>Ga0068876_10001362_pt1 | contig 19215 bp, 14 predicted proteins | sample NOAtaG_6_FD_66442 | JGI IMG/M metagenome (GOLD analysis project Ga0068876, IMG submission 66442) | Freshwater lake microbial communities from Lake Erie, under a cyanobacterial bloom - NOAA_Erie_Diel5S_2200h metaG | ecosystem: Environmental > Aquatic > Freshwater > Lake | place: USA: Ohio, Lake...
AGACATCGAAAACAAAAAAGAAGAAGTTCGTTTCGGAAGCTCCGAAGAAAAAGCGTGTGCCTACACAATACGCCAGTATTGATTTGTGGAAAGCGGGTAACGGAGTAGAAGAAATAGCAGCACAACGTAATTTGTCGAAAACTACTATAGCTGCGCATCTCGCGTTTGGTATTGAAAGAGAACTTTTGAGCGTGGAAGATTTAATGCCCGCAGATAAAATTGAATTAATTCAAACCGCTATTCGGGAGGAGTCTCCCAAAGGCTTAAAAGACCTGAAGGAGCGGCTACCGGATGATGTTACGTACGAGGAGTTGAAGTGGGTGCTGGCGGGGATGCGGAGCGGCAACGGTGGTTGAGTGTGTCGGGGTTTCTATAACGGTGGTTGAGCTTGTCGAAACCACCGATTATGTGTTACGGTCGTTTCGACAGGCTCAACCACCGGTTCACAGAAGGTGATTGAGTGTATCGAAATCACCGTATTTGTGTATCGGTGTTTCGACAGGCTCAACCACCGGTTCCTTGTAGCGGTGTTTCGACAGGCTCAACTACCGGATCCACAGAAGGTGATTGAGTGTATCGAAATCACCGTATTAATGTATCGATACCACCGTATTGGAATATCGGTGTTTCGACAGGCTCAACTACCGACTCCGATGCAAGGTGATTGAGTTTATCGAAATCACCGCACATCGAAATTACCGTTATAAATATTTTAATTATTACATATTCACCATGCCCGGATACATGTACATCCTACGCTGCAACGACGGCAGCTACTACGTCGGCAGTACGAAATACTTAGAACTACGAGTGGCGCAGCACCAAGTGGGAGAAGGCGCGCGTTACACGGCGAAGCGTTTGCCTGTGGAGTTGGTGTATTACGAAGAATTTTCACGCATCGATGAAGCCTTTTACAGAGAAAAGCAAGTTCAAGGCTGGAGACGCGCCAAGCGCGAAGCATTGATTTATGGAAATCAGGAGCATTTACCTGAATTGGCGCGGAAGCCCAACGGTGGTTGAGCGGGTCGGTGTTTCGGCAGGCTCAACCGCCGACTCTATGCACCGGTGGTTGAGTCCCGATGGTTCGGGAATCGAAACCACCGTATATCGAAACCACGGTTTGTCGGCACTCCCAGAATATGTATGCCGATCGAATATTCGTACTACATTTGAATATGAGAATTTTCTTAAGCATAGTATTGCTAATGGCGTACTGCACGTTACACGCACAACAAACCAAAGTATTGTTTCTGGGTAACAGTTATACTGCTGCCAATAACTTGCCGCAATTGGTCTACGATCTGGCCTTGTCCGGCGGTGACACTATTATGTACGATTCCAATACTCCAGGCGGTTATACGTTTGAGTTGCACACGCAAAACGCGACGTCGTTACAAAAGATCAATGCGCAGAATTGGGATTACGTGGTGTTGCAGGGACAAAGTCAACAGCCGGCTTTGGATACTGCATATGTAGTAGCGAATGTGTTTCCGTACGCTACGCGATTAGATAGTTTAATTAACGCCAACGATTCCTGTACACAAACTGTATTTTATATGACTTGGGGTCGCAAGTTTGGCGATCAGCAATTTTGTGCTACGTATCCTCCGGTATGTACATACGATGGAATGAGCAATCAGTTGCGCGGTCGTTATTTGCAAATGGGAATGGACAACGATGCTGTTGTCGCACCTGCGGGTGCAGCATGGGTCAATACGATTGCAGGTGGTTTTGTGCCTGATTTGTTTTCCGGTGATGGAAGTCACCCGAGTTTACACGGCAGTTACTTAACGGCTTGTGTGTTTTATGCGACGATTTTCAAACGCACGCCTGTCGGACTTACCTATTATGCCGGATTACCTCAAAGTGAAGCCACGGCATTGCAGCAGTACGCCCATTTAACGGTAATGGATTCGCTCGATTATTGGAATACGTGGATTGATTATCCCACTTCTAATTTGAATAATAATCATATTACCGGTGGCACTTATCAATTTAATGCAAGTGCGGGATATTTAAATTATTTCTGGGATTTCGGAGATAACACTACACAAGTGGGAACAGCAACGATGACGCATACGTACAATCAGCCGGGAACATATGTAGTGAATGTCACGATTTCAAATGCTTGTCATAGCATTACATTGCAGGATACTGTTGTTGTTACGACGGTGGGAATTAGCGATGCTGGAAGTAATCCGGCGTCTGCGGTCTATCCGAATCCGGCCAATGATGTGATACAAGTTGCAGGCGAGGAGGGAAGCACTTATCAAATTGCAGATGGATTGGGCAGAGTAGCTCAAACAGGTGTAGTGCGCAATGGAAGTATTACAGTGAGCAATTTGGCGGAAGGTGTGTATTTCCTGAGAATAGGTGAGCAGGAATCTCGAGTTTACAGCGTGATCATCAGGCGTTAAAAGTCGTTTGTGTAAAATGGTTTATCTTCGCGCTGATTCCTAAACCTTTACAAATGAAAAAACTATACACACTGGCACTATCACTTAGTGCTGCTTTTGTGATGCAGGCTCAGGCTCCAACGCCGGAGTTGCTGTATTACAAATTCGACGGAACGGGAACAACCGTTCCAAACCAGGCATTAACGCCTCCTCCGGGAACAGGAGCTGCGAACATTATGGGCGCGGTGACACAAGGTGCCGGAAATTTATGCAATGGTGCCTTGATCGGTTCCGGCAACGCTTCTTCAACAGATTATTTAAATACCAATTGGGCGCCGAATTTAGGAACAGGTTCGTGGTCTATCGTTTGGCGATCAACCGGTATCAGCACGAATAGCACCTTGTATTATATTTTCGGTGATGCGGGTACCAGTTCCTTCCGTTGTTTTACGAATGGAGTCGCAGGTTCAACGAACTGGATTATTCGTGGAGCCGGTCTGACAGATACGTACATCAATGGGGGAGCATTAGCAACTCCAACGATGTGTGCGTTTGTTTATGATCAGGCTGCAGGTCAGATGCGTGGTTATTTGAATGGTGTTCTGGTTACTACTGTTGCTCAAGGAGCAGTTAATTTAACCGGAACAGGCCCGTTTAAAGTAATGGGATATAGTAGTAACGTCGGCGCACCTGCCGGTGGTCAATTGGATGAGTTTGGCTTGTACAACCGCGCTTTAACACCTGCGGAAATTACAGCCTTGTATGCGCCTTACAGCGGTTCATTCTTAGGCCCTGACTTGAGCGTGTGCCAAGGAGATTCTGTGCAGTTAACACCACTAGTAAATTATGGTGGAAACTTTGTTTGGTCAAACGGTTCTATTAATGATACTACTTACGCAAGCACCGGTGGTACATATTTCGTTGATATTACAGGCGGCTGTGCACAAGGGCGCGATACCGTTAACGTTACCGTAAATCCTTCTTCTACGAATTCCATCGCAGCAACTTCTTGTTCCTCTTATTCTTCACCCGCAGGTAACACGTATTCCACCTCAGGAGTTTATGTGGATACATTAACAGCGTCTAACGGTTGTGATAGTTTGTTGACCATCAACTTAACGATCAATTCACCAACAACTTCTTCAATTACCATTGCTACTTGCGATGCGTCGTATACGGCTCCATCGGGTGCAACCTATACTGCAGGCGGAACATACGTTGACGTAATTCCAAACAGCGCAGGATGCGATAGTACGATTACTATTGATCTGACATTTAACAGCGCTACATCAGCCAGCATAACTGCTCAGGCTTGTGATTCGTATACTGCTCCATCAGGTGCTGTGTATTCTACATCAGGAATGGTAATGGATACAATTCCTAACGTGGCAGGTTGTGATAGCGTCATCACGATTAACTTAACGGTGAACTATACTACAGGAGCTGCATTAACGCCAATGGTGTGCGATTCGTACACTTCACCGGCAGGTAACGTTTATACAACAAGCGGTTTGTATCACGACACGTTGGTGAACGCTGCAGGATGTGATAGTATCATTTCAATTAACCTGGTAGTGATGAATTCTTTCAATACTTCCATGACTGCTACTTCTTGCGGATCATACACATCACCTGCAGGTAACGTTTATACAACTTCCGGTACATACGTGGATTCTATGTTAACCACAGCAGGATGCGACAGTATTCTTACCATCAACTTGACCATTAACCAGAATCCTGTAGTTTCAGGTGCTGCATCTGCAACAACAGTATGTTTGGACGACGCTAACGTGACGTTAACAGGAACTCCTGCGGGCGGAACATGGATCGGTCCGGGTGTTACAGGTTCTTCATTCGATCCTTCTGTAGGTGCAGGAGCACAAGTGTTAACTTACTCTTACACTGATAGCAACAGCTGTAGCGGTACTGCAGTAGTAACAGTTAACGTAAATGCTTGCGTAGGAATTGCCGAGCAGCAAGGTGGAAACGTAATGAACGTATATCCGAATCCGGCTGCTGACTTCATCAACGTAGTGATTAACCCGATTGATAACGGTCAGGTGCAGGTGCAGTTGTTTGATCTTAGCGGTAAAGCAGCTTCTGAACAATTTGCATTCGCAGTTGCAAGCGGTGTTGCCAATACCTTACAGGTAAATACTGCTAACGTTGCTTCAGGTGTATATCTGATGCGCGTAACCAACGGAGCACACACATCAGTTACTCGTGTTACAATCGCTCGATAGTTAAAGTAGCACTATAAAACAAAAAACGCGGTTCGTATGAACCGCGTTTTTTTATGATACTAATCGCGCTTATAGTTTGCGCTTCATCTCTACCATTTCGTAGCCTTCGATCAAGTCACCCACCTGAATGTCATCGAACTTGTCAATGTTCAGACCGCATTCGTAACCGGTAGCTACTTCTTTCACGTCGTCTTTGAAACGCTTCAGTGAACCGAGAGATCCGTCGTGCAATACAATGCCGTTACGAATTACGCGCACTTTCGTGTTACGATTAACTTTTCCATCCAACACGTAACAACCGGCAATGGTGCCCACTTTCGTGATCTTGAACACTTCACGGATTTCGATGTTGCACACCACTTTCTCTTCAAATTCAGGTGCCAACATTCCGAGCATAGCAGCTTTCACTTCTTCGATAGCCTTATAAATGATCGAGTACAAGCGGATATCGATTTGTTCTGTTTCTGCCAGTTTCTTCGCGCTCTGTGAAGGACGTACCTGGAAGCCGATGATGATCGCGTTGGAAGCGGATGCCAACAACACGTCGGATTCGGAGATCGCACCCACACCTTTGTGTACGATACGCACCTGAACTTTTTCGGTAGACAGCTTCAACAAGGAATCGGCCAATGCTTCGATAGAACCATCCACGTCACCTTTGATGATGATGTTCAACTCCTTAAAGTCACCGATGGCCAAACGTCTGCCGATTTCATCCAGCGTAATATGCTTGGTAGTACGAATCTGCTGTTCACGCTGCAATTGTAAACGACGTGTGGCAATATCACGTGCTTCACGCTCGTCTTCCATCACGTTGAACTTATCACCCGCTTGCGGAGCACCGCTCAAGCCGAGGATCAACACCGGAGTTGCAGGACCCGCTTCATCAATATGTCCACCGCGTTCGTTGTGCATCGCTTTAACACGACCGCTGTAGCAGCCTGCTAATACGACATCACCAATGCGCAATGTTCCGTTTTCAACAAGAACCGTTGCCGTGTAGCCGCGACCTTTATCTAATGTAGATTCAATAATAGTTCCTGTAGCACGGCGTTTCGGATTAGCCTTCAACTGCAACATTTCTGCCTCCAGCAATACTTTATCCAACAACGTATCAATGTTCAGACCTTTCTTCGCAGAAATTTCCTGACACTGATATTTACCGCCCCATTCTTCTACAAGAATATTCATCGCCGATAATGCCTCACGAATTTTGTCAGGATTAGCGCCGGGTTTATCAATTTTATTAATCGCGAATACGATCGGAACGCCCGCAGCTTGTGCGTGGTTAATCGCTTCCACCGTTTGAGGCATTACGCTGTCGTCAGCTGCTACCACAATAATGGCAACGTCTGTAACCTGAGCACCACGAGCACGCATCGCTGTAAACGCTTCGTGACCCGGAGTATCAAGGAATGTAATTTGTTTACCGTTCTCCAGTTTCACACCGTAAGCACCAATGTGCTGCGTGATACCGCCGGCCTCACCTGCAATTACGTTCGACTTACGCACGTAATCGAGTAACGATGTTTTACCGTGGTCAACGTGACCCATTACAGTAACGATTGGAGGACGATCCAGCAAGTCACCTTCCTGATCCACTTCTTCCTTAATCGCTTCCTGAACTTCGATACTTACGAATTCTACTTTATATCCGAATTCTTCCGCAAGAAGTGCAATGGTTTCTGCATCGAGACGCTGGTTGATCGAAACGAACAAACCTAACGTCATGCATGTTGCGATAATTTTCGTTACCGGAACATTCATCATGGAAGCCAGCTGATTCGCCGTAACGAACTCCGTTACTTTAATAACGCTCTTGTCCGCTTCTGCAGCTTCTTGTTGCTCCGCAAGACGCTCGCGAATTTCTTCACGCTTCTCACGACGATATTTTGAAGCTTTGGATTTACCCTGACCACTTAAGCGAGCCAGCGTATCCTTAATCTTCTGTTGGATTTCTTCTTCAGTAAGCTCAACTTTTGGTTCGTTTGCACGAGGTTTTCCACGCTGTGCTCCACCGCCGCCGCCGCCGCGATTACCTTGTCCGCCTTGCTGTTTCGTGAATTCGTTCGGATTAACAGGTCCGCCGGCTTTAGCAATACGCTTGCGTTTCTTTTTCTTATCTGCTTCAAATTGAGCTGATGAAGAAGCAACAGGTTTTTTCTTGTCGTCTTTTACCGGAAGCTCGATACGACCCATGATTTTAGGGCCTTCCAGCTTCTCTACCGAACGACGGAATAATGTTTCTTCCGGTTTGGCTTCTTCTACACTTGGAGGAACAACGGTTTCTTCTGCAACTACTTCCGGTGTTTCAACTACCTCCTGCTTAACAGGCTCTTCTTTTGCAGGTTCTTCCTCTTTCTTTTTAGAACGAGTTGTTTTAGCAGGTTTCTCAGCTTCAGGAGCGGGCTCCTCTTTCTTTTTGCCGCGCTTCGGTTTTGTGGCTTCAAGATCAATCTTGTCAACTACTTTAAACGAAACAGCCGGTTCAGATTTCACACGAACAACTTCTTCTTCAGTAGTTTTCGGTTCAGTTTTTTCTGCCACAGGTTCAACTACCTTAGGCTCTTCCACCTTAGGCGGTTCAACAATTTTCGGTTCTTCCTTCTTTACTTCTACAACCGGTTCTTCCTCCGCAGCGATTACTTCTTTCTTCGGACGGGTAGAGAGTGTAATAAGTTTGGATTCTTCTTTCTCCTCACGGTCAATAGCAAATTCCTTCACCAGCAGGTTATACATATCCTGGGTGATTTTACCGTTCGGGTTGCGATCAAGCTTGAATCCCTGTTCGTCCAGAAATTCAAAAATGCGGTCAAGAGAAACGTTAAATTCCCCTTTAACCTTGCTGATGCGAATTGTTTTTTCTTGTTCTGTCATAATTTGCTGTCCTCTCGACAGCCGGTACAAATTTCGTAAAAACAAAGCGGACAGCCATACAATTGTCCGCTTTGTTAAGAATTACTCAAATTCAGAGCGTAAGATTCGCTTCACTTCGCGGACTGTTTCTTCTTCCAGATCCGTACGTTTCACGAGTTCTTCATCGCTTAATTCAAGAACAGCTTTTGCAGTATCGCAGCCGATATTCTTGAACTCGGTAATAATCCAATCTTCAATTTCATCTCCAAATTCTGATAAATCAACGTCTTCCACATCTTCGTCAGAATCGCGGTACACGTCAATTTCGTATCCGGTTAATTTTCCTGCCAGACGAATGTTGTGTCCGCCTTTTCCGATTGCCAGAGAAACCTGATCCGGCTTCAGGAATACTTCCGCACGTTTGTTGTCTTCATCCAAACGAATTGAAGTAATCTTTGCAGGGCTCAATGCACGTTGAATCAACAACTGCACGTTTGATGTGTAATTGATTACGTCGATATTCTCGTTACGCAACTCGCGCACGATACCGTGAATACGTGAACCTTTCATACCCACGCAAGCTCCAACAGGATCAATACGGTCGTCGTAAGATTCAACAGCAACTTTAGCACGTTCACCAGGTTCGCGAACAATTTTCTTAATCGTAATCAGACCGTCATAAATTTCAGGCACTTCGTTCTCGAACAATTTCTCGAGGAATGAAGGTGCTGTGCGGGAAAGAATAATTACCGGAGTGTTGTTGCGTAAATCTACTTTAGCAACTACAGCACGCACGGAATCGCCTTTTTTGAAGAAGTCGCCGGGGATTTGTTCTGTTTTTGGAAGAATCAACTCGTTGCCTTCGTCATCTAGCACCATAGTTTCTTTTTTCCAAACCTGATATACTTCACCGGTGATGACTTCACCAACACGCTCTCTGTATTTCTTGTAAATGCCGTCTTTCTCCAGATCCAATACACGAGAAACTAAATTCTGACGAATAGCCAAAACCGCACGACGACCGAAGTCTTCCAACATGATGCGATCCGTTACTTGTTCGCCAATTTCAAAATCAGGTTCAATTTTGCGTGCTTCCGCTAATGCAATATGCTTGTTCTCGTCGTAATCGAAACTGTCTTCAGCAAATTCGTCGTCCACGATTTCGCGGTTACGCCAAATTTCTAAGTCACCACGCTCGGGGTTAACAATAACGTCGAAGTTTTCGTCTGAACCGTATTTCTTACGGATCAAACTACGGAAGACGTCTTCAAGAATACTCATCAGCGTAGTTCTGTCAATGTTCTTAACATCTTTAAACTCCGCAAAGGATTCGATCAAATTGATATTTTCCATTGTTGGTTACAGTTAATCGTTGTCTTAAAATTTAATTATGAGTTTTGTTTCCTTTACTTCTTCCAGTGGAAAGCGCAAATCTTCTGTAACGGTTTGCTTCCCTTTTTTACCTTCAATTTTTACTTTTTGTGTTCGCGTCATCACCACGTGATCATCTTGCAGTCCCACCAGTGCGCCGTCTACTTTTTGGCCGTTCTTCAACACTACGCTCACTTCCTTTCCCGCATTTTTCACATACTGACGATCGACCTTAAAAGGCTGGTCAATTCCGGGCGATCCGACTTCTAATTCAAAATCTTCTTGTTCCCGGTCGAACTGCGCATCCAGCCAACGGCTCAATTTCACGCAATCGCTAATGGCCAGGTGGTTGTCATGGTCGATGGTCACGATTACCTTGTTTTTCGCAGAAACCGTAACATCTACCAAATAGTATTCATTGCCCAGCTCGGACAAATACTGTGTAACTAAAGCTTTAACGTTATCGACGTTCATTGTTGTGCAAAAAAACAGGGGACTCGTGTCCCCTGTACTTATCTCCAAATCGGGGGCAAATATAATACGAAATTTTATAGAATCCAATGGTTTTTTGCGTAACCCTGAGTAATTATCGACGTACACGCAGTATTAGTCGTTCTTTTTAAGTCTTTACCCTCAGATTAACCCGGGAACGGCGCACATGTTAAACTCTAAATAAACCCGCAACATGAAGCCGAACAAACAAACTAACGGGAACGGGAGCATCCTGAAACGAATTAATGCTCTCACGCTCTTCGTACTTGTGCAAACAGGCGCGGTTATGGCACAAGCTGCCACTAATCCGGTGAAGAAAGGCATCTCAGTAGGAGAAGTACTTATGTACGTAGGACTTATTGTTGGCGTTATGGCCGCCGCTTGGTTTTTGGTAATGGGCCAAAGCGGTAAAAAAGATGATGCTCCGGCATCTCCGTCCGCAAAAAGAAAACATTACGATCATCCGAATGATCCGCATTTCAGACGGCTCAGAAAAAAGACTTCATAGGAAGGCAAACCCATGAAACACAAAAACCGCGATAATTCGCGGTTTTTTTATGCGTGCTTACTAAATCGTAAGCGTGCTTACTGTTTTACTCCCTTCTTGTACTTCATTTCAGTTAATACACGCCCATCGGGGCCGTAATAAATCCATTTGCCGTGCGGCTTGCTGATTTTACGGGTTTTATACACCTTCTTGCCGTTGCCTTTCGTAAGTACATACTCTTTTACTTTCACCACTTTATGGCGCGTTACACTTTGCTTTTTACTGTCGGTGTAGTAGTTGGTGGTTTTGCCATCTAAACGACCCATGTCGTAATGCGTTTTGGTGCGAAGCACTCCCGTTTCGTAGTAAAATACCCAGTTGCCGTGCAGTTTGTCTAATTTATAACTGCCGGATTCTTCAAGAATACCTTTGTCTGTCCAGGTTTGCCACTTGCCATCTTTTTTGCCGTATTTGAAACGTCCGGTTTGATGAATCTTACCGGTATTCCACCAATATTGCCAGTTGCCGTGCTTTACTCCATTTGCATAACTTCCGGTATAGTTGGCTTTCCCGTTGTAATACCAACCTTTCCACTCGCCAACCATTATTCCTTCTTTAAACGAACCTTGATCTTTTAATTGTCCGTTATCGTACCACGCGCTCCACATGCCGTCTTCTTTGTTCTTCACGTATTTGCCTTCCTGCAATTTTTGTCCGTTCTCGAACCAGAAGGTCCATGAGCCGTGCTTAAATCCTTCTTTAAAAGTTCCTTCTTTATATTTCTGTCCGTTCGGATACCAAAACGACCAAAGGCTGTCTTCTTTGTCATTCTTATAATATCCGTCCATCTCTTTCTGATTGCTGTCTTCAAACCAGTATTGCCAGTGCCCGTTACGTTGATCGTTGGCAAATTCACCAATCATTTCGGGTTGACCATCGGGTTTAAACCACGTCCATTCTCCGGTTTTTTCATCATTCAAATATTGCCCCTTAATGCTCACCGTTCCTGATTCGAACCAATGTGTTGTGGTGCCATTTTTTAATCCGTCTTTGAATTCATCTTTAAATTCCAGTGTTCCATTTTGTCTCCAGAAGGTCCATGTGCTGTCTTTTACACCATTGCGATAGATGCCTTCTCCACGCTTTTGTCCGTTGTCAAAAACAATTACAATTCTCCCGTATCCGTCTTTAATAATTTGTTTTTTGTCCTCACTCCACATGTTTACGATACGTTCTTTGCCTTTCGTAAAATCAACTTCTTGCTTTTTACTGCCGTCTTCGTACCAATAGTTCCAACGCCCGTCTTTCTTTCCTTTTACAAATGCGCCTTGTTCCTTTTGTTTGCCGTTGGGAAACCAGCCTGCATAGTTGCCGTGCAAGGTGTCATCCACAAAATGGCCATCACTTTCGGGAGTGCCATTATCAAGGTAATAAGCGAAACGCCCGTCTTTCCGCGAGGTCCACTTAAAGTTGATCCATAATATTTTATAATTCTCGATGCTGCGCACTTTACCGTTTTCGTGGTAAGAAGTCCACGTGCTGTCGGGTAAGTTGTCGATGTATTTACACGTTAATGCCGTGTTGCCGTTTTTGTACCAGTATTTCGCCTGGCCACTGCGCATACCGTTGAAATAACGCTCTTCTGCTTTCTTCTTGCCGTCCTCAAAATAATAAGTCCACAAGCTATCTTCTTTACCCAATTTGTAAGCGCCCGTGCGTTGCAATTGGCCGCTTTGATACCAATAGCTGCATTTTCCGTGCAGCTTGCCATTCAACCAGTATTCTTCACTTTTCTTTTGCTTCTTCTTTTCATCGTAGAACTCTACTTTTTTCTCGGGCTTTTTAGCAACGGCGCGCGCCGGCTTATTGCCGCCTTTCGATTCGGGCTGAACAGGAATTACCTGTGCCGCACTTTGTGCACAGATAAAAGCAAATAGAAGTGGAAGTATAAATCGCATGACGGTATAACGAAACTATAACGGGAAAGAAACACTCTTTCTTGTGGTTGACAACAAAACTAATTGTTGATCTAGGTTGTTTCTTCGCAGTAAAGGAGAAGTAATCAACAAAGACGCGTGTGGAACTGTTAGTGTTGTTGCTCGCGAAGCTGTGTAACGGCCATTTTGAAATCGTGAACGATCGGGTCGATATCGTCTGTTGTGTTGTTCATGCCGAACGATAATCGAATGGAGGCCGCTGCTTCCGCTGTACTCAATCCCATTGCGGTAAGCACATGCGAAGGTTCGGGAACAGCGGAGGTGCACGCGGAGCCTAATGAAAATGCGTATTGCGGAAGTTTTTTAATCAGATGTTGTGCGGAAATGCCGGGGAAACAAATATTGGCGGTATTGTAAAGTCTGTTGCGGGTGCTGCCGTTGATGATTCCAAAATAATCTTCCGTTAATAATTGTTCGATGCGCGTTCGAATGCGCGATAGACTTGAACCCATTTCCCACAATTGACTTTCGCACAATTGCGCTGCTGCGCCAAGTCCCACAATCCCGGGCACATTAAGCGTACCCGAACGCCTGCCGTTCTCATGACCGCCACCATGTAGTAACGGAAACAAATTAACGCGTGGCTTCTTTCTGCGCACAAACAAAGCACCAACGCCTTTCGGTCCATACATTTTATGTGCAGAAATAGAACATACATCTATGCCGAGTTCCTGCACATCGACTCTTATTTTTCCTGTAGCCTGTGTGGTATCCGAGAAGAAAATGGCGCCGTGATGATGTGTAATTTGTGCAAGTTCTTCAATAGGTTGAATTACTCCGGTTTCATTATTGGCCAGCATCACAGCAACTAGAATAGTTTCAGGACGTATGGCTTTTTTTAAATCTTCCGGATCACATAGTCCTTCCCGATTAACGGGTAATAGTGTAACCTCAAACCCGCTATGCTGAAGAGTATCAAGAGTATCAAGAACCGCTTTGTGTTCCGTAACACAAGAAATAACGTGATTCCCTTTCTCGCGATAAACAGTGGTAATGCCTTTAATAGCAAGGTTGATTGCTTCTGTAGCTCCGGAGGTGAAAATGATTTCTGCAGGTTCGCAGTTAATTAAGCCCGCAACTGCTTCCCGCGATTGTTCCACTACTGCTGCTGCGCTCCAGCCATAAGCGTGTGTGTGACTGGATGCATTACCAAATTGTTCACGGTAAAACGGCAGCATTTTTTCCAACACGGTTTCGTGAACCGGAGTGGTGGCATTGTAATCAAGATATACGGGCATTTTCACCACGCAAAGGTAGAACATAAAAAAGGAGGATGCCTTCTCCCTTTGGCATCCTCCTCTGAAGTCCGGTAAAAACACACCAACCGGAATGGGTTTGTTATTTTGAAATCAAAATGCGTTTTCCTCCAACCATGCTGCCGGAAGAGAGTCGTACATAATACGCTCCTGCAGGAACAGACTGCACATTGATTGCATGTACTACAGATCCGGAAGTGGTTAATTGCTCCGTCATTACAACACGACCGGCGATGTCCAGAATTTCGATAGTAGTATTGCCGGCGATAGCAGAAAAGCTAACGTTGATGAAGTCTGTGGCAGGATTTGGAGCAATGGTGATAGCTGCTCCATTGAACTGTTCGCTGATGGATGACGGCTGTACTACAATAGTCTGACAGGTTGAATCACAGAACTGCTGATTCTGATTCATGATAATCAGACACACATTGTATGTGCCGGAGTTGGCATAGGTGTGCAAAGGATTATTTGTAAATGCAGTCTGACTATCTCCAAAATACCATCCCATGACGAAAGTCCCGGCGGTGCTGGTATTGGTGAAGTTCACCGTATTGCCCGACATCGTATAGGTAAACGATGCTGTGCAATTTTGGTTCCCGCTAATCGTGATAGTTTGGCAAACTGAATCGCAGAATTGCTGATTGAAATTCATGATGGCCAAACACACATTGTAGGTGCCGGGACCGCTGTACGTGTGCGATGGATTGTTACCTGTGCCGGTGGTGTTGTCTCCAAACATCCACGACATCACGTACGTGCCGGAGTCGCTGGTATTGTTAAAATAAACAGTGTTGCCGCTTACCGTATAAGTGAAAGAAGCGTTACAATTTTGTGCGTTCAGGTTTCCGAAGAACATCCCTCCGATAGTGAACAGTGCTGAAAGTAAGATCGTTTTCATAGTTGAGCTTTTTAATTGGTTTGATGAGGCAAAGGTGTTCTGCCTGTTTACGACTCGCAACAGGAGCGGGTCGAAATCTTACGTCTTCAGGAAGTTGTTTTAGACGCCGGTTTTGCCGTTAACTTTGCAGCGCTCAATTCCAATTCATCGTGTCCGAAAAGACGACCAATTTTATTCTGTTGCATGTGATCGTCTTTATCTGGGGATGGACAGCCATACTGGGCAAAGCCATTGAACTTCCGGCCGCGCAACTGGTTTGGCTTCGAATGCCGATAGCTTTGGCGGGAATCTTTTTGTTTCTAATCCTACGTCGTCAAAATCTGCGTATCGATATGAAACAGGCTGCAAAGTATTTCGGAATCGGGTTAATTGTAGCGTTACATTGGATTTGTTTTTACGCTTCCATTAAAGAAAGTAATGTCTCCGTAACCTTGGCTTGCTTCTCCACAGGTTCGTTGTTCTCTGCTTTCATCGAGCCTTTATTCTTCAAACGTAAGGTGAGTGTGTACGAGATTATTTTCGGAGCGATGGTTGTTCTTGCGTTGACGTTGATTTTTAGCGTGGAAACACAATACGTGTATGGTATTATTCTCGGCATTCTCGCGGCATTAACGTCTTCCATATTTGGAGTGCTAAACGGCGTGCTTATTCAAAAAGGACATAATGGTTCGGTGGTGTCGTTTTATGAAATGTTGGGCGGGTTTCTGGGTATGTCGGTTTACGTGCTTATCGCCCAACCTTGGGAAGGACCGTTGTTGGCGATGTCTGCAACAGATTTGGTGTACTTACTGATACTCGGTATTCTGTGTACCAGCGTGCCGTTCATGATCAGTATGCACATTCTGAAAACGATTAGTCCGTATACCGTGTCGTTGACTCTTAATTTGGAAACCTTGTACGGTATTGTGTTTGCGTATTTCATTTATCATGAAGACAAGCAGTTAACCGGATATTTTTACATCGGATCGGCAATTATTCTGAGCACCATTTTCCTGAACGCGTGGATTAAATTCCGTCAACGGTCGGTAAAAAGCGTTTCGGAAGGTGTGGCGTGAACCATTCTGTTGCAAATTTGTTCTGTTCTATTGTAAATAAATTTACCAATCTCCACCATGAAGCTCATTTCCCCATACGCTAATTCGTTAACAGAATATTCACGTTGGACTACTCGTGTTGTGCAGATCGGCGATGTGCCTTTGGGTGGCGGAAATCCTATTCGCGTGCAATCCATGACCACAACGGATACCATGGACACTGCGGCTACTGTTGCGCAGTCGATACGCATGATTGAAGCCGGTTGCGAATATGTGCGAATTACCGCTCCAAGTTTGAAGGAAGCCGAGAACTTAAAAAATATTAAGGATGAGCTGCGCAAAGCGGGGTACAAAACGCCATTGGTTGCAGATATTCACTTTACGCCCAATGCAGCAGAGTTAGCGGCACGCCTTGTAGAAAAAGTCCGTGTTAATCCGGGCAACTACGCAGACAAGAAGAAGTTTGAACACATCGAATACACGGATGCTTCTTATCAAAGTGAATTGCAGCGCATTCGCGATCGGTTTGTTCCTCTTGTTCGTATTTGCAAAGAATACGGAACAGCTATGCGTATCGGAACGAATCACGGTTCGTTAAGCGATCGCATTTTAAGTCGTTACGGCGATACACCGCAGGGCATGGTGGAATCGGCTATGGAGTTTTTGCGCATTTGTGAGAACGAGGATTATAAAAACATTGTCTTATCAATGAAAGCCAGCAATCCTCAGGTGATGGTGCAAGCGTACCGTTTGCTGGTGCAACAAATGATGGCGGCAGGAATGAATTATCCTTTGCATTTGGGCGTTACCGAAGCCGGTGATGGAGAAGACGGACGCATCAAATCTGCTGCAGGAATTGGAACCTTGCTGGAAGATGGACTCGGTGATACCGTTCGTGTGTCGTTAACGGAAGATCCGGAGTTCGAAATTCCTGTTGCGAAAGCATTGGTGAATCGGTATAACAACCGTGCCGGACACGATGCAATTCAGTCAGTGCAAACTGTAGACGGGAAGTGTTCGTTGCCTTATTCTCCTTACGAATACGACCGTCGTCATACTTCTGCTGTCCTGAATTTTGGCGAGAAGAATGTTCCTCGTGTAATTGCAGATTTTAGTAAGCGTGATGTCATCACACCTGCGTCGTTGTTTGCGGTTGGTTATCAGTATTCTGTTCCAACGGACAAATGGAATTTAACGGATCAGGCTTGCGATTTTATTTACACCGGCGATCAAACCTTGAATTTCGAAATCCCCGGAACGCTGGGAATCATTGTGAATTCGGGTGTGTTTGAGTCAGTTCAAAATAAGGACAGATACTATCCGCTATTTTGCGGCAATGAATTTTTTGCGGCGTCAGCAGTTCATCCGCACTTAAATTTTGTTGCCGCTGATATACATACATTAACGCCTGAATTTGTTGCCCAACTCCAAGGTCAACAAAACATTGTGTTGGTGCTGGATAGCATGAATACCCATGCCATGCCGGAACTTCGCCGTGCCATGATGGTGTTAATGGAAGCGGGTTGCACAGCGCCTGTAGTACTGAAACGCAATTTCATGACTGAGTCAGCCGAGGAAGGCGTGCTCTTCGCGGCAACCGATTTTGGTGCTTTGTTGTTGGATGGAATGGGAGATGGTTTATGGATGAAAACATCCGACAATATTCCGCAAATGACCGTGAACAGTTGTGTTTTCGGTGTATTGCAGGCTACACGTACACGCATTTCCAAGACAGAATATATTTCTTGTCCTTCTTGCGGTAGAACATTGTTTGATCTTCAGGAAACGACCAATAAGATTCGTAAACGCACCGAGCATTTGAAAGGCGTTAAAATTGGCATTATGGGCTGTATCGTTAACGGACCCGGAGAAATGGCCGATGCGGATTACGGATATGTGGGAACCGGTGTGGGCAAGATCACCTTATATAAAGGCAAAGAAGTTGTGGAGCGTAATATTCCCGAAAGTGAAGCTGTAGAAGCGCTTGTAAACCTTATCAGGAAGCATGGAGACTGGGTAGAAGCCAGAGAGTTAGCAGAGTAATCAACATTTACCCCTGCAAAACTTAATCTTTTCTTGATTTAGCCCAATAAGCGTCCGTTCTACCTTTGAACCGACTAAGACTAAACTCATGAAAAAACTGTCCTTTTTTACATTGGCTGTAGTGCTGGCATTCCCTGCATTAGCACAGATTACAGTAACTAATGGTGTTGTTCCTTCGCACATGCAAGGAATTAACGGGACCAACAATTCACGTACCCACATGTGGTGCTGGCTGGAAATTTCCGGATTAACGCCCGGCGCTACCTATCGTTATTATTCTACCGTTGATACGTTGAATGCATCTACAACGTCAAATGGTGCCGGTAATCCGATATTAATGAACATGACGAGCGGTACGGTGCGCAGAACAACCAATGCGTCACTCACAAATAATGCAGGTCACGATTCGCTGACAGCCTCCAATGCCGGCACGTTTGCAGGATGGTTTGGTGTTGAACCTACCGGTAATGCACGATTTACTCCGGGTTTCACGGTTTATCCCAAGATTATTCTTAACAATGGAGCGGGTGGAACTACAGTGGCTACTCGTTTGGTTGCGTCGCAATATCCGATAACAGTAATTAACTACGGTACGGCATCAGCAAGCCCGGTTGAAGGAACAGCTTTGTACGATGAAGTTGTCGCGGCTCCTAAAAACTTTATAGCGGTATATGATAATGTTGCAGCAACTGGACGTCCTGTGGCTATAAGCATTGTAGAAAACGATGGTATGGATTTGTATCCCGTGACTTCAATTGCGGCTTTCTATCGCAACATGGTAGATACGAACGACGGTTACTGGGGTGCAATTATTCCAAATGCGTTGTCCAATGGCGTTCGCGCTTTGGTGGAGCATGATCGTGCCACGGCAGCAGGAATTGATACGCTTGCCGATTCAGACGGATGGTGGTGCAGCGGTTTGAATACTGTAAATATGAGCGCAGGAACTATCGGATTATTTTTGAACTCTTCTTTCGTACTTGCACCTTCTGCCGTTATTCCGGATACGATGTACGTGAATATTCAGGGAAACTTTAGCGCAAGCTCCAATGATCCTTCTGCTTATTACGTTTGGGATTTCGGAGATTCATCATTAACCGTTTCCGGCGCTAATGTTACGCATACATACGCTAATCAAGGGTTGTATCCTTTGACTTTGGTGATTACTAACGGCGCTTGTTCAGATACGATCACACAAAATATCGTTGTCATGCTGGGGACAGGAATTGGTGCAACTCCAAGTTTCCTGATGTACACATCTCCGAATCCGACAGACGGACAGTTTACAATCGCTGTATCTAACGATCACTTGAAGACAATTGAAGTGATGAACTTATTGGGTGAGATGGTTTATTCCGGTGTGTCCAATACGGCACGCACAACAATTGACATCGCAGGTCAACCTAAAGGAATGTATTTGGTGCGCGTAACCGATCGTGAAACGAATCGCGTTGCAACCCGCAAGATTGTGCTTAAGTAAACCTGTTCGCCATGAACAAAAAAAGGTGATCCGAATGGGTCACCTTTTTTGTTGATAGATCAATGAGTTAATCCAGTTTCAAAACCGCCATAAATGCGCTCTGAGGAACTTCTACGGCTCCAATCTGGCGCATGCGTTTTTTCCCTTCTTTCTGCTTCTCTAAAAGTTTACGCTTACGGGAGATATCACCACCGTAACACTTTGCGGTTACGTCTTTACGGATAGCAGAAATATTCTCACGTGCTACAATCTTACTGCCAATTGCAGCCTGTATCGCAATCTGGAATTGCTGACGCGGAATTAACTCCTTCAACTTTTCGCAAATCTTTTTACCAAACTCATGCGCTCTCGAACGGTGAATCAATGCAGATAACGCATCCACCTGATCACCATTGATAAGAATATCCAACTTGATCAAATCCGATTGACGGTAATCCAACGGATGATAATCGAACGAAGCGTAGCCTTTGGAAATGGATTTTAGTTTATCGTAAAAGTCGAATACAATTTCTCCTAATGGCATTTCAAATACCATTTCCACACGATCCGTTGTAAGATAGTTTTGATTCAACATCGTGCCCCGCTTCTCCATGCACAACTTGATGATCGCTCCGACAAACTCAGCTTTGGTAATAATGCTGGCCTTAATAAATGGTTCTTCA
>Ga0068876_10001363_pt1 | contig 19205 bp, 16 predicted proteins | sample NOAtaG_6_FD_66442 | JGI IMG/M metagenome (GOLD analysis project Ga0068876, IMG submission 66442) | Freshwater lake microbial communities from Lake Erie, under a cyanobacterial bloom - NOAA_Erie_Diel5S_2200h metaG | ecosystem: Environmental > Aquatic > Freshwater > Lake | place: USA: Ohio, Lake...
AAAAGGACAGTGGATCGCCATACCCGATACCATCACTTCGGAGGGAATGATCGTTCAATTGCAGCGTGTTTTGCTCGAGGATGGTACCATTGAGCTGGGCATAAAAGAAAGTGATGCCCTGTTAAAATATGTTACACTAAAGGCCTACAAATACCCCTTCATCAAACTGCTCTGGTACGGCGTGTGGATCACTGCCATTGGCTTGCTTATTAGCATGGCGAGGAGAATTCGCCTGGCCCGTCCCGGTCATCCCTCCACGTAACATGAAACAGGGCCGCCTTACATATTTTTGTTGGGGATGGCTGCTCCTCTGCCTGCTGGGCACCTGCTTTACGGCACAAGCCCAACACCCTACCACTCCCGTGGTTGCCGCCGACAGTATATTACCTATTCCCCCACTTGCTGAGCGCATGAAACGGTGGGGTCCCCATGACACCATTATGGTACCGGCCATTTGGTACAAGAATGAAGTGGTTAGCTACCGAGAAGAAGAAATGGCCTGGGTATCGAATCTGAGTCCTGAACAGTTAAAAAAACATATCGAAGCCTGGAACCGCTTACGTAATGCCGTTTATGTTACGTACCCCTACGCACGCGTGGCCGGCTCCACGATCAACCAGATCAATGTGGAACTAGAGAATGTGCGGTCTAAAAAAGATCGTCGCAGTATAATTAAGGCCCGCGAAAAAGAATTGCGCGACCAGTTTACCGAGCCGTTGACCAATCTATCCGTTTATCAAGGTAAGATCCTGATGAAACTCATCAATCGACAAACCGGAAATAATTGTTACGAGATCCTCAAGGAATTCAAGGGCAACATCAATGCGAGACTTTATCAGACCATCGCCTTTTTCTTTGGGGGTAATCTCAAACAAGATTGGGATTTGGCCCAAAACAGAACGGACCGAGACATAGAGAATATTGTTCGCGAAATTGACGGAGCCTGGTACTATAATCCCTACCGTCGCTAAAATCCGACTTATGCAAGTAGACATTCTGGCCTTTGGAGCCCATCCCGATGATGTGGAACTAAGTTGTTCCGGCACATTGATCAGCGAGATCAAAAAAGGGAAAAAAGTAGCTATCGTCGATCTTACCGAAGGAGAGCTTGGCACACGAGGAACCGTAGCCAGTCGCTACGAGGAGGCCGCAGCCGCTGCCATGCTCATGGGTGTAAGCGCCCGAGAGAACTTATGTTTCAAGGACGGCTTTTTTGAAAATAATGAGACGCACCAACGAAGGGTCATTACGGCCATCCGCAAATACAGGCCTGCGATTGTGCTCGCCAATGCGCCCCAGGACCGTCATCCCGATCACGGAAGAGCCGCTAAGCTTATTGAGGAAAGTTGCTTTTTAGCGGGGTTATCGAAGATCGAGACGCATGATGAAGCGGGCTTAGTGCAAACCCGCTGGCGCCCTGCCTATGTGTTTCATTACATTCAAGACCGATACCTGGAGCCCGATTTCATAGTTGACATTAGCGAGGCTTTCGACCTAAAGATGCAATCGATCCTGGCCTATGGAACACAGTTTCACGATCCGGCCAATAAGTCGGGTGAGGCACAAACCTACATATCGGCTCCCGGCTTTTTGGAAGGCATCGCATCACGGGCCCGCTTGATGGGAAAAAAGATCGGGGTCTCTTACGGAGAGGGCTTTTTGTCTGTTAAGAAGATCGGAATTAACAGTTTTGACGCCTTGATCCAAAACGAAACCTGAGCGTTTTTTCGTCCAATAGTTTATCTTCACTACGTACCAACCCATGTTTACATGTCACTACCCAAATTTCTAGGCACCGCCTCGCTTCCTTATAAAGACGAATTAATAAATGCCTCCACCACTTTTCATGCAGAACTTAAAAAACGCATAAACGCCTATTTCGAGAACGCTAAACAAAAAAGCACCGGTAATTGGCGCCTATACAGCAAAGCCTTGATTTTATTGGCAGGCTATGCAGCACTCTATATTCACCTGGTATTTTTTACACCCCCCACCGTCTGGGCCATAGCGGAATGCTTGTTGCTCGGCGGACTAACGGCTGCAGTGGGCTTTAACATCATGCACGATGGCATTCACGGCTCTTTCAGCAGCCGCAAATGGGTGAATAAGCTGGCTGGGCTAACCCTCAACCTACTGGGGGCCAACAATTTTATGTGGAAGAGCAAGCACAACATCATCCACCACACCTATACCAATATCGAAGGGGTGGATGATGACATTGAGGCCCGCCCCTTACTACGCCTGTGTCAATCCCAGACGTACTACAAAATCCACCGATTTCAACATTGGTATTTTTGGGCTGCCTACTCGCTGCTTTATCTATGGTGGATCTTTTTTACTGATTACCGCAAATACTTTACTCGTCGCATAGGAGGAGTAAGCATCCAGCCCATGACCCTACGGGACCATCTTAGCTTTTGGGGTTTCAAATTACTGCACCTCTTTCTTTTTGTTGTGTTACCCATCTATTTGGTGGGCATCACCAATTGGGTTTGGGGCTTTTTGGCATTTAGCCTTTTTACCGGATTTGTACTGAGTATCGTTTTTCAGTTAGCCCATACCGTGGAGGGCACCCTCTTTATCGATGCCGAGAAAAACGGACCCGCTATCGAGGACGAATGGGCGGTGCACCAACTTAAAACGACGGCCAACTTCGCTACGCATAACCGCTTTCTTTCGTGGTGGCTCGGAGGCTTGAACTTTCAGATCGAGCATCACCTCTTTCCTCGCATCTCCCATGTTCACTACCCTGCCATCAGCAAGATCATAAAAGAAACCTGCCAGGAATTCAATATCCCCTACCTCGAGTATCCCCGTGTGCGCCTGGCGGTGGCCTCTCACGTCTCGCATCTGCGCGCCCTAAGCCGTCCCTGATTTTTTGTGGATTTTTTTGTCTCCGAAAAATTTGAATGTAACTTGCCGCGCCAATAGAACAGTGGCCCTTGTATGAAGGATCTATCCTTGCACAATCCGAATTGCGTCAGCAACCCCAACCATAATCTTTTTGGGTTACCCACCAACGAAGAAAATGCCAAACTGATCGTACTGCCCATTCCTTGGGAAGTGACCGTCAGCTATGGCGCCGGTACGGCACGAGCACCCGAAAGTATCCTAAAGGCCAGCCATCATATGGACATCTACGATGAAGAGATGCCCGACGAATGGAAAAAGGGATTCTATTTAAAGCCTTGCGATAAGAAGATACTGATGAAGAGCGACTATCTAAGGCGAGAGGCCGAGCTCTATATAGACTACATCTCAAAGGGTGATGATGTCAAGGACAACCAGTTCATGACGAAAAGCCTACGCGAGGTCAATGAGGGAGGTGCCATGCTCAACCAGTGGGTGTATGAGCAAACTCGGTCGCTGCTTACCCAACAAAAATTGGTGGGATTACTAGGAGGCGACCACAGCACGCCGCTGGGCTTTATAAAAGCCCTGGCGGAGACCAAAGGCCGCTTTGGCATTCTGCAAATAGATGCCCATTGCGATCTCAGGGACACGTACGAAGGGTTCCACTACTCACATGCAGGTATTATGTGTAATGCCCTTCGGGAGATTCCGGAGATCGAAAAACTCGTACAGATCGGCGTGCGTGATTACAGTCAAGAGGAAATCGAATACATCAAACAAAGTAATGGCCGTGTAAAAACGTACTTCGATAAAGAGATAAAACAACGGCAACTTAAAGGAGAGAGTTGGTTCCAAATAGCCCAGAAGATCATAGACGAACTACCGCAACAAGTATACATTAGTTTCGATATAGACGGGCTGGAGCGTAGCCTCTGCCCCGATACGGGCACCCCTGTTCCCGGGGGATTTCAGCTCGAGGAACTTTACCTATTATTTTCAGGGATCATCGACAGCGGTCGTACCCTGATCGGCTTTGATCTCTGCGAAGTGGGGGTCAGCGAGAACGACTGGAATGCGAATGTAGCCGCCCGACTTCTGCTTAAACTTTGTAACTTGCTTTCCAGCGCAAATCGCTGATGGCTGCATGCAAAACTCCTTTGCCAATTTCTCGCTTTCGCTTATCAACACAAAAAAAAAGCAGTACGAAACACTGAGTTGGTGGATCGTTTTATTGAATGAAGCCACGCTGATCTATGTTGCCATCTCCGTAGGGGGTGACACTCAAAAGCTACTTATATTCAATGGCCTGGTCATGCCGCTGATACTTCTTCCGCTGAATAGATTATGGGCTAAAAAGAAAAGATCCCACTATAGCGACCTTACCCTCTTTTACATCCTTCCATGCTATGCCTGGATTAGGGGTGACTTTTATATCCCCGCTGGGGGACTACTGTTGCTATTTATACTCTATAAGATCTCTATGCGACCCTTACGCATTATTTTTAGTGAGCGCGGGATCGACTATCCCTCCTTTCCAAGAAAACAATACGAATGGAACAAGGTAGCGCAGGTGATCGTAAAAGATGATCTGCTAACCATCGACCTGCGATCGAACCATCTACTGCAGTATCCTGTCGAAAAAAATAGTTTTATCGATGACAGAGAAGTCACCGAGTTCAATGCCCATTGCCGGCAAAAAATAAATATCGCCTAAATGCCTTCTCCCTATCTACTCTACTCCGATGCCAATGGGAAGATCTTTGAAGACCGTACCCTCTACGTTACCGGGCGTACCGGTTGGGATGCGGTACCCATACCCGATGAGGACTGGATCGAACTTCCGAAGGGAGGCTCTCTATACGAACTTCCCGGTAGAAGAGGAATAGGCATAGACGTAGAAACGGGCGAAATGCGTCTCTGCGAAAAAGGTTGGGCGGTGGCCGCATTTATCCCTCCCGCGCATACCGGCTTTTATCTGTCCGCCTATGAAACGGCTGCTGATGCCCCTACACTGCCTTTGTTCTGTTACACGGCGGTCGGTTGGAGCAACGATACATTTTATGTACCTGCTACACGAATAGAGCCCGATATACGGCAGGACTGCGACGGATACGATCAAGAACAGATCAACGAGGGAACCAAACAACTACTAAAGGCCTATCCGCACAACCGGCTCGTCACGCACCTTATGAAAAATTGCTGTCAGACCTACCAGTGTCCGGCAGCCCGCAATTTTTCGCTTGGTAGATGGGAATGCCCTGTTCCCGTATCCCCGGCCTGCAATGCCAATTGCGTAGGTTGCATTTCGCTACAACCCGATGAAGAGCCCATCGTATCGACACAAGACCGACTACAGTTTAAACCCAGTGCCGAAGAGATCGTGGAGTTTACGGTACCGCATCTGGAAACAGCTCCTTATCCCATTATCAGTTTTGGACAAGGATGCGAAGGCGAACCCCTACTTATGTGGGAAACGATCCGCGATGCGATCATGGAGATCAGAAAACATACGTCAAAAGGAAGTCTCAACATCAACACCAATGGATCGAACCCGGATGCAGTTCGTCAACTTTGCAAAGCAGGATTAAATTCCATTCGCGTAAGCACCAATTCGGCCAGAAGAGAGATCTATATGCCGTATTACCGACCTAATAATTACCAGTTCGAGGATATTATTGAGAGTTTAAAAGTAATGACCTCCTTTGGCGGTTGGACCTCCATCAACTATTTTGTTTTTCCTGGTATGACAGACTCGATCGCCGAATACGAAGCTCTCAGAAAACTAATTCGGGAGACCGGACTAAAGATGATCCAGTGGCGCAACTTTAATATCGATCCCGACTGGTATCTGGGCAAGATCGGCGTAACCGATACAGGAGATTGCATGGGCGTCAAAACCATGCAACAAGAATTAAAAGCCGAGTTTCCCGCCTTGCGCTTTGGCTATTTTAATCCTCCCATCGAACGAATAAAAGGGAAATTCGAGCTAGACTTTGCGCACTAGATCAACATTATTTAACAACTTATTGAGTACTTCGACCCCATAATAAATTAGCTTAGCCGTTACAAGATCAATCCTCCGACAATGGCATTACCTTTTTCGCTCAACGCCAATAACAGAGCCGCAGCCATCACTGCGGCAACTGCCATTGCCATTGGGCTACTGCTTTTTTTTCTACGGTGGAAGATCCCCGTATTTGAAGTAGCTACCTCTCAAAGCAGCGTTGAGGTCGAAATCAACTGGCCTCCAGACCCTCCTAGCGAAAACGATGGCGGCGGCGGAGGCGGACAAACAACTACGGCCGACCAAGCGGCGGGAAGAGCCCCCGAAGCGCCCATGGCACCGGGAACACCAGCACCTGCCGCGGCTACAGAGTCTGATGATAATAGTTCTTCTGCCGCTATACCGACGACCAAAACAACACGGCCCGATAAAAGAAAGATAAAACCGACCAGTGCCACTACAAGACCCGTGCCGGTGGTAAAGACACCCGCCCCTCCCCAACCCAGAGCGGTAATGGGTAAGACAAATCAGGGAACTGCCACAGGAGGCGGGGCTACCGATCAATTCGAACAAACGGGCGGAAGAGGCAATGGAATGGGCGCAGGCAACGGGGATGGCACCGGTGGTGGAAGTGGCGGTGGACTGGGTGGCGGGACCGGCACGGGAACTGGTCTTGGTGTGGGGCCACGGGTAACAAGAGGAGATCGAAAGATCGTACGATCCTACGCCTTCGAGGGAGATCTGAACAAGGCGACCATTTATGCCAATATTTTAGTGGCTCCCGATGGCTCAGGTAAATTGATCAGCTTGGCAAAGGGATCCTCCACTACCGGAAATGCCTACAAGCAAGCCATCGTTCGCTATTTAGAAAAAATGCGCTTTGATGCATCCGACCACGAATCGATGGTTACGGTTCAATTTAACTTCCGCATCAACTAAGTGACCGATAGCGATACCGCAATGGATTACCCGCAAACGCTTGACTACCTTTTTTCGAAACTTCCAATGTTCAGTCGCATTGGGGCTGCGGCCTATAAGAAAGACCTCTCGAACACGCTGGCCTTATGCGAGGCATTGGACCATCCACAACAACGCATACGAACGATACATGTGGCAGGTACCAACGGAAAGGGATCGGTAAGCCACATGCTTGCCTCGATATTACAGAGCGCCGGCTACCGAACGGGCCTGTATACATCTCCACATCTTTATGACTTTCGCGAGCGGATCAAGGTAGATGGAAAGATGATCGACCAACAACACATCGTTGAGCTTGTTCGGCGGCTGCAGCCCGAAATAGAAAAGATAGAGCCTAGTTTTTTTGAAGTGACCGTAGCCATGGCCTTTGCCTACTTTGCCCATGAGAGTGTAGACATTGCCGTTATCGAAACAGGCCTGGGCGGAAGGCTGGACAGCACCAATGTGATCACTCCTGTATTATCGGTGATCACTAACATCGACTGGGACCACATGCAACTGCTGGGAGACAGCTTAGAGAAGATAGCAGCCGAAAAAGCCGGCATTATAAAAACCAACGTACCAATAGTTATCGGTGAGGCCACCGATAAGACACTGCCTGTCTTTACAGAAAAGGCAAGGATCGTAAAATCTCCGATGCATATAGCTAGTAAAAAAAACAGGTTGCTTCACTACGAATGGATCGACGATGCACTACTGGTTACCGTTGAAAGAGAAAAACAAACGCCGGTCAGTTATACCTTAGATCTGCCAGGCATCTATCAAACGAAAAATATATTGACCGTGCTGGAAGCGATCGCGCAATTGCAAATGCTGGGATGGTCGATCGCTGAGCAAGCCATCGTAACAGGCCTTCGGGCTACTCGACGCTTGACCGGACTGGGAGGCAGATGGCAAAAGATCGGGGAACATCCTACTATAATCATCGATGTAGCCCACAACGAAGCGGGCATTCGACAAGTACTGGAACAACTGCGACAAACCCCTCACCGACAATTGCACGTCATCGTTGGTGTGGTCAAAGACAAATCGATAGGGCCGATGCTCTCCCTACTACCCAAAGAGGCTATTTACTACTTTACGAAGGCGCAACTACCGAGAGCGCTTCCAGAAAAGGAGCTACAACTATTGGCTACCGAGGCGGGGCTGGCAGGTCATTCCTACCCTACGGTTAACGAGGCATTGGCCGCAGCAAAATCGATAGCCGAACCACAAGACCTGATCTTGATATGCGGAAGTATTTTTTTAGCAGGAGAGGTCAATCTTCGCGAAGCGAATGACCGGTTAGATGAATGAACACATCCTCGAGATTGGCCAACTTGATCTCTTTTTTTCGTTCGAAGCCCGTGGCTATCAGATCGTCGATCAATTTTGAAGGTGCATCAAGCGCGATGATCTTTCCAGCGTCCATGATGGCCACTCTATCGCACAAATACTCTGCCTCGTCGAGATAATGCGTGGTAAGCACTACCGTAGTGCCCTGCTTATTGATCGTGCGGATGGTCTCCCATAAACTACGTCGCGCCTGGGGATCCAGACCCGTCGTGGGCTCATCCAAAAAGATGACCTGCGGTTTATTGATAAGGGTGGTCGCCACAGAAAACCGCTGTCGCTGCCCACCGCTCAATTCCTTGACCTTCGCCTTGGCCTTATCCTGCAGATTGACCTGTGCCAGTAAATGCAGGGGGTCGACCGTGCAGTTATACAACCCAGCAAACAGTTCGATCAACTGCACCAGATTGAGACCCGGAAAATACCCACTGCTTTGCAACTGCACACCAATGATCTTCTTGATCGAAGCCGGGGCCGCATCCAATGAAAATCCACCCACCTTGATCTCTCCGGATGTCTTGGTACGAAGTGTTTCTATGATCTCGAGGGTGGTAGACTTACCGGCTCCGTTAGGACCGAGTAACCCGAATATCTCGCCCTGTTTAACGGAGAAACTAATGCCAGAGACAGCCTCTACCGCTCCATAACGCTTGACAAGTTGATCGACCTGAATAATGGTGTTGCTCATATTACGACAAATGCGTTTCCAATTCTTCCATCATCTGTTTGCTACCTATAAAAAAAGGACAACGCTCATGGAGCGATGTGGGTACGATATCGAGGGTTCGGATCTTTCCGTTCGTAGCCTTTCCGCCGGCCACGCCAATAATAAAAGCAAAGGGATTACACTCGTACAACAACCGAAGTTTTCCATCTGGTTTACTGAACGTACCGGGATACATAAAGATGCCTCCCTTGATCAGATTGCGATGCACATCGGCTACCATACTACCTACATAACGTTGTCGCAAGGGTCCACCCTGCTCGTTGCTTTTTTGCTGACAGGCGGTAATGTACGATTGGACCCCTTTTTCAAATTCAAAAAAGCTACCATGGTTCACCGAATAGATCTTTCCCTTCTCGGGGCAACGTATATCGGGATGACTAAGCGTCCATTCTCCAATGGAGGGATCGAGCGTAAATCCATTTACACCGCGACGGGTAGCGTAGACCAACATGGTGGATGACCCGTAAACTACATAGCCTGCCGCCACCTGGTTGCTACCGGGCTGCAGAAAATCTTCTTTTGTAACGACCGTTCCCACCGGCGTTACCCGGCGATAAACACCGAAGATGGTACCAATGGAAACGTTCACGTCGATATTACCACTGCCATCCAGGGGATCGAACAAACACACATATTTGGAGTGGATACTTTTCTCGTCGTCGAACGCTACAAAATCATCAAGCTCTTCGCTGGCAATACCCGCGCAGCTAATACCATGTTGCAACACCTTGATGAATTGATCATTGGCAAAGATGTCGAGCTTCTTTACTTTTTCGCCCTGCACATTAACGGTGCCCGCATCGCCCAGAATATCCACTAGTCCGGCCTTGTTGACCTCTACATTAACTCGTTTGGCGGCCAGCCCGATGTTACGCAGCAAATTAGAGAGCTCTCCGGTGGCTTGGGGAAAATCCCTTAGCTGTTGAATGGTAAACTCGTCGAGCGTCTGGACCTTTCGGTTAATTGACATAGTAAACTATTTAAGATCGATCGTTATCGTTTGCAGCATTTTTTTAGGAACCGGCTTTTTGGCCAGCAAGGCAGGACTCCAAGATGGCATCGTCTCTAACTCTTCGATCAGTTTTTGATGAAGCATATTCGCATCCGACAGCCCGCGTACAATGGTAAAGTTAACAGGAACACCATCTTTATCCACCACGAACTCCACCTGCAAGAAAGCCCTTGTAATACCGGAAGGTAAGTGAATGGCGACCGCTGCCGACACCCGCTCTAAAAACCGAGCAAAAGCCTCGGCGCCACCCGGGTAGCGGGGCCATTGGTCTACATAATCGGGCACATTGCCCAGTTGACGAAGTTTGCGGGGCGGCGCCACTCTCGATGCTACAAGCCCCTTTTGCTCCAATGTCGGCATAGCGGTAGCAGCAGTGCCTTTAGGAGCAACCAAGCCCTTTGCCTCGTTGACATGATAGCGTCCGTCGTCGGTGATCATGACCACAGGCAACCTTTTTGTTTTTTCGAAATAGGTGTAAGCATCCTTCAACTGATCCGTAAAATCCTTCAATGTTGGATCGTCCTTGGTAAGGTCGTTGAGATACGCCACACTCTTAGGAACATCATAGCGGCAAGGAAAAATATGGACGGGAATATAGTGCTGCCCCTGTTCGCGTGCATATGCTGCGAGCACGTACAGTTCATCGATCTGCTGATCGGTAATAGGAATGCACCCTACCGTTACGCAACTGCCGTGAATATAGATCTCGCCTCCAGGCTTAAGCGAATCACTGAGTAGTTTATCGCTGGCATTAGGATAATTTAGCCCCAGTGACAAATAATAATTACTGGTGGGGTTAAATTCATTGATGTAATAGAATCCTTCGGGTACCTGAAAATCACCCTGCATTCGCTTGGGCCCTAGCGAGCCTGCCAGCGCGCAAACAGGATAAACCTTAAAAAGCCGAAACGAATCAGCAGGTCGTTGCTTTACCCATACTTCGAGCTGGCTATCGTATTTAAAAGACCGTATGTATATGTAATTGGCGGGCCAGCTAAGTTTCTTGGCGGCAAATTGCTTCTTGAGGGTGTCGACCTTGCGGGCCATCGCCTCTTGCGGACGAGCAAAACTTCGCTGGTAATCGATGAAAGAGTAATAGGTAGACCCTCCTCTCGAAAGACCATACGTAGGTTGAGCTTCGGCCGATCCGAAAGAAAACAACGAGAGACCTATCCCCAATAAGATGACCCTAAGGAAAGGGAACAACGAGGAGCAGGATACGGTCATAGATAGATTTTAACGAACACTACGAATGGTAGCACCACACCAAACTAGAAATTTCCCCTGGCCTCTTGCTCGCGCTCGATGGCCTCGAACAATGCCTTAAAATTCCCTTTACCAAAACTCTTGGCTCCCTTTCGCTGAATGATCTCGAAAAACAACGTGGGCCGATCTTCAACGGGTTTTGAAAATAGCTGCAAAAGGTATCCCTCATTGTCGCGGTCAACCAGAATGCCTAGTTCACGAAGCGGAGCCAGATCTTCGTCTATGGTACCCACACGGTCTAGCAGGTCATCGTAATAGGTGGTGGGCACCTTTAAGAATTCAACTCCCCGGCTCATCAGCTCGCGAACGGTTTTAACGATATCATTGGTAGCCATGGCCACGTGTTGGCATCCTTCCCCATTATAAAACTCCAAAAATTCCTCGACCTGGCTCTTTCGCTTACCCTCGGCAGGTTCATTGATTGGGAATTTCACAAAGCCATTTCCGCTGCTCATCACTTTACTCATGAGCGCAGAGTACTCCGTAGAAATATCCTCGTCGTCGAAGGTCAGAATATTTCTGAAGCCCATGACATCCTCATAAAATTTGACCCAGGTGTTCATTTGATTCCAACCCACGTTACCTACACAATGGTCTACGTACAATAAGCCGCAATCGCTTGGGGCGAAATCGGGATTAGACCAGGCACGATAACCGGGCATGAAGACACCCTGGTAATTTTTTCGTTCTATGAAAAGATGTACGGTGTCTCCATACGTATGTATTCCACTCATCACCAGTTCTCCTTGCTCGTCCTTTAATCGAGTAGGCTCCATGTAACTCTTAGCACCCCTTCGCGTGGTCTCTTGCCAGGCTTGGGTAGCGTCTGCCACACGAAGTGAAAGACATTTTACCCCATCTCCATGACGATGCACGTGATCTGCGATCGGATGATCGGGGCGCAGCGCTGTGGTCAGAACAAAAGTGAGCTTATGCTGCCGTACGGCATAACTGGCACGGTCTTTAATGCCTGTCTCGGGGCCGGCATAGGCCAGCGCCTGAAAGCCAAAGGCACTCATGTAGTAATGGGCAGCCTGCTTGGCATTACCCACGTAGAACTCGACATAGTCAGTGCCTTCGAGCGGAAGAAAATCTTCCACTGACGTTGGGGCTGCAGTTTGCGTAGCAAGCGGTGAAGCATTCATACAGCAAAAATAAAGAAAATTGACGCTCCGCTCGGCAGAGAAGCTGGCTTTGACGCTATCTTTGAGCCATGCTAAAAGTGGGCATTTTAGGAGGAGGCCAGCTGGGACGAATGCTTTTACAGGCAGCCGTGCCGTACGAAGTGGAGACGCATGTGCTGGAGAACGATCCGGAATGCCCGGCCGCCCAACTTTGTACACATTTTACCCTGGGAGATATTCGCGATTTTAACGATGTGTACGCTTTTGGAAGATCACTGAACAGCATTACCATCGAGATCGAACAAGTAAATATCGATGCACTGGAGAAACTGGCCGCCGAAGGGGTCGTGGTCATTCCGGAACCTCGTGTATTGCGCTTGATCAAAAACAAGATCTCTCAAAAGGCTTATTATCGCGAACATGATATACCAACGTCCGATTTTGTAATAACGCAAGTACGTGACGAACTCCAACATCATCTCTCCTTTTTACCCGCCGTGCATAAGATCGGCGAGGGAGGATATGACGGAAAAGGCGTTCAGGTGATCAAGGATGCAACCGATATCCACAAGGGATTTGATGCTCCGGCCGTTTTGGAAAAATTGGTCGCCATCAAAAAAGAACTGGCCGTTATGATCGCCATCAACCAAAAAAATGAAACGGCCGTCTATCCGTTGGTAGAAATGTGCTTTGACCCAACCTTGAACCTACTCGACTATCAGCTTTGTCCGGCTCAAGTGGATGCCTCGGTGGCTACTCGTGCCACACAGATTGCCCTGCAAGTCGTGCAAGGATTTCGATCGCCCGGCCTTTTTGCGGTGGAGATGTTCCTGAATGAAGAAGACCAACTGCTGGTCAACGAAACCGCACCTCGTGTGCACAATAGCGGGCATCATAGTATCGAGGCCATGGATTCATCGCAATTCGACATGCTATGGCGCATTTTACTATCTCTGCCGCTGGGATCGACCCGCATGCGTAACCCCTCGGTCATGATAAATCTGGTCGGATCAGGAGATACAGGGCCGGCCCACTACCATGGAATGACCCAAGTAGCCGCTACGCCGGGGCTTTCCGTACACTTGTACGATAAGAAGATCAGCAAGCCCGGTAGAAAGATGGGACACATGACCCTGCTGGGCAGCGACATGCACCAATTGCAAAAGCAGGCCCGAGAACTCAAAAATTACGTGTCCGTAAGCGGCAGTACCGAAAGATAATCAGGATTTTATCGTCTCAATTGTGCATACGTTGTTTGGCCTAACAACGCTATCTTTATAGACCAATTTGCCTTCATGAGAAAATATCTCTTACGCTGGGTATTGCCCTTCACGCTGCTAGCCGCTCTGAGCTGTGGCGAACCTTCAAAAAAATCACCGTCCGCCATGGGGGCCGGTGACAAGAATAAGCCCCTCAAAGTCGATCTCTTTATTGTACGACCTGCTGCCTACGCAGAGACCATTGAGGTGCCCGGCACCATCGTGGCCAGCGAATCGGTAGAGATCCATCCCGAAGTGGCCGGACGAATCGTGCAACTTCCGATCGAAGAAGGAAAGTATGTGACAAAGGGAAGTTTACTGGCCAAACTGAACGACGCAGACCTGGTGGCGCAACTCAACAAGCTTGAGATACAACTGCAGCTGGCACAGCAAACAGAAAAAAGACAAGCCCAATTATTGAAGATACAGGGCATCAGCCAACAAGATTACGATATCAGTCTTTTGCAGGTCAACAGCCTAAAAGCCGATATCGGTATCATCAGAACCAGCCTGGAAAAAACGGAGATCAGAGCCCCATTCAACGGCAAACTGGGACTTCGTAACATTAGTAATGGTGCGTATGTCAACCCGGCCACTGTTATTGCCGTTGTTAACCAGACCGATCAACTAAAACTGGATTTCTCTATCCCGGAAAAATATATTGGAAAGATCCGAAATGGACAAACGGTTCGCTTTCGCTTCGAGGGAAGCTCCGATTCGATGATGGCGCGGATCGTGGCTACCGAGTCGAGGGTAACCGAGAACAGCAGAAGCTTACAAGTACGGGCCCGCGTCGAGGGCAACAACCCCTCTCTCCTGCCCGGAAGTTTTGCCAAGGTCAGTATTGGCTTCGATCCTGATCCCAACGCCTTACTGATACCTACACAGGCGATCTTACCACAGGCTCGCGGAAAAAAAGTAATTCTTTTCAAAGGAGGTGTTGCTGTGTTTACCGATATCAAGACGGGTTCCAGAACAGCCGATCGGGTGCAGATCACAGAAGGTCTTGCAGCCGGCGATACCGTTGTCACTACAGGCTTACTTAGCGTTAGACCCGATGCTCCTATCACCATTGGTAAAATATTGAATCCTCAACCATGAATCTGGCAGAACTAAGTCTTCGAAGGCCCATTCTGGCAGTGGTCATGAATCTGATCATCGTGCTGTTTGGCGTGATCGGTTTTAAATTTTTGGGCGTACGCGATTATCCCGCCATCGATCCACCCAATATCAGCGTCAGAACTTCTTACCCCGGAGCCAATCCCGATATCATCGAGACACAGATCACGGAACCCCTCGAAAAATCGATCAATGGAATTGCCGGCATCAAGAACATTACATCCTCCAGCAGCAATGGCACCAGTAATATCAATGTAGAGTTTGAACTGGGAATAGATCTCGAGGCAGCTGCCAATGACGTACGCGATAAAGTTTCACAGACCGTCCGCTCATTACCCTCCGACCTGGATGCTCCTCCGGTAGTGTCCAAAGCCGATGCCAGCTCGGAGCCCATCATCTCCATGACCGTGCAGAGCCCCAATCGTGATCAGCTGGCCATTACTGAATATGCCACCAATGTACTGGTTGAGCGGTTGCAGACCATACCGGGGGTGAGCGCTGTGCAGATCTGGGGCGAGAAGCGCTATGCGATGCGCCTATGGCTGGAACCCTCCAAACTAAATGCATTGGGTATCACCGTGGGAGACGTACAGGCAGCGCTAAACCGCGAAAACAGCGAACTGCCATCCGGCAAGATCGCCGGTTCTTCCATTGAGCTTTCGGTCCGAACCTTTGGGCGGATGAACACCGAGGAAGATTTCAATAACCTCATCATAAAAAACAGCAACGGAGCCGATATCAAACTTAAGGATGTGGGAGAAGCGGTGCTGGGACCAGAGAACGAAGAGACACTGATGCGAGGCAATGGCACACCCATGATCGCACTCGCCATAATTCCCCTACCCGGCTCTAACTATGTATCGATCTCGGATGAATTTTATAAACGTCTCGAGCAGATAAAAAAAGATGTGCCAGAAGATATCACACTCAATATCGGATTAGATCAAACCCGATTTATAAAGAAATCCATCCTGGAGGTACGAGAGACCCTCATGATCGCTTTTTTACTGGTGGTCATGATCATCTATGCCTTCTTCAGGGATTGGATCATCGCCCTTCGACCGCTGATCGATATTCCGGTCTCATTGATCGGCGCCTTCTTTATCATGTATCTGATGGGATTCACCATCAATGTGCTCTCATTGCTGGCCATTGTGCTAGCCACAGGACTGGTGGTGGATGACGGGATCGTGGTTACAGAAAACATTTACAAACGGATCGAAAAGGGAATGAATAAATGGCAAGCGGCCGTAGAAGGCTCCCGCGAAATTTACTTTGCCGTTATTGCCACATCGATCACGCTGGCCATTGTCTTTTTACCAATCATCTTTCTAGAGGGATTCGTAGGAAGACTCTTTCGCGAATTCGGCATCGTGGTATCTGGCGCTGTACTCATCTCTGCCTTTGTCTCACTGACCCTGACACCGGTGCTCAACGTAAAGCTTACCAAAAAAAATCCGGGCAACCATGGCTGGTTCTACCGATTTACCGAGCCTTTCTTTCGGTGGATGGAAAGCACATACCAGCGACAGCTGGAGCGCTTTATGAAGATCCGCATAATCGGAGTGCTCATCATTGGACTATGCCTGGCCGCCATCTATTTTGTAGGAAGTCAACTGCAATCGGAGATAGCGCCCATGGAAGATCGCAGTCAGTTCAGGATTCAACTGACCGCCCCTGAAGGGACTTCGTTCGATGCCATGGACAACTATGTGAACCGAATTACACAACTGGTGCTTGATTCTGTACCGGAACGCACGATGCTTTTTAGCATTACCTCCCCTGGGTTTACGGGCTCGGGCAATGCAAACACCGGATTTGTGCGGGTCACACTTACCGATCCGACCTTGCGCGAGCGGTCGCAAGGAGAGCTGGCCAAAATGGTCAACCGTAATCTTTCTCGCTACACCGAGGGCAGAGGGTTCGTTATCGAAGACCAGACCATCTCTGTAAACCGCAGAGGAGGTCAGCCCGTTTCATTCGTTGTGCAGCACAACAACTTTGATAAACTTACCAAGGCCTTACCAAAGATCATAGAAGAGGCCCGCAATAGTAAGATCCTGCAGAACCCCGACACAGACCTTAAATTCAATCGTCCCGAACTTAAGGTAGAGATCGATCGATTAAAGGCTGCTGCACTGGGCGTAAGCGTAACCGATGTATCCCAGACCTTGCAATTGGCCTTTAGCAACCGACGAATGGGCTACTTTACCAAAGATGGCAAGCAATATAGCGTGATGGGCCAAGTGGCCCGCAGCGACCGTGATGACCCGGGCGATCTTCGACAACTCTTTGTCCGCAATAACAAAGGGGAACTGATCGCAATGGATAACCTCATATCGATAGAAGAGACGAACAGTCCACCCACCATTTACCACTTTAACCGATACAAATCGGCCACTATCTCTGCCAGCTTGCAGCCAGGTTACACCATTGGAGACGGTATCGAAGAGATGGAACGAATTGCCGCCACCGTGCTCGATGACACCTTTACCACATCGCTCAGTGGATCATCCAGAGACTTTAAAGAAAGCTCCAGCAATACCTCGTTCGCGTTCTTGTTGGCACTGGTATTGATCTTCTTGGTTTTGGCCGCGCAATTCGAAAGCTTTGTCGATCCGCTCATCATCATGTTTACGGTACCGCTGGCCATTGCAGGAGCCGTTCTTTCACTCTGGGCCTTTGGGCATACCCTTAATATATTCTCGCAGATCGGCATGATAATGCTGATCGGATTAGTCACCAAAAACGGAATTCTGATCGTGGAGTTCGCCAACCAGATCAGAGATAAAGGAACCGGCAGAACAGAGGCCGTTGTGCAAGCCGCCACGCAACGACTGCGTCCTATCTTAATGACCAGCCTGGCCATGGCACTGGGAGCCTTGCCATTGGCACTATCACTGGGTGCCGCAGCTACCAGCCGTATTCCGCTGGGCGTCGTTATCGTGGGAGGAATTTGCTTTTCACTATTATTGACCTTATTCGTAATTCCGGCCATGTATTCGTACTTGTCAAGAAAAAGAAGCGAGAAGGAAATTGACAAGTTCATCGGCGCTTAACCCTGCCACATGAAAAGAATCTTTTTTTATATCACCCTCTTCGTTACCCTTACGACAAAGGGGTTTAGTCAACCCCTGTTGACCGTAGAGGAGGCTATTGCGACCGCACTTGAAAACAACTTTGAGATCCGACTGGCCAAGAACGATTCTGCAGCCGCAGCACTAGACTATCAATATAGAAATGCCGCCTTGTTGCCCCGCATCAACCTCAATACTGGCCTTACGATCAACAACAACGACCAGTATCAAAAATTTACGGACGGTGCCATTCGGCAGCGAAAAGGGATCAGGTCTGAGAACCTCAATAGCGGAATAGCCCTGAACTGGACCCTCTTCAATGGGGGAAGGCTCTATGCCACGCGCGAGCGGATATCGGCCTTACTAGAGACCGGAACGCTAGCCATTAAAAACAATGTCATCAACACCATCGGTCAGGTAATTACAGGCTACTATGCGATCGTACAGCAAAAACAACAACTCCGCGCCCTCGAAGAACAACTGGCCATCAATACAGAGCGGGTTAAACTGGCCGAATACAAATTGAGCATCGGCTCAGGCACTAAACCAGATGTATTACAAAGCAAGGTCGATCTGAACGCTACGAAAGCCGCCCAACTACAACAACAAAACAACATCGTACTACTTAAGGAGCAACTCAACACCCTTATGGGAGTTGCCTCGGGCCGTCGCTACGACGTAGCTGACTCGATTCCATTCGCAGACCGTATTCTGCTGCAAGAGGTGCAACAGTCCATCGCAACGACCAACCCACTGCTTCTGTTGACCAATAAGCAGATCGACATTGCCCGTCTTCAATTACGAGAAGCCAAGGCCGACCGCTGGCCTCAATTGAATCTGACCTCGAACTACAACTTTAATCGTGTCGACAACATTGCCGTCGTCAACCCCTTTCAACCGTTATTTAGTCGCAATAGCGGACTGAACGTTGGCATCAACACGTCGATACCACTGTTTAATCAGTTCACCGCGCAGCGAACTATCCGATCGGCACAACTCTCACTACAAAACCGACAGTTGGTCTTTGAGCAGCAGCAAGCGCAATTGAACTTACAACTGGTGCAAGCCTATAACGAGTACGAAGCACAGCAAAAAGCGCTGCTACTCGAAGAGGAAAACATTGTCTTGGCCAAAGAGAATGTGGCCATAGTGTTGGATGTTTATCGCCTGAATGCCACCACCCTCATACAACTCAAAGAAGCGCAAAAGAGCCTACAAGATGCCTACACCCGACTTATTCAGGCTCGCTTCTTGACCAAACGAGCAGAGACCGAACTGCTGCGTATTAAGGGAACGCTGCTGCGTTGATCGGTGATATGATGATTTTGTTGTTTCTTTGTTGCTAAATTTACCCTTATGGAGCCCTTGGTCGGAATCATTATGGGAAGTGATAGCGATCTTTCGGTCATGCAGGCCGCAGCCGAAGTACTAAAAGAATTCGCCATCCCTCACGA
>Ga0068876_10001364_pt1 | contig 19195 bp, 17 predicted proteins | sample NOAtaG_6_FD_66442 | JGI IMG/M metagenome (GOLD analysis project Ga0068876, IMG submission 66442) | Freshwater lake microbial communities from Lake Erie, under a cyanobacterial bloom - NOAA_Erie_Diel5S_2200h metaG | ecosystem: Environmental > Aquatic > Freshwater > Lake | place: USA: Ohio, Lake...
AAAAGATTTTGTTCCGCTGCAGGTTGGCGAATAAGTGTCGGGCTTATCAGTGTCTTTCTTTTTGCAGGTAGCAAATAGTAAGCCAATTGAAAAAAGTATAAGAATGGATCTATTCATGCGCTTTTACCAAATTTACGAAAAGGTTTTTAATCTCTTAAACGTATATGTTCCTTTTTAAAAGATTTAAGTTATATTAGCTTTAACTGATCTACATGAAAAAACACATCCCCCTTGGCTTTATTTGCATATTTATGGTGTCGTTAACTTTTCAAACCGACCCAAAGGAAAAGGCCATTGCCTATTTTGATAAGTACAATTCAAAAAATAAAATGAATGCACTTATTTTAAAGTCGTTTGCCACATTAGATGATGCTAAAAAAATATTCAACAAACCTGAGGATGCAGTTCAGTTCATGAAATTGATGGAGGCCACAGAAAAGAAAATGAAAGAAGAGCCTGTTGGTGAAGATGCGGTTTACCCTATTGTTGACATTAATACCTTTACCATTAAAGATATCAAAGAAGAAAAAACAAATTATAATTTAGGTTTATTGGAGATCCTTCACAAGTTTAAACCAACTGTAAGATTTTTCACGGTGAAATTAATGACCGATAATATATTTGAAAAAGGTTATTCATACATCTATTGGATGAACATCAATAATAAATGGGTGTATGTATCGAGGCCCAATTTAGCGTTTCGGAAATAATGTTTGGCCCCTCCGGGGCCGGTGGTTATGCTTCCATGCTGTATTAAAAATGTTTTGTCCCGCCGGAACAAAAAACCCTTAAATCTCGCAGTGGCTCCATAGGAGCCAAACATTTTTAAAACTACTTACAGAAAACACATTGCCCCAGAGGGGCAAAACACTTCCAAAAACAAAAAGCCCGAAAGGTTTTCACCAAACGGGCTTCTCCCTAACGACGTTCAGTCGGGCGGGCCTATAACTTGTTTCAATCACACCACTAAACAAGATCCTTTTGTTCCAGATAGCATTTATAGTGCGATTGAAGGTTTGCGTTTTAAGACTCTTTACTACTAACAACTTAAAACAATATTTGATAAGAACGAAAATTGAAAAGAACGAATAAATTAAATCGACGGTACAAAGATAACCTTCACTTCACTAAACCAATATTACCTTAAGTTTAAGATATTCATAAACTTCTAATTCCATTAGTGTGAATAGGTGATCCTTCAACTCCCCGCCCGAACAACGTTCAGTTGGGCGCGGCGCTCAGGATGATACCAACTTAAAACAAACTCATCTGAATTGCTGGTTCCTCTGCACTCTTCTTAAATGAATTACAATTGAACTCAAATTCTTTTGAATTCGTAATGAATCTTTTTCTGCTTATTTGAAAAATGTGATCAATGATCTCTGCATGTTTACCTTCGCCACGCATACGCACACCAATTCTACTATCGTTCACGTTACCACCATGTGTGTCGCAGATCAAATTCCAAACCTTATTAGCGCGATCAGGAAAATTTTTAAATAACCAATCTTTAAAAACAGGACCCACAGCGCCATTCAACCGCACGATCGTATAGTGGGCGCTGCGAGCTCCGGCAAGTCCAGCCAATCTCAAAAGCTCCGGGATATCATGATTATTGATGCCTGCAATAATAGGCGCCATCATCATTCCACAAGGAATGCCATTTTCGGTAAGAGTTTGTATAACCCTTAGCCTGTTTTTATAAGTAGACGTTCTTGGCTCAAGCTTTTGTCTTACCGATTCATCTAAACCGGTAATAGAAACCATGACGTGAACCAAGTTATCTTTTGCTAATTCTTTTAATAGATCCAGATCGCGAAGGATCAAGGAATTTTTTGTGATGATACTCACCGGATGTTTGTGTTTTAAAAACACCTTTAACATCCCACGCGTAATTTCCATTTTCTTTTCAATGGGTTGGTAGCAATCGGTATTACCCGATAACATAATAGGACGAGCTTGCCATTTTTTAGACAATAATTCCTTCTCCAACAATTCAACTGCATTTTTTTTCACAATGATCTTCTGCTCAAAATCCAAACCTGCACTATAACCCCAGTATTCGTGCGTTGGCCTTGCATAACAATACACACAGCCATGCTCACAGCCTTGATAAGGATTTGCTGAGTACTCCATCCCAACGTCCGCACTTGTTACTTTATTAATAATGGATTTTGGGTATGTATAGATGATCTCGGTTTGTTCATTTAACTGAAACTCTTCATCTAATACCTCTTTATACTCCTGCACATACTGGTACTTCGCAAAAACATTATGAGTATTCAGTTGCGAACCTCTCCCTTTAAAGTATGTTGGGTTTGTGTTATGTTGAACCTCTGTTATCATACATCAAAGTTACTACAGGATATAGCAATTGATTGCTATGAATTGTAGCATTTATGCAAGAAAGGTCGCAAGTGACTGTTTGTCAATAAAATAGAACGTAGCTCTATTTGTTATTGAGTCGATTAAATGAATCTTTTGATTTTCGAAATGAACTGATCTCTCGAATACACGACTTAAGTTTTTTAATCTTTTTTGCTTTTAATACAAAGTACTTGGGTCTCAAATCAAATTGATCACTTTCATTAAACTCCTTCACCTCTATACTTGAAACAATGCTCTTCTCGCTTTTAAGAACCTGCTTGATAATAAAGCCATCTAGTGTTTTTAACGAATCAGTATAATTGTTTTTTAACCAAATATTCGAAATGTCGGCCGACATTAATTCCTTATCAACTTTTTTTACATTATTAAACCAAACTAAATTCTCCAATTTAAAAACCACGCCTAGGTATTTATACTCATAGCTTATCAATGTCTCATTGCACAAAAGCCCCATTATAACCTCTCTATTTCCGGTAGACTCCATTCGTAATGTTTTTCTTTTATGATCGATCTGCTTATTGATAATAAATTTCATTTCAGAAGGCGTACCCAAGCCTGTTATTTCTTTTCCAGATCTGTTCTTATAATTTATATAAACTGTATCTTTTCCGTAATAGGTGTACTCCGTTGATTCAATATCATCATATAATGTTTGTATTACACCATTTAAAAAACTTACGGTATATGTTGCTTGATGATGCAGAGTTCCGCTGAGCTCATCTGCTGATTGAGCCTCAGCAATAAAGTAATAATTACTTTGTGCGTTTAGCCATAATGTACAATTTGTCACCATAAATACAATTAATAAATTACGGCGTAACATTTTTCTATTTAAATTTAGTAAGATCATATACTTTCTGTTTCACTTTTAAATTATTCCAAAAATTTCAAATTCCGTTTCAACCCGGCATACTTGGTACGCTTTACCGCACTGCCCTTGAACACCACTTTAAATGTTTCTTCGGTCATTTCGTGCCATTCTTTTTCAGAAAGGTTCAATAATGTTTTATTTGTAAAGAGTGGTTGTTTATGTGTTTTACTAAAACTGTTCCAAGGACAAACATCTTGGCATACATCGCAACCAAAGGCCCAATTATCCATTTTGCCTTTGAACTCTGAGGGAATATTTTCTTTTAATTCAATGGTTAAATACGAAATGCATTTGCTGCCATCTACTATATATGGTGCAACGATCGCTTCGGTAGGACAAGCATCCAAACATTTTGTACATGTTCCGCAATAATCTTTTATGGGTCCGTCGTATTCTAATTCAACATCAATGATCAGCTCTGCTAAAAAATAAAACGAACCGCTTTCCTTACTAATTAAATTCGCATTCTTACCTATCCAACCTAATCCACTTTTTGCTGCCCAACTTTTTTCAAGCACCGGAGCCGAATCTACAAACACTCTTCCATTCACATCACCAATGCTTTCTTTTAATGTATTTAAAAATTCAGTGAGTTTATCTTTTATCACTTCATGGTAATCTTTACCATAAGCGTACTTGCTTATTTTTGGTGTGCCCTCAATTTGTTTCTCGGTAGGATAATAATTATACATCAATGAAATTACCGACTTAGCGCCTTCTACCAACAAACGTGGATCTAAACGCTTATCGAAGTAATTTTCCATGTAGGTCATTTGCCCGTGCTTACCTTCCTTGAGCCATTTTTCTAAACGGGGCGCCTCTTCTTCCAAAAACTCAGCCTTACTTATACCACAAAAATCGAAACCCAAACGGGCGGCTTCACGTTTAATTAAGAGGGTATTATTTAACTGATTTGAATTGATACTCAAAAGTAGGAATGAGGCGGCAAATGCGGCAATTTTTAAACGTTTTTGCTAATTTATTGGCTTCTAAACCGATAAAGCGCTATGACTCAATTTTTTAACATTAATTTAATCGACAAAGCTTGGATTTTATACGATTAATTCAGTATCTTTGCGGAACATTTCCCTAAGGGGTTGTAATTTACTGATAATCAAAAAATTACGAAACTTTGCTGGAAACTATTACATAACAATTAAATAACACTACAATGAAAACAAACAATCCAATTATCGATTCGATGTTAGAGGCGCAAGCAACAGCTTTAAACAATTGGATGGATTCGGCTAAGAAAATGCAATCTTCTTTAACAAGTGGAAACATCCCTCACGAGGGTCAAGGCATTTTAAAAGAATGGTTTGAAAAACAAACCGCTATTTTGAACAGCATGCAACAAAACTCTACCAGCGCTTTTGGTAACAACAACCAAAATCCTCAAGAGTTCTTCAAGAACTGGTTAAATACTCAAACTACGTATGCAAAACAAATGACTGATTTCAATCAGAGCATTTTAAATAGCTTTAATAGTTTTGGTAAACCTGCTCAAGATTATGTAAGCAACTTTACTACATCAAATAATGCTTGGACAAACATCTACAATTCGTTCATGCACACATTGAATACATCTTACGATAGCATGTCGAAGAATATCAATGGTACTTTCAACAAAGATATATTCTCAAACTTTGTGCAAGGTAACCAAGTGTATACTAAAATGCTTGAGTTCTTCCAACCAATGATCACTTCAATGCAAAAAGGTCAGTTCAACTTAGAAGAATTTAAAAACTACTTTACGGCAAACAACTACCAACACTTAACTAAACAAATGTTTGGTGATTTTTATACCGGCGGAAACTTAAAAGAGTTTTATGATACAAGTTTGAACCAAGTTCAGAACTTCTTTACTAACCAAAACAATTTGGGTAAAGAATACTACGCACAAGTTCAAAACATCAGCAAAGAGTTCCCACACTTATTTACTGGTAACTTAGATAAGGTGAAAGATATGTTTGCAAACAAGGATAACGTATTTGCTAAAACATTTGAGCCTTTGTTACAAATGAGTGGTGCAGGTAAGGAAAAAGAGAACATTGAAGCACTTATTGCTTTAATGGATAAAGTAACTGAGTATAGCGTTAAACAAACTGAATTACAGAACAAATTGCAAAACACAATGCGTGCAAGCGTTGAGAATGTTGCAAAAGAATACTCTGAAAAATTCCAAAATCCTGATTTTACAAAAGTTCCTGAAGCACAAGAACTTTATAATGAGTGGATCAAGACCAACGAAAAATTATTTGGAGAGCTTTTTGCAAGCGAGGAGTTTAGCAAAGTTAAAGGTGAAACTATGAACCTTGCTATGGATGTGAAAAAACATTTCGAAAAACAATTCGAAAGCGTTCTATCTAACTTCCCTGTTGTATTAAAAAGCGACGTTGAAGAATTACAAAAAACTATATACGATCTAAAAAAACAAGTGAAAGAACTTCAAGGCAAACTGAATATCGCTGGTGTTAGTGATTTGTTAGATGATGAGAAGAGCAGCAAAAAAGGAAAGAAATAATACTTTTTGCTGATGTGTTAAAGCCGCCTTTGTGTTTGAGGCGGCTTTTTTTTTGAAACCCTTTTGATTAAATTTGTACGAGTTAATGTTATGAAAAATCTTTTTGAAGAAATGGGTGATGTTAGTCGCAAGATCACCAAGAGTTTTGAATCTTTGAACAACTTAAAGGAAGTAGAAATAGCTACTACTCCTAAAACTGCAGTGTACAGCGAAGATAAACTTACCCTTTATCGTTACGATCGCAAAACAGAAGCTACTTACAAAACGCCAATTTTGATCGTTTACGCTTTAGTGAACACCTACAAAATGCTGGATCTTCAACCCGATCGCAGCTACATCAAAAATTTATTGGATTCAGGTTTTGACGTGTATTTGATAGATTGGGGATTTCCAACTCGCAGCGATCGTTTCATTAACATGGATGATTATGTGAATGGCTATATCAACAACTGCGTTGATCATGTAAGAAAAAGAAATCGCGTTGAGAAAATAAACATCTTAAGTATTTGCCAGGGCGGAACTTTAAGCGTGATCTACGCTTCCTTGTTCCCAACAAAAATAAAGAACTTGGTTACGCATGTTACACCAATTGATTTTAGCACCAACGAAGGTTTATTGTTCCGTTGGAGCAGAGATATGGATTTTGACAAGATCGTTGAGGGTTTTGACGGATTAGTACCCGGCGATTATTTAAATCAAGGTTTTGACATGCTAAAACCTATGATGAAGATACAAAAACAACAAACCTTAGCGGCCAGTTTAGAAGATGAAGCTAAGCTTACCAATTTCCTACGCATGGAAAAATGGATAAGCGAAAGTCCGGCACAAACAGGCGAGTGCTTTCGTACATTCATGAAAGAGCTTTATCAAAAAAATAAACTTATAAAAGGCGAATTAGAAGTGGGTGGTAAAAAAGTAAATTTAAAGAACCTTACTTCTCCACTATTAAATATTTACGCCACCGAAGATCATTTAGTTCCTCCTGCATCTACCATTCCATTGAATGATCATGTAGGTAGCAAAGACAAAGAACTTTACAGCTTTAAAGGCGGACACATTGGTGTATTTGTTGGCGGCAAATCGCAAAAAGAATTAGCGCCTGCGGTAGTTGCATGGCTCGCTAAAAGAGACAAATAAATTCGATCGCCAATTGTGGAATTCATCTATTAAACCTCTCAGCTCGAGAGGTTTTTTTATATGCACCCGCGTGAGGGATTGAGCCGGTGTTTGCCTCTTAAGACACATCAAATTACTAACTTTCAACACTTTACAGGCTAAACCTGGTACTTTTCATTTTTCTTCATTCAATTTCAATAATGTTCACTTCTATTATTTGCAGAAAACGCAACTTTCAAATCTTTTAAATCGATTATTGAAACTATTCTGAAAATTCTGGTATCTTAACATGCTTGAAGCATTTTTTGCCAATTATAGAACTCCCACCGCAAAAAGCAATTATTAATGGCCCTGCACTCAGAATACCTTTACAGCATAAACTTATTGTTAAACCCAAAAAAACAAATTATGAAAGCAACTCAATCGACAGCAGGAAGTATTAGTAAAAAGATCGCCTTACTAGTAATGTTAGTTCTATTCTCATTTGCTGGCAAATCGCAAATGAAAGCAGGCGATATTGTAGGAAACTATTTAGTGCCTTCAAAAGATGGTGCCATTCAAATTTATGAGAAGACTGGAAAATATTATGGCAAGATCATTTTGAATAAAGACCCAAATAAATTGGATGTGAATAATCCTGACAAAGCTAAACAAAGCAGAAAAACTTTAGGATTAGATATTTTAAATGATTTTACATTTGACGGTGATGATACTTGGGAAAAAGGAACTATTTATGACCCTAAGAATGGCAAAACTTATAGCTGTAAAATTACACGCTTAGCAAATGGCGATCTTAATATCAGAGGATTTATTGGTGTTTCGTTACTTGGCCGTACCGAAACTTTTACCAAATTAAATCCAACTAAATAAGCTCGCTATTGTATTCAAGCTATGAAGCACTTCATTTACATACTTATTACGCTATTAAGCTTTAGTGCTGTAAAAGGTCAAAATTATGTTGACATTTTAAAAGTAAATGCTTCAACTACCCCTGATAATGCCTTTGACACAAGCTCAACTAAAACAAAGATCGATCAATTGGATGTTGACCTAACTATACCCATAAAGATCAACGAGCGTTTCTCGATCATTTCGGGAGTGATGTACGAAACGTTTCAAACTAAATTGTTTGAAGATGGCAATGTAAAAACCTTTGGTTCTGCAGCCTTAAAAATTGGAGCTAATAAACAATTCAATGATCATTGGTCGGGCACTGTTGTTTTTTTACCTAAGATCGCTTCTGATTACAAAGCTATTTCAGGAAAAGACTTTCAAGCAGGCGTGATTGGAATTATGAAATACAAAAAAAGCGATAACAAGAACTTCAAATTTGGATTATACTATAACTCTGAATTGCTCGGTCCGTTTTTTGTACCTATGGTTGGTATGTATTATTTAAGTCCAAACAAAAAGTTTGAAACCAACATCATGTTACCTTTACAAGCCGATGTAAATTACAAACTCATTCCTTTTATGCATGTAGGCGCAAACTTTAATGGTCAAATTCGTTCGTATCACTTAACAGATGTTCATTCAGCGTATCACAGCACTTACATTGCGCGATCTACCAATGAATTTTATGCCTATTTAAAATTCAATGTCACCAAAAGTTTAAGCATTACTACTAAAGTAGGACAATCGCTTGGTAGAAGCTACAAGGTGTTTGAGGAAGGTGATAAAGTAACGTGTGGTTTACCGGCCACATTTATAGGGGGAAAACGCCAACAATTAAACAGCAACTTCTCTAACGGCTTAATATTTCAAGCGAGTTTACTTTTTAGAATTCACTTAGATAAAAAACCAACAGTACAAACTAATAAAGAATAAACGTATGCAAACCATTCCAAAAGATAATAAAGCGATCATTAAAGCTTGGACCATTTACGACTGGGCTAACTCTGTTTTTCCATTGGTAATTACATCGGCCATCTTTCCAAATTTTTACGATTATGTAACAACTCATGATGAAGCCAAAAATATGATAGGCCATACAGTTACCTTTTTTGGAAGAGAATTTGAGAATCAAAACATTTACACTTTTGTTTACGCATTTGCTTTAGCGATCGTAGTTTTTATAACCCCAATACTAAGCGGTATTGCCGATTACTTGGGTAATAAAAAACGTTTTCTGCAATTCTTCTGTTATTTAGGATCCATTTCTTGTATGTGTTTGTTTTTCTTTACCCGAAAACATTTAGAGCTTAGTTTTATACCATTTATAACTGCCACCGTTGGTTTTTGGGGCAGCTTGGTATACTATAACTCTTACCTACCCGAAATCGCCAGCACCGAAAATCAAGATAAAGTTAGCGCCCGCGGATTCTCGATGGGCTATTTAGGAAGCTCTTTGTTGCTTATTGTTTGTTTAGTTGGAATTATGGTGTTTAAATATGAAGAAACCATTGTAGATGGTGTTGTAGTAAGTACTAAAGGATTTTTTAAGGTTAAATACTCGTTTTTATTAACCGGATTATGGTGGATGGGATTTGCGCAGTACACATTTAGACGTTTACCTTCAAAAATTCATGATGCTCATGGAAAAGACACAAAAGGTTTGATATGGAAAGGCTTTAAAGAATTGAGATCGGTTTTTAAACAGATACGGAAAATGGTGGAACTAAGAAGATTCTTACTGAGCTATTTCTTTTACAATATGGGCGTTCAAACGGTAATGGTTGTTGCCGTATTGTTTGCTCGCAACGAAGTTGAATGGGGAACGGGTGAAGCCGCCGAAAAAGCTGAAACAACTTCACTGATCGTAAGTATTTTAATAATTCAGTTCATTGGTATTCTTGGAGCGTTTGTTTTCTCGCGTATCTCACGCAAGATCGGAAATTTAAGATCACTGATGATCGCCATATTAATTTGGATATTTATTTGCGCGTTCACATACCAAGTGGTTCATTTTCCAATACACTTTTATGTGGTAGCAGTTTTAGTTGGTTTTGTAATGGGCGGCATTCAATCCTTATCACGAAGCACCTACAGTAAATTTTTACCGAAAACTGAAGACACCACCAGCTTTTTTAGTTTTTACGATGTAATGGAAAAATTAGGAATGATCATTGGAACAGTATCGTTTGGTTTGATCAGCGAAATGATGGGCGGCATGCGTCCTTCTGTATTATCACTCATTTTGTTCTTTGTAATTGGTTTTATTGGTTTACTATTTGTACCTAATCCTAAAACTCAAAGAGTATAATCATGTTTTACCAGATCATACGTTTCCTTTTTCGCATTACCAATAAGTTTTACTTTAGAACTTTGCAGGTAAATGGTCTGGAGAACATCCCAAAAAATGGACCGGTATTCTTAGCGGCCAATCATCCAAGTGCTTTTATGGATCCCTTGGTAATTGCTACCATTTCAAATCGCCCTTTATTTATTTTGGGAAAAGGTGTTTTGTTTCAAAACCCCTTATTAAAATGGTTATTACCACATTTGAATATCATCCCCATTTTTAGAAGTCACGAAACTCCCGGATTAACCAGTAAGAACAAAGATGTTTTTACGCAATGCTACAAACATTTTGAAAAAGGCGGCGCTATTCTTGCTTTCCCTGAGGGAATATCGCTCACTGAACGTAAGATCAAAAAAATACAATCCGGAACGGCGCGTATTTGTTTAGGCGCTGAGGCCGAAAATAATTTCTCATTAGATGTAAAGATCGTAACCATTGGATTGAATTTTTCTGATCCCCATAAATTTCAAAGTGATCTTTACATAAATATTGATAAGCCAATTCATGTTTCTGATTATTATGAGTTGCATAAGCAAGATACGTTTAAGTCGGCTCATGCGCTTACCGATGAAATAAGAAAGCGTTTAGAAGCACAAGTGGTTGCCATACAAGATGCCGATGTAGATAAATTTGTTGCCAATATAGAAACCATTTTTAAAGCACAAATATTAGAAGACCTTGGATATTCGCCTAAAGTAATGGCGCACGACCATTATGTTACCAAGTCCATTAGCGATTCGGTACATTACTTTTTAGAACGCGATCCGCAACGCGTAGACGCACTTAAAAACAAAATAAATTCATATTTAGAAAAACTCGACAACCTTTCGCTTGATGATAAATTGATCAAAGGTGTTGAAAAAACAAAACCTGTTTTTGACACCATCCTCTCTTTGATATTTTTAAGCCTTGGTCTACCTTTTTTTATATATGGATTTTTAAATAACTTTTTACCCTTTAGAATTCCGTTTTGGTGCGCGCGTGCCATTTCTAAACGTCCCGAATTTCATGGATCCATTGCTTATACTACGGGAACATTCACTTTCCTAATTTTCTATTCCTTACAAATATGGTTAGTGAGTAAATATGTGAGTGATTGGAGATTAGTTTTGGGTTATGCGCTTTCGCTGCCAATTTCAGGCTTAATAGCCTTCTATTATTACAAACGCTTTAAATCCATTCGTGGTAGCTGGAAGATCTTCTCATTGTTCTATAAAAAAACCACATTAATTACATCGTTGATCACCGAGAGAGAAGTAATTATTACCGAATTAGAAAAAGCCCGCAAAGAATTTGTAGCCTGGAGAGATGCTCCTAAAACAGAAACAACAGTTACCGTTTCAATTGAGAACGAAAACAGCATTGAACTTTAAAAATAATTAAACAAACGTATTATGGAAATGACAAGAGTATTCGACATCTTAGATAATTTGAAATTAAATTCAACTAAGACAGACATTTTAAGCTGCAAAGAATTATTACCAAATGGTAAATCAGGAAAAAACTGGACCAAACACAGCGTAGCTGACCTTATTAGTAATGTAAATCACATTAGCGCAGGTTTACTAGCTTTAGGACTTAAAAAAGGCGATACCATAGGCATCATGTCGAACAACCGACCTGAATGGAATTTTGTAGATTTTGCCGTGCAACAAGTTGGCATGCCTTCGGTTCCTATCTTCCCTACAGTTGGGGCCGATGATCTTAAATTTATTTTAACGCACTCGGAAGCTAAGGCCATTTTTATTTCCGACAAAGGAATTTACAATAAATTACAACTGATCCAAAAAGATCTTCCAAATTTAAAACACATTTATACATTTAATCAGGTTGAGGGCGCCAAAAATCTATCAGAATTAATAGAACTTGGAAAAAAGAATTATGATACAGCCGCTATTGATAACATAAAAGCAAGTATTTCTGAGAACGATCTTTTTACCCTTTTATATACCTCCGGAACAACAGGTCATCCAAAAGGCGTAATGATATCGCACAAAGGATTATTAAGTAATGTGATCTCACTTCAAACATTAGCGCCTATAGAAGCCAGCTGGAAAGCCTTGAGCTTTTTACCATTGAATCACGTGTACGAGCGCGTATTGGTAAATTTATATTTATATAAAGGCGTTAGCGTTTATTATGCCGAAAATTTTGAGACCATTGCCGAAAATGCAAGAGACATTCAGCCAGAAATATTTGTTGCAGTGCCTCGCATTTTTGAACGTGTAATTGAAAAATTTTATGCGGCCGGCGATAAGCTTACTGGATTTAAAAAGAAAATATTTGATCTAAGTATTAAGGTCGCCGAAAAATACGAATTACACGGCGCTAATGGCGCATGGTACGAACTACAGCGTAAAATTTGCGACAAGTTAGTGTACAGCAAATGGCGCGCAGCCTTTGGCGGAAAGCTAGTTTGTATTGTGAGTGGTGGCGCTGCGTTAAATCCTAAAATTGAGCGCGTGTTCAGTTGCGCTAAAATTACATTGCTACAAGGGTATGGCATGACAGAAACCTCGGTAGTAATTGCTGCGAATTGTTTTGGCGAGAATAACATCAAGTTTGGAACAGTTGGTCCGGTGCTAAGCGGCGTAACCGTAAAAATTGCCGAAGAAGATGGGGAAATTTAGATGAAGGGACCAAATTTGATGATGGGTTATTACAAAAACCCGGAAGCTACTGCTGAAGCCATTGATACCGATGGTTGGTTTCACACTGGTGATGTAGGAATTTTTGTAGATAATAAATTCTTGAAGATCACCGATCGTAAAAAAGAACTATTTAAAACCAGTGCCGGTAAATATATTTCGCCCGTTGCACTTGAGAATAAATTAAAAGAGTGCAAGTTTGTTGAGCAATGTATGGTAATTGGCGAAGGACAAAAATTTGCTTCAGCTATCATAATCCCTAACATCCTTAATTTTAAAGAGCATTGTAAAGCTAATAATATTGAATGGCAAGGAAACGATCAGATGATCGAATCGAGTGAACTTAGCAAACTGATCAATGATCACGTAAAAGAATTAAATAAAGTTCACGCGCCATACGAACATTTAAAGCGCTGCAAACTCATCAATGGTATTTGGAGCGTTGAGGGCGGCGAGATCACTCCTAAGCTGAGCTTAAAACGTAAAGTGATCAAAGAGAAAAACAAAGAAGTTATTGATGCCATCTTTGGATCGGGAGATGAATGATGAGAATATTTGAGTAATTTTATCTCAAAATAGCCATATGCCTTACGTAAAACCCCTACCCCGCTCTAATTATTATGCTGTGATATTTTGTTCAACCAAAGAAGAACAAAGAGATGGTTACGCCGAAATGGACGAACTTACCATGAACTTAGCAAAAGAACAAGAAGGATACTTGGGTTACGAAAGCGTGAACAATGGCAACACCGGTATTTTTATTTCGTATTGGGAAAATAAAGAAGCTATTGAAAAATGGCGTATAGATACCACGCACAAAATGGCAAAAGATCAGGCAAAGAATTGGTATAAGCGTTATTTATCTCAGATCTGCTTGGTGGAAAGTTCACATGAATTTTCAAAGTAGTTTTCTTCTTTCAAGGATGTCAGACTGAGCGGAGTCGAAGTCTGGCTTGAAACATTCTTCGACTCCGCTCAGAATGACATGCTGCTAATGGCAGGCGCTCAGAGTGACACCATTTTACATTCAACTTTTATTTCTTCTTGATGCAATTGGTGCAATCCGGAAACCAAGTATCGATCACATCGGGCAGATCCACCAAATGTTCATCATCGCCATTTACTTTTATATTGGTAAAAAAGATCTTAGTAGCGCGTTTTAAACTTTTTAATTCCTTCAACATTTCAGGTGTAAGTGTATTTGAATAACCAATAAATTTTTTTGTCGATTTTTTTTCCTTTATCCATAAGGTATAGGATGCAAAGGTATTTTCCTTTGGGTTGCCAAACCTATCAATGGCCATTAATTTGTATTCTACATTATCAAATACGGCCTTTACTAAATTTTGTTCGCGCTTTACTTTAATGGTACCCACGGGTTCTTGGGCGCCAACTGAAAGGGTGAATAAAGAGAAAATAAGTAATAGTTTTTTCATAACAACCTATAATGGTTTCAGGATAAAAAGATACGGATTTTTTTTCGTCAATTTTAACCACGAAAGACACGAAAATTGACACGAAGGTCACGAAATCAAGTTCTCTTTTGTGTTTTTCGTGTAAAGGTTTTGTGCTTTTCGTGGTTAAAAAATGTTATTTATAAAGCTTCTCCCGTTGTTCCTTCACAGCCGGACTAGCCAAATACTCATCATAGGTCATGGCTTTATCAATAATTCCTTTTGGTGTAAGTTCAATTACGCGATTAGCAACCGTTTGCATTAATTCGTGGTCATGGCTGGTAAATAAAATGGTGCCTGCGTAATCTTTTAAGGCATCGTTGTATGCAATAATACTTTCCAGGTCGAGGTGATTGGTTGGCTCTTCTAAAATCAAAAAGTTAGGATTTTGCAACATCACCCTACTCGTCATACAACGCACTTTTTCTCCTCCGCTTAATACACTTACTTTTTTCAAAACTTCTTCACCACTAAACAACATCTTTCCTAAAAATCCACGCACATAACTTTCATCTTTGTTCGCGCTATACTGACGCAACCAATCAATTAAATTATAATCGCCTTTAAAATATGAGTTGTTATCATTGGGTAAATGTCCTTTAAAAATAGTGGTTCCAAATGTGTATGTACCGGCATCTTGCTTTTCAATATCGGCCAAAATATTAAACAGCGCTGTAATAGCTAATTGATTTCTGCTTACAAAAGCGATCTTATCACCCTTTTTTACATTGATGTGCACATCCTTAAAAAAGAATTTTCCTTCACTGTCTTTTTTTGCTAATCCATCTACCAATAATAATTGATCTCCGGCCTCACGCTCTTGCTTAAATATAATTCCGGGATATTTACGTGTACTGGCCGGAATTTCATCTACCGTTAATTTATCTAATAATTTTTTACGACTGGTTGCTTGGCTACTTTTACTGGCATTGGCACTAAAGCGACGAACGAAATCTTGTAACTCGGCACGTTTATCTTCAATCTTTTTGTTTGAATCGCTGCGTTGTTTTAATTGCAACTGACTCATATGATACCAAAAACTATAATTACCGGTGTAGGTTTGCAATTTACCATAATCAATGTTGCAAATGTGTGTACACACAGCATCTAAAAAATGTCGATCGTGGCTAATTACAATTACCGTATTCATAAAATCGGCCAAGTAATTCTCTAACCAACTAATGGTATCAATATCTAAGTCGTTGGTAGGCTCATCTAATAATAACAGATCAGGTGTTCCAAATAATGCTTGCGCTAATAATACTTTTACACGCTCTTTACCATTTAGATCTTTCACCAATTTAAAATGTTGATCGGGCATAATTCCCATATTGGTTAACATGCCTGCTGCGTCACTTTCGGCATTCCATCCGTTGAGTTCCGAAAATTCTGCTTCCAATTCACTTGCTTTTATGCCGTCTGCTTCGGTAAAATCAGTTTTTGCATAAATAGCATCTTTTTCTTTCATGATGGCATACAAGCGTTTATTACCCATCAATACCGTATCAATAGCAGTAAATTCGTTGTACTCGCTGTGATTTTGTTTGAGCACACTCATGCGTTGCCCCGGCGTAATACTTACTTGCCCTTTTGTAGGATCAATCTCTCCACTTAATATTTTCATGAAGGTTGATTTACCAGCGCCATTAGCACCAATAATTCCGTAACAATTTCCGGGAGTAAATTTTACATCTACCTCATCAAACAATACTCGTTTTCCGAACTGCAAACTAACGTTAGATACTGTGATCATTGTGTTTTAAAATAAGGCTGCAAATATAGGAATTTATTAGGGAAAATTAGAGGGATTTAGAGGCAGAAACCGCAAAGTAGCTTAACGCTTTCGCAAAGTAGGCACAAAGTGCGCTAAGTTTTACCACCATTACTAATAAGAAGGCCAAGACCTTTGGTACCGCAAAGTCCAGATAGCTATCGGGACTTTGCGTAAGCGTAGCTTCTTTGCCTTCTTTTATTTTTATGCGGTTATTTGATTCTTTGCGGTCTTTGCGTTAACCCTTTGCGAAGTCCAAAGGAAGCTTTGCGGTTTCTGCCTCTAAAATTTTATAAAAATAGCTCAAAACCCTCCTTTTTTAATGCCTCCATAATCATTATATTTAGCCCTTAGTTATTATGGAAACCCTAAAGAAACCTATGCAAAGCAAACTACAATTACTAGACGATAAAATAGCCGAAGCTCAATTGGGCGGCGGACAAAAACGTATTGACGCGCAACACAAAAAAGGCAAATTAACTGCTCGTGAGCGCGTGCATTTACTAATGGATGAAAATTCATTTGAAGAAATTGGCATGATGGTAACACATCGCAGCAGTGATTTTGGTTTAGAAAAAGAACAATATTTGGGCGATGGTGTTGTAACAGGTTATGGTACCATTAACGGCCGTTTAGTGTATGTGTTCTCGCAAGATTTTACAGTGTTTGGTGGATCGTTAAGCGAAACGCACGCCGAAAAAATTTGTAAAATAATGGATCTTGCCATGCAAAATGGCGCGCCTGTTATTGGATTGAACGATAGCGGTGGCGCTCGTATTCAAGAAGGTGTTGTTTCGTTAGGAGGTTACGCTGATATTTTTTATCGTAATGTGCGCAGCAGCGGTGTAATTCCACAGCTGAGTGCAATTATGGGTCCTTGCGCGGGCGGCGCAGTGTACAGCCCAGCTATGACCGATTTTATTTTAATGGTTGAGAATACAAGTTACATGTTTGTTACAGGGCCTAATGTTGTAAAAACTGTTACGCACGAAGAAGTAACCAGCGAAGAATTAGGTGGCGCTATGACGCACGCCACAAAAAGTGGAGTAACACATTTTGCTTGCGCTAATGAAGTGGAGGCCATTAATAATATTAAAACCTTATTAAGTTTTATGCCGCAAAATTGTGAGGAAGATGCGCCAAGCATTCCTTACGAGAGTGGTGATGAATTACGTCCGGAATTAAATAAGATCATTCCTGAGAATTCAAATCAGCCTTATGATATTCGTGAAGTAATAGAACACGTTATTGATGCAGACTCGTTTTGCGAAGTGCACAAAAACTTTGCAGAAAATATTGTAGTTGGTTTTGCGCGCTTAGCAGGAAAAAGCATTGGTATTGTTGCTAATCAACCTGCAGTATTAGCAGGCGTGTTAGATATTCATTCGAGTACAAAAGCCGCGCGCTTTGTGCGTTTTTGCGATTGCTTTAATATTCCTCTTTTAGTATTTGAAGATGTTCCGGGCTTTTTACCGGGAACTGATCAGGAGTGGAATGCTATTATTACTAACGGCGCCAAATTATTGTACGCGTTTAGCGAAGCTACTGTGCCGCGCATTACGGTTATTACGCGCAAAGCTTACGGTGGTGCTTACGATGTAATGAACAGCAAACACATTGGGGCCGATATGAATTACGCTTGGCCAAGTGCAGAGATCGCCGTGATGGGTGCTAAAGGTGCTGCTGAAATTATTTTTAAAGGCGAAATTGCTGCTGCAAAAAATAAAGACGAGAAGTGGAAAGAAAAAGAAGCGGAATACCAAACCATGTTTGCAAATCCTTACCGCGCTGCTGAGCGTGGCTTTATTGATGAAGTAATTAAGCCAGAAGAAACCCGCATGAAATTAATTCGCGCTTTCAAAATGCTGGAGAATAAGGTTGACAAACTTCCTAAGAAAAAACACGGAAATATTCCGTTGTAAGAAAATTATTTTACATTTTAAGTATTAATCACCCTTTACTAAGTTGAAGGGTGATTTTTATTTTTAGGGCGTGCCACTTACGAAGCAAAAGACGGGGGAGGAAAATTATTTTTTTTATTTGGGCGTGCCCCCTACGAAGCAAAATGCTTTTTAAATAATTAGGAAGCATTTTGCTTGTAGGGGTCGGGCTTTCGCCACTCGCTCTTTTTTGCCTGAAAAAGGCAAAAAAGGAGCTCAAACAATGGCTCAATCCCTCACGCGGGCTCATGCCTTGCAGTTCATGAAAAATTACAGATTGCTATAACTCCCGCAAGCGCGGATTTGTAATCACGCTTCACAAGCCAACCCAACCTGCTTTCCAACGACTAGCGTCCTCGATCAAATTATTTATATCTAACTTTACCGCATGATTAAACACGGATCCCTTGCGGAAGATCGAGTGCACTGCGTCAACAGTTTCCAGGACCTTGTTTCCACGCCTTTTCATGGAATAAAGAATGCCATGTGTTGGACGCGTGAACTCACGGGTGATTTTTCGGAGATCGTTCATAAGGTTGAGCTCAATGAAAATATAACTGTACTTGATAAGGAGCAGCTTTTACAACTTGAGTTAAGCGAACAAGGCCAACTTGCCCGTGAAATTCTTTTAAATGATCTGGACTTGTTGAAAGCGCATGGTGCCTCTCCTGTTCTTAATATCATTAAATATTACGATAAAGATAACACCTACCCTTTCTTCTCCACCGATGTGTATTCCTTTCATGTAGATCGCTCTCCTGTGCCTACCGATACATTTTTATGTACATACTATGGCGAATCGAGTGAAATAATAACCAATGCGCAAGCCACACAAAAAGTGCTGATTCCTGAGATCCGAAATGAACTTAAAAAAATATATGGAGGATCAGATGAAGGATTTGACTCTTTTCTATTTGAACATTTTTTCGATCTGCATTATCTCCCGCAAGCAAATGTACAACCCATCAAACTAGGACTTGGAAACTTATGGAAGTTAGCCGTTGATCACCCACAAAGCCATGTTCTACCTTGTATTCATCGTGCTCCTATAGAAAAAAACGGACAATACCGTTTATTGATGATCTGTTGAATAAACAAATACTGCAGCCGAAGAAATGAAAAAAGTTCAAAGCTAGCGTAGGCGAAACGTAAACTGTGTTCGCAAACCGATCCGCTAACAGCACCTACTTCCAATTTTTTGCGTGTTAACGCTCAAATGCGTAACTTGACATAGCAAAAAAC
>Ga0068876_10001367_pt1 | contig 19187 bp, 16 predicted proteins | sample NOAtaG_6_FD_66442 | JGI IMG/M metagenome (GOLD analysis project Ga0068876, IMG submission 66442) | Freshwater lake microbial communities from Lake Erie, under a cyanobacterial bloom - NOAA_Erie_Diel5S_2200h metaG | ecosystem: Environmental > Aquatic > Freshwater > Lake | place: USA: Ohio, Lake...
GAACTGGGCCGCACATACCGGCTGGAAGGCAATGCCACACACGAATCGCGCGAACTGCTGATTCTCACTGCCGGCGAACGCTGGCCTGAAACCTGGGAAATCAAAAGCCAGCGCAGCGATATGTACGATTTGAAGGCCGTGGTTTCCGGGCTCCTCTCCCGCCTCGGAATCAATGAAGAGGCGGCAGCAGTCCAGTGGCTGGCGCCGGAGCGCGAGGTACTGCGCCGTTTTGACCTTCAGATTCCGGTTTTTGCCGCTGTATTGTCGTGGGACAAGGTGTTGGACGCTGCCGCCGCGAAACGTCCATTGCCCGAAGAGCCCTCGCGCTTCCCGGTTACACGCCGAGATCTGAGCATGATTGTTCCGCCTTCCGCATCTTATTCCGCCATGGAAAGCGGTATTCGCGGGCTCGGAATAGAAATGCTGCGCGAAATCCGCCTCTTTGATCGTTACGAAGGCAAACCGCTGGAGCCGGGCGAGGCTTCCTGGGCTATGTCGTTCTATTTCGGGCATCAGGACCGCACCATGACGGATGTGGAATGTGACGCTGCCATGGAAAAGATTGCGACGCTCGTCGAAAACAGCTTTCAGGCCAGGATCAGAAGGGGATGAACAATATGCAGGAAAGGCTTGAACGGATATGCCGGCAGCTGGAAGGCTTACTGGTGGAACGCGAGCGCCTGCAACAGGAAATAACGCGGCTCAGGTCTCGATTGGCCGAAATGGAATCGGCGCATGAACTGCTCCAAAGGGATAACGAAACCCTTCAGGAGACAAATAAAATGCTTAAACTTGCAAAGGTTTTAAAACCGGAAGGTTCAGATCGGAAGGAAATCAAACTGAAGATCAACGAACTGGTAAGGGAAATAGACCGATGCATCGACATACTGAATACCTGAAGCATGTCAATCGATGACCACATATCCATCAACGTCGAGATCGCGGAGCGATCTTATCGCCTGAAGATCAGGCACGACGAAGAGAAATATGTCAGAGCCGCAGCCCACTTTGTCCAGCGCGAGCTGACAAAGTTGAAGAAACAATATTCATTCAGAGACGACCAGGACGGACTGGCGTTTGTGACTCTGGATGCTACCACTGAACTGGCGCGTCACAACGCCAGGGAAAAAAGCGAAGATGAATCGCTCGAACAAGTGGTCAGTAAAATGGAAGCGCTGCTGAACATCGCCTGATAGAACCGCGTAACGGTTTGTCGCTGCATCCTAACCAAAAAAGAAAGGAGTAGTGAAAAGATGACCACCGCCATTGTATTAACCGCCGTGATTGCCCTTGCCCTGGGCGCCGGAGCAGGTTATTTCATTTTTCTAAGCCTGCAGGCAAAGAAAGACGAGAAGAAAGCCGCACAGATTATCCGCGAAGCCACACAGCAGGCCGAAAACCTCAAGAAAGACCGTATCCTCGAAGCGAAAGAGAAGTTTCTCCAACTGAAGTCAGAGCACGAGAAAGAAGTCAACCGCCGCAACGCAGAACTCAGCCAGGCAGAAGCCAGAGCCAAAACCCTGGAACAGAGCCTCGACCAGAAAGTAAAGAACAACAAAAGCAAGGAAGAAGAAATTGACAAGCTGAAGCTTCGCCTAAACAGCCAAATTGAAGCCAACGAAGCGAAACGCAGCGAACTGCAGACCTTGCAGGAACAGCAGCTCCGGGCCCTTGAAAAAATAGCAGGCCTCACCGAACAGGAAGCACGTGATCAAATGCTCGAAACCGTGCGCGCTACTGCCCAGACCGAAGCCCTCCAAACCGCCAAAAACATCCTCGACGAAGCCAAAGTAGGCGCTACCCGCGAAGCCAAACGCATTATCCTCCAGACCATCCAGCGCACCGCTGCTGAAGAAGCCATCGACAACACGGTTACTGCTGTTCCAATTGAAAACGACGATATCAAAGGCCGTATCATCGGTCGCGAAGGCCGGAACATCAAAGCTTTTGAAGCAGCTACCGGTGTAGAAATCGTGATCGACGATACACCCGAAATGGTGATGCTCAGTTGTTACGACAGTGTGCGACGCGAAGTAGCACGCCTGGCACTGCAGCGCCTCATCGCCGACGGCCGCGTGCACCCGGCTCGGATTGAAGAAGTGGTTGAAAAAACCCGCCGCGAAATCGATGAAGAAGTGCTCGCCTGGGGCGAACGCACCGTTATCGACCTCGGCGTGAATGGCTTGCACCCTGAATTGATCCGTTATGTTGGCAGGATGCGTTTCCGCGCTTCGTACGGACAAAACCTGCTGCGCCACAGCCGCGAAGTAGCGCGCTTGTGTGCTACCATGGCCGCCGAAATGGGGCTTAATCCCAAAATGGCCAAACGCGCCGGCCTCCTGCACGATATAGGCAAAGTGCCCGATTTTGATGAGGAAACACCGCACGCCTTGCTTGGCTTGAAGTTGTGCGAGAAATATGGCGAACATGCAGACATCTGCAACGCTGTAGGTGCGCACCACGACGAGATTGAAATGAAGACCCTCATCGCTCCTATCGTACAGGCTTGCGACGCCATCAGCGGCTCGCGTCCCGGTGCAAGAAGGGCCGATGAAACCTATATGCAGCGCATCAAAGACATGGAAGGCATGGCCATGGGCTATCCCGGTGTCGAAAGCGCCTTTGCCATCCAGGCTGGTCGCGAACTGCGCGTAATTCTGAATGCCGAAAAGGTTACAGACGAACAAAGCGACACGATCGCTTTCGATCTCTCACAGCGCATTACCAAGGAAATGAAATTCCCCGGCCAGATTAAAATCACGGTTATCCGCGAGAAACGCTCGGTTGGATTCGCCAAATAATTCCAGCGCGGTCATGCAAACCCTCATTTTCCATAATCCGCTTGCCGGAAGCGGAAAGTCCGGACGGGTTTGCCAATACGTACAAGCTGAACTTGACCGGCTCGACATACCGTTTAAAACAACAGAAAGGGCCGCAGATGTGGCCCTTTCGCTTGAACAGGGGCCAACCCGTGTTATCGCCATCGGCGGCGATGGCACCTTCAACCACCTGATCAACCGGGCGGTGTTCAGCAACCTGATTTTATTACCTATCTCTGCTGGCACCGGGAATGACCTGGCAAGGGTAATCCACGGCACTTTGCATCCGGGTAAACAACTGGAAGCAGCCTTGTTCACCGAACCTTCTCCGATGGACGTATGGGAAGTTAATGGTGTGCGTTTCCTGGAAGGTTGCGGCATAGGGTTCGACGGCCTGGTTGCACATGCCGCCTTGCGTATGTGGAAAGGGTTTTCCAATAGTTTGCGCTATACCCTTGCCGTTGCACGCCATTTATTTACCGCCCAGAAATTCCAGGCACGTGTTACGGCAGACAGCCGCATGTGTTACGAAGGTCCATTATTTATGCTCTCTGCCGGCAACGGTCAATTTGCCGGAGGCGGTTACAAATTGTGGCCGGCAGCGAACTTATCCGACGGACTGCTGGATATCCTCTTGGTAACGAAAGCCGACATGCAACAGCGGATCCTGTATGCAAGTTTGGCGCGTAAAGGGCAGCATGTGGCCCTTCCCGGAATGCACTACCTTCAAGTCAGGGAACTGTATATTGAAGCAGACCGGAAATTGCTGATGCATGCCGACGGCGAACCGGGACGCGGACGTGAATTCAACTTCCGGTACGCCGGTCAGGTGCTGGTACAGGGTGCCCGGCCGGCGGAAATGCGCTGAGGTGGCAGTCGTAGGGAAAAATTACTTGAAGATTTTTCGATCTTCTTATCATACTCCGTGTTGAACACGTTTCTGCACAATATTATGGCCCGGCTAAATAACTGGCTGGCAGCTGCTCCCAGGGCTTTTCAAACCCCAAAAAACCCACGACCGGTTTCCATCGCCCCCCAAAAAAAATCGCAAACGCACCAATGTATGGCCAAATTCCCATCGCCGTGTTTTACCTTGCAAATATGAAACATAAATTCCCCCTCATAAAATTCGGATTACTTATCGCCGGAGTTCTGCCGTTCATTACAATTTTGAAAGGTCAATCCTGGAGTGAAAAAGCTGATATCTCTGGCAACGGCAGAAATAGTCCGGCACATTTTGTAATCGATAGTAAAGTTTATGTGGTCGGCGGTGTAAACGCGGGTAGCTACATGAAAGATGTCTGGCAATACGACCCGCAGAAGAACCAGTGGTCGCAGAAGAACGATTTCCCTGGTGCAGGACGTGCTGAAGCTGTAGCATTTGTGATTGGAAGGAACGCCTATGTGGGTTTAGGCCTATCTCCGGGTAAATATTACAAAGATTTTTACCGATACAATCCTGGTGATGATTCTTGGTCTAAGGTTGCTGATTTCCCTGAAGAACGAACTGCAGCAGCTTCGTTTGTGATTGACACACTTGCTTACCTGTACGGCGGCGCACGCTTTCAGGCGAATCCAAACAATAACTTCTATCAATACAGTCCTACAAGAGACACTTGGACGCTTCGAAAAGCTTACCCGGGAACCGCTAAAGCCTATTCTGCATCTGCGTCGTTAAACGGTCTGGGTTATATAATCGGTGGCTTCTGGGCAGGAACTCATTACGACGAAGTACACGCATACAATCCAGCCACGGACACTTGGTCAGAAAAAGCGGATTACGCAGGTATGGGTCGGGTAGCCGCCGCGAGTTTTGTGTTGGACGGCAAAATCTATGTAGGCAATGGTCGCAATAGCACAACTTTTCTAAAAGATTGGTGGGCATTCGATCCAACAACGGGAACATGGAGTGAAACTACTCAGTATCCCGGATCAGCTACATACGGATCTGCTGGATTCACAATTGGAAATAAAGGATATTGCGGTTTGGGTTACAACGGAACGGCAACGTCGAGAAAAATCTACGAATTTTCATTGCCAACGCTCAGTAAAGATGAAATTAGTTCTGCAGACCAAGTGATGAGTTGCTATCAGGTTTCCGGGACAAACAGGATTATACTTCAAGCGTTTTCCCAGGCGCCGCACTACAGTTTGACAGATATGAATGGAAGAACAATCGTAGCGTCAACAGCCGCTGAAGCGCCAACTTTCATTGAACTCCCAACCCTTTCAACCGGAGTTTATTTGCTGCACATTGAACATCCGCTTAAGCCTATGGTTGTTAAAGTCTATTTATAATCTTTAAAAAATAGACTTCGCCGCCTGGCAATTGCAATTAAAACCAAGTATAAATTGTTCCCCGGCAACCTACTTGGCTCTAATTGCTAAAGTTTACAGTCATAGCGTTTTAAAGGCATAAGCTCCTTTCAACGCACCAATCATCTCAATTTATTAGCCGTGTTAGCACTGGCAAATTGCATTCGGGCATCCTTTGTTCCAATGCAATGTATAATGCCCCAAAACCTGATTCTTACTCCTCCTGCCCCGATTCCGCTTAACCCAAATCCATGGAAATATGCAGTAGAACTTTGTTTCAGCAAATCTTCATGCCAAATTTGCAGAAATGAGTCCTAAAGGAAACGCCAACCCCAATGGTAAACCAACCGTGTTATTTCTGGCTAGTTTTTTTCCGACAAGATTGCATCCGGTAAAAGGACCATTTATTCGCAATTTTGCCGATGTAGTTGGTTCAGCCTATCCTTTGGTTGTGCTTACAGCAGAGGCTGACGCTGAAATTCCCGGGTTCTGGCGCGTGGAACGCAGCGAAGAAACCAAATACATTCAATACACCGTTTTTTACAACCACCTGCGTGTAAGGATTCCTGTGGTGCGGTCCATAGTGAATTTTATTTCTTTCTTTTCAGGAACGGCAAGTGCTTACCGCCTGATTCAGAAATCCCATGGCCCAATTGGTATTCATCATCTCCATTCCACATTACCTATGGGTTTGTTTGCATTGTGGTTGAAAGGCACGCGCGGTATTCGCTATGTATTATCAGAGCAAGTAACTATTTATATATTTGAACGATTTGCTAAGTTAAATCCCATATATAAAATATTACACAAATCAATCTTTCGCGGTGCAACCCGGGTTTCGGCACTTACGGCTTACCACGCGGAAGAAATAGCCAAGTGCGGACTAAGACAAGACACCATGGTTATTCCGAACGTGATAGATGGACAGTACTATGGCCCAGGTAAAGGCATTAAAGCTGACAGCACCATTAAACTCATTCACATTTCAACCTTATCACCGGTGAAAGGAGTCGATGACATCGTTCGAGCGATAGCCTTGCTCCGGAACGCCGGTTTGAATGTATCTCTGACCGTTATTGGAGGAGACAAAAAAAGGATTTCTGAATTACAAAAACTTGCAGAGCACGAAGGCGTTGCGCACATTATTGATTGGAAAGGATGGTTAAATCGTGAGGCTTTTGTGCCCCTCTTGCAACAAGCCGATTATTTCGTGTTAAACAGTGCTTTTGAAACTTTTTGCGTTGTAGCGGCCGAAGCGTTGGCTTGCGGATTGCCGGTTATTTGTCCAGATCTTAGCCCGCTAAAGGAATTCATCGACAATAAAAACGGTGTTTTTTTCCCGGAGAGAACCCCGCAGGCAATTGCTGATGCAGTTCAGGCTTGTGTTTCAAAGAAAGAAACATTTAATCGAACATCTATAGCTGCCAAGGTAAACCTGGAATTCGGCCCCGATCAGGTTCTAACCAAGTTCGAAAAGCTTTATGAAGCTTTTCAACGCTAAAATCCAGCCAAGGTGTTTTTAAATAAATTCAAGGATTGCAAATTTGAATGGAATAGGAAAGACAGGCTTTAAACTTTGCTTTTGGCTTCACAAAAAAACCATTCCTGCACCGATCCTCGTCCTTCAGACATCATCCGGATTTTTGCCGGATCTGACAATTTGTTTAGCTCTGGATAATCGTACGAATTTAATTTCTGCATATCATCAGTCGAGCTTACGCGCTGTACACTGTGCGTACCCGAGAAGAGCCTGTTCAGATAAGACGAAACACGATACGATTTAGAGTCGTGTATTTCAATTAGTAAATCACATCGGCTTAAATCTTTAATATTGCTTTCGGTAAAAACTTCCCGCTCAAAACCTTCGCAATCACAGAATATAAAGTTTCGTTTCCCTTTACATGCGTCGCCCAATTGCGCTGCATTCATCCCATCTGACAACTCAATGCGATCAGAGACTCCGTTCAACTTTGCAATACGGCTGACCAGAGAAAGCGCAGTTGAACTAATATCCACTGCAATAACTTTGGGTATGTTGTGATTCCTGCGCGCAATACCTACTGAATAGTATCCTTCAGCGCTTCCAATATCAATAGCACAATCGTACGTTCGCTCAACAACCTGTTCTATGAATGGATAAATTTCCCTCTCGTAACAACCCAGAATTTTAGGATAAATGGCGCTGCCAAAAGAAGCATAATCCGGATATTGCATACCCTTGAAAGGACCGTGGATGACAACAGGTTCTTTCAAGACCTGTTTAATTTCTGCTATCAGTGGTTCTTCCAGTTTGCGGTTCCGGTAATACCTGATACCCTCCGCAAATTTCACGAACGGACGGAGTATACTCCAGGTTATGTTGCTGTAGGCCAGTGCTTTGGATATCTTGTGAATCATGGCTATTTCGACTTCAATATTACTCCAAAGCAATCGCGCTGCCAAAGTAACCTGTGAGGCCCCAAAGCGGATTCAGGTGCATTCAGGCCCCCGAAATGGTCAAATACGGTAACTTCGCCTTTTCAACACAGTTTTCCGGCCAGCCAAAATGGGAGTAGTAATCCGTCAAAGTATCAAAGCAAGCGTTTCGAATTACTTCGGGATACTGCTCGGTTTTGCCAGCTTGTTCATGCTGTTTCCGCTCTATTTCGAGCCGGAAGAATTAGGAGCTATTCGTTTGCTGCTCGAAAGCGGTGCCGTTATGTCTACCTTTGCTCTGCTTGGTACAAACTACAGCATCAACCGCTTCTTTCCGTATTTCAGAACGGAAGACAAAAAACACCACGGTTTCTTCTTTTGGGTTTTTGTAACACCAGCCATCGGCTATCTGATTATTCTGTTTGGCCTTATGCTTTTCCGGGATCCGCTGCTGGCATTATTCAACAAAGATGCTGCCAGGCTCGAGGGCCTTTACTCGCTGCTGCTTGTGCTGGTTTTCTTCACCTTGTTGCAACAGGTAACCGAAAGTGCGGCTGCCAACCATGGCCGCATTGCAGTGCCAAATTTCTTTCGCGAAGTGGCTGTGCGGATCGTACAAATCGCATCCGGTTATCTTTACTACCTCGGTTTAATCAACCTTTACACTGCCATTGTCTTTATCGTTCTTTCTTATGCGGTTGCATTTGCCGGCAACCTGCTGTTTCTGAGGATGCTGACTCCGATCCACCTGAAGCCCGATTCAGGGTTTCTGCGCAACAATCCGCAATTGAAACAAGACATGATCAGATTTACCGGATTCTTATTTGTTGGCGGCTTTACCGGATTGGTAGTCAACAAAATAGACTTTCTGATGATCTCGTCCATGCGTTCACTTGCAGATACCGCCATCTACAGTATTGGTTTTTACCTTGCTATGTTGATGGATATTCCTAAACGAACCCTTTTGCAAATCAGCGCACCAATTATTGCCCAGCATGTCAAGGATGAGAATACCGTAGAACTGCAAGATATTTATAAAAAAATCACACTCAACCAAGTTGTTGCAGGCACTTTGTTGTTCTACTTCATTTGGATCAATATTGACAACCTGTATCAAATAATGCCGCGTGGAGATTATTACAGCATGGGAAAATGGGTTTTCTTCACTTTGGGTCTGGCGCGGATCTTGGAGGCTTCCGGTGCCGGGGCAGGTGCCGTAATCGTAAATTCTAAATTCTATCCACTTACATTACTCAGCTTTGGAGTCTCGGCAGTTGTTGCTATAACGGCAAATTACTTCCTCATTCCCATTATGGGAATACAAGGAGCAGCACTCGCTACGCTTTTTACCGTTGCACTCAGCCAGGCGCTGGTTGTATATATCGTATTTAGGAAAACAGGTATGAATCCTTACTCCAAAACCAAAGTGACACTCTTATTAGCTTTTGCGATTATGCTGATTCCCACCGCATTCGGAAAATGGTTCTACAATCCTATTCTTGATGGCCTGGTTCGAACTTTGGTATTAGGAGGTGGTTTTTTCTACATTGTTTACGCTTTCCGTATTTCAGACGAAATGAATCAACTGGCCAATGGGTTCCTGAAACGGATATCAAACAACCGCCTCTCTAGCCTACCGACCTTTCGCTGATTTCCGCCAGTCGTCCACCAGCATCCCCTGCAAGGCCCGGAGCCGGTCGCTGTAGTCGAAATGCGCTTTTACGTATGCTTGTCCCGCTGCACCCAATTGCAAGCGCGCCGCATCGTCTTTCAGCAAGCTCAGTATTTCCGATGCCAGCGCCGCCAGGTCTCCGGCAGGATACACGCGGCCGCCGGCAGCCAGGCGCTTGCGGTTGGTTTCGTCGTCTTCCATCACCACCAGCAAACCGCAAGCCTGGGCATCCAGAGCGCTGAGGGTGTTCTGGCGGGGGAAAACAGCCAGATCGGCCAGGCTGTAATACTTGCGCAGTTCGCGGTTGGGTACAGCAGGATGCACCACCATGCGGATGCGGGGATTGCGGAAGGGAGAACTGTAATGCTGTGCTGTATACGCTTCGTTTTCCGGACCGACGATCAGCACGTTCAGATCGAAATCAATCCGCTCTTCCACCAGGCGCAGCGCGTCGAGGATCAGGTGCGGTTGCTTGAAATGGTCTGACTTTCCGGTATAGAGTATCGTTTTGGCAGGCCGCCAGCCCGGTATGAGCGTTGCGGGGTCTACTTCTTCGCGGTAAAAAAGCCGGGTATCGGTGCAGATTTCATTGTCGAACACCTGCTGCTCGGGGAAACCGAACATTTCCGTCAGCACGCGCTTGTTTTCCAGGGCGGTATAAAACACAGGCCTACCGCTCCGCACCATGCGCTTCACAATGAAAGGCCGGAAGAAGCCGTACAGATACAGCCGACCCGGTAGGCTCAGGTCGCGGAACTGGCTGAAAAGGGTATGCGTATCGCCGCTCACATAGCGCTTCCTGGTCTGAAAAAAAAGGCTCGGACCGAAGGAAACGCTCTCCAACCCGTGGTAGAACACGATGTCCGGATTGAGTTTATTCAGCGTCTTGTTCAGGCCCCGCAGCATCACACCCGCTTTTTTGTTGCCTGTTTTGAAGGAGGGCAAGCGGATGATTTCGGTTCCTGTTTCGGCCGTAAAACGCGCATCGAGTGGCCTGATTCCTTCGGCATCCGTTTTCCAGAGGCTCAGGTTGTCTCCCGTAACCACCACCATCCGGCAGTGGTCGGGTTTGTACCGGGCCATGTAGTTCACATCGTAGCCCATTTCCGGATGAAAATGGTAGGCGATGTGGACGAACAGCACTTCCTTAGCCATTTGCGGGCGAAGCGGCGTAAAGGTATTGATGGATATGCGCGGCCATGCGTTCGGCAGCATGCCCGTCTCCGTAAACGCCTGCCCGGTAGGCGCCGGGTGTTTTGATCAAGGCCGCGGGAAGGGCTTCCAGGTCGTGAAACACAAGTTGGTTCCAGTCGTTTTCGAGCGTTTCCACCCATTCAGTTTCAGGCCGCAGGGTGATGCAGGGTTTCTGCACGAACCAGGCTTCCTTCTGCAATCCGCCGCTGTCGGTAATTACGCGCTCACATCCCAGGAGGTATTGCAGGTTGTCGAAATAGGATTGGGGCGGTATGAAATGGATGCGCGGATAATCTTCCAGGGATGCTCCGTATTGCTTCAGCAGATTGGCCGTGCGCGGGTGAATGGCAAAGTACACTTCGTGGTCCAGCCGGTTCATGATGCGCAGGATTTCAAGGAGGCGCTGCGGGTCGTCGGTATTGTAAGGTCGGTGAATGGTGGCATAGTACCAGCGCCCCGAAGGGGCCGTGCCGCTGAGTGCTTTTTCCCGGCTGGTAAGCAGGATATCGAGCATCACATCGCCGCAGTCGTACACGTTGTCGGTAATGCCTTCGCGCCTGAGGTTTTCTTTCGCAACGGTACCGGGAATGAATAGCAGGTTGGAGATATGGTCGGTGAGCACGCGGTTCACTTCCTCGGGCATGGTCCGGTTGAAGCTGCGCAAACCGGCTTCGACATGGGCCACGGGTATGCACAGTTTGGCTGCAGTGAGCGAAGCAGCCAGGGTGCTGTTGGTATCGCCGTAAACCAGCACCATATCGGGTTTGTGTTCAAGGAACAGCGCTTCCAGGCCGGGCAACATCTGCGCAGTCTGGCTGGCGTGGCTTCCGCTGCCGGCCTGCAGGTTTGCGACGGGCTGGCGCAATCCAAGCTGATCGAAGAAAATCCGGCTCATGTTATCGTCGTAATGCTGACCGGTATGCACGGATAGAAAACGGATATCGGGATAAGCGGCCATGGCCAGTTCTATGGGCGCTGCCTTGATAAACTGAGGCCGGGCGCCAATCACCGAAATTAGGGTACGCATGCGGGCGCAAAGGTAAAGGAAGGCAAAGGAACGCGCGCGGTCTCAGGGCCAGCGGTAAACTTTTACAGCCTGCGTATAGGCACCGATGACGCCGAAGCCTCCCGGGATATTGCTGCTTACGGGTCCGGGCTGCCCTGCCGGGTTACCCTGTTGAGCCAGGTGCAGCATGCGGGTATTGTAATAGCGGTACAAGGCTTCGTCGCAGCGTTCCGCAACGAGCCGCATGGCGGTGGTGCGGTAAGTTTTGCCAGCCTGTGGAACGCGGAAAGTGCCAATGGTCCCGCGATAGGTTCCTCCGTTGAATTCGGTGTCCGGAAACAGGATTTCCCTGCGGTTCAAACGGTTTGCCGGATTGGAAGCCACGGCATAGTCAGTGGGATCGTAGGCGCGGATGTCTACCTTTTCTGATCGCAATACCGAATCGCGGATACCCGCGCTGTCGCGGTAACTGAAAAAAGTATGCAGCACATACAAGCGGTAGAAATCGGCCGTGCTGTCGGGGTCGCTGATGCGGAACCGGAAATTGAACAATGCACCTCCGGGCGGGAAAAGGGCGGTGAATGTGTCCGTTTCCGCCAGTTGCAGGGCATCCGGAACCCGGAAGGTGCAACGGAAGTTGAAGTCGCTGTTCAGCACCACGATCTCTCCGCGTTTGCCGGGTGCCGGCGCTTTCTGCACCGAGGTGTATCGCCCGCCTCCCTGCCTGGTCAGTACATCGGTAAACTGCCCTTCCGTGAACCAGTTGACAACAGCATTGGCCACCGGAGCGGTAGCTTCAGGTGCTGTGATGGACTGCGTTTTCCAGATTTGCACGGCTACCGCGGAGTCTGGACAGAAAAAGCCGTACACGACCGGCCGCGGCTCAAAACCGCTGTCGGGAGCAAAGGGAATCTCGCGCACGCAGGCAGAAAGGCTGAACAACCCGAGTAAACCATATAGCGGGAGATACTTCACCATTGCATTTTCCATTGAACGTTGGGCAGGAGGGGAAGGAAACCTACCGCCTGCAATCGCCTGCGGCCCGCATCGTCGAAGCCGAATTGCAGGTAAAAAGGATTGATATGGTTGTAGGCATTGAATACCCCGACGGTCCAGGTGCGGGTGCGCAGCCCGGTTTTCTTTTCGAAGGCCACCGTGATATCCAGCCGGTGATTGGCGGGCGCACGGTAATCGTTGCGTGCGCCATAGATGTAGATTTCCCGGAAGGGCTCATCGGGCAAGGGAGCGGGATAGCGTTCAACGGGCAGGGTAACGGCAAATCCGCTCTGGTAAGTCCATGCCGCCGATGTATGGATGCCGGGTGCCAATTGCTGCATGTACACAAACTGCACATTGTGGCGGCGGTCGTAGCGGAAGGGGAAAGCGCGGCCGTTTTCAATTTCGGCAAAGCTGCGTGTGGAACGCGACCAGGTATAGGCCAGCCAGCCCCGGGTGCTTCCACGGTGTTTTTCCAACATGAATTCATAACCCCGCGCGATTCCGCTACCAGCCGTGACACTGTTTTCCCAGTTTCCTGCGCTGCTCAGGTAATCGGCATTGTCGCGGTATTCGATGAGGTTGCTGAAGCCCTTATGGTAGGCTTCTGCGGAGAATTGAAAACTGCCGCGGCTCCAGGTGATGCCTCCGGACCATTGTGCGGCCAGTTCGGGCTTTACCGAATCGGTGCTGGGAACCCAAAGGTCGCCCGGCAGACCGACACCCGGATTGGTGAGTAGGTGAAAAAATTGCTGCATCCTGGAATACCCGGCCCTGAACCACCAGTTTCCACCCGGGCTCCAGCGCACTTGGAGCCGGGGTTGGGGCAAACTATAAACTTTATCATTGACCGCAAAAACCGCCTGGTGCAATCCTGCCTGAATACGCAAATGCGGATCGGGCGTATAATCGGCCTGCAGATGGGCGCCAAACTCACCTGCCAGCAAGGGCTCACTCCCACTGCGCGTCTGGCTGTACGCCTGGTTGACCTGGTTGGAATAAATCCGCAGGCCCGGACGAAGAAACAAGCGCGAGGCGTTCAAACCCGAACTGATCCGCAGACTGCGCAGGGGCGACCATTCCAATCCGCTCTTGAAGCCCGTCTGCTCGATCCCGGAGTTGAAATCGTGCTCCGTGGCCTGGACTGTCCGGCTCCCCTGAATCAGGTTATCGCGGGTTATGGCATAGCGCTGCTCGAAGTTGAAGTTATAAGCTGAATGCCAAAAAGTTTGGTGCAAAGTCAGGCCGTTGCGCAGGTGATAATCCCATTGCAGGGAAGCGAGTGTATTTCCCCAGCGGCTTTCCTGACGGCGCCTTTCCCGGGTTAAAATACTATCGCCTGAATAGCGTGCATAATCGGTGTAGTAGAGGCGGTCTTCACCGGTATAAAAGGAAAAACCGAGTCTGGAACGCTCGGAAAAACGATGCGACAAGCGCAGGGTGGCGTCGTAGAAATAGTAACCGTTTGCGCCGACAGTATCGGTGGCACCGGTAACCCTTCCGAACACATCGGCCATGAAGTCGAGATGGCTGCGTCGGGCAGAAAAGACGATGCTGGTTTTCCCTTTCACGATGGGTCCTTCCAACATCACCCGCGAGGCCAGGGTACCCAATCCGGCACTTCCTTTCCAACGAAAAAGATCTCCATCACGGGTTTGCACGGACACTACTCCGCTCAGCCGCCCGCTTTTGGAGGCATCGAAACTGCCCTTGCTGAGGGTGGCGCGCTTGATCAGGTCGTCGTGGAAGACGCCGAATATTCCGTATAAGTGGTAGGGATTGAAAACCGGCACGCCATCGAGCAGAATCAGGTTCTGATCCATGCTGCCTCCCCGGATATGCAAGCCGAGCAAGCCTTCGCTGCCGCCGCTCACACCCGGGTAAAACATGAATGCCTTGATCAGGTCGGGCTCTCCAAACAGAAACGGCAATTGACCCAATTTGCGGCTGCCGATTGTGATCTGATCGCTTTGCCCGTTGCTGATGGTGCGGAAATCGATAAAACGCAGGGTCTGTATCTCCAGTTCCCGCGTGCTGTCGCTGCTGTACATGCGGAAATGGCGGAGGTAGTTACGGCCTCCGGCAAGAGTATCTGTACGCGTTGAAAACCCAGGGTAATAGATACTGACGCGGCAACTGTCGCCTGGCAACAAGAGGCTGAAATAGCCTTGTTCGTTGGTTTGCGCATAGCGATACGTACCGTCAACCCGCACGATCACACCTATCAGCTTCTCGCCATCGGCTGCATCTGCAACGGTGCCGCTCAACCTGTACTGCAAACCCGGACGTGTTTTGCCCGATTGGGGAACCAAAACAAAATTATAGGCATCCTGCTCCAGCCAGGTGAGCCCGAATTGCAGCAAGTAATTGCGGAGCGGGTCTTCAAACCGGGCCCTGAATACATTGAAATCACTGCGGAAGGCGCCATTCAGCAAGGAGGCATCGTAGTGAAAACGCAATCCGGATTGCTGTTCTACAGCGGCCAGTACTTCTGCCGCTGTGGCTTGTTTCAGGCGAATGGTTACCCGTTTCTGCAATGGATTATCGCGCTGCGCCCACAGAGAGCCAGCCCATAAAATCAGCAGTGACAGGGTCAGATAACGCAAAGGCAATACCGCTTGGATGCGGTGAAATTAGTTCCGCAGCCATAAAGTCGGAAAACCAATTGGTCGAATGTGGCCTTCCGATGGGTGAAATGGGGGATTGAACCTCCCTTCTCTTCCTGCTTAACCCTGCAGGTCGGCGTAATTGAAGACCTTCTTCAGGATATCGGTAGTGCGTTTGGCCGGGTTGGCGCGGATGGCATTTTCCTCTTTTTCAATTTCCGTGAAGAGGGCAAACATCGCCTTTTCGGTCACGTAAGATCCGAGATCGGTCGTAACAGGCTTCACCAGCGGGATCTTATTGTAGGCCGTAAAGAGGTCGTTCCAGTAGCGGGTAGCTCCTACGCTGTTCAGTGCTTCCTGGATAACGGGTTTGAAGGCTGCGCGCAGTGCAACGGAAGTGGAATTGCGCAGGAAATTCGTAGCCGCGCCGTTGCCTCCCTTCAATACATTCATGGCATCGGTAATGCTCATGCCGGTGATGGCATCCACGAAAATGGGCTTGGCCTTTTCCATCGCCTTTTCGGCCCCGCTGTTCAGTGCATTGACGGCACGATCCACCTCTGAACCCAATCCGATGGCGCGCAGACGCTTTTCTACGTCGGCCACTTCAGGCGGAAAAAGGATTTTGATGAGGTTGTTGTTGAGGAAGGCGCCCGGTTTGGCGAGCAGGTCGGTTCCGCCCGAAACGCCGTTTTTCAGTGCCTCCTTGAGGCCGCTGGCAACTTCCGATTCGGTCGGGATGGGATTGAGCTGCGCGGCCTGGTGGAGCAGATCGCAGGATCCGAGGCCAACTGTCAGTGCGAGGGTAATAACAAAGGTTCTCATGGTTTCAGGGGAGAGTTGGGCAAATTTAGGGCCAGCTTTTTAATGGAAAGCAATCCGCAATCGGCTTTAAACTTTGCCGGCCCTGCCTTGTTACTTTGCCTGTAGATGGAACACCTTGCCATACGCACCCTCGGTGCATTGAAAAAATCGGGTTACCAACCCAAAAGCCTGAAAGAAGAACTACGCGGCAATTTGCTGCGCGCACTGCAGGAGAAGCGCGAGGTATTCCACGGCATCCTTGGATACGAACACACCGTGATCCCGGATCTTGAGCGCGCCATCCTCAGCGGCCATCAGATCAATCTGCTCGGGTTGCGCGGACAGGCCAAAACGCGCCTGGCCCGCATGATGACACGCCTGCTCGATGAATGGGTGCCCGTTCTGGAAGGTTCAGAACTGAACGAAGACCCGATGCATCCCCTGCTCGATGAAAGCCGCAAGCGCATCGAAGAACACGGCGACGCCACGCCCATCGTCTGGATGCACCGGAACGAGCGCTACGTCGAAAAACTCGCCACCCCCGATGTCAGCGTAGCCGACCTCATCGGCGATGTAGATCCGATCAAGGCCAGCAACCTTAAAATTCCCTACAGCGACCCGCGTGCCATCCATTTCGGACTTGTTCCGCGCAGCCATCGTTGCATATTCGTCATCAATGAGCTCCCAGACCTGCAGCCACGCATCCAGGTGGCGCTGTTCAATATCCTGCAGGAAGGCGATGTGCAGATTCGTGGATTCAAATTGCGCATGCCGCTGGATATCCAGTTCGTCTTCACTGCCAACCCGGAAGATTACACCAACCGCGGCAGCATCGTAACACCTTTGAAAGACCGCATCGGAAGTCAGATTCTCACCCACTATCCTAAGAACATTGAAACTTCCATGGCCATCACCCGCCAGGAAGCCAAACTCAGCGCTTCCCAGGAAGCGAATGTCAAAGTGCCGGAATTGCTGGCCCTGCTCATGGAGAGCATTGCCTTCCAGGCCCGTCAGAGCGAGTTTGTAGACCAAAAGAGCGGTGTTTCTGCCCGTCTCAGCATTTCGGTTTTCGAAAATGTGGTTAGCGCGGCAGAAAGGCGCATGTGCATTGCAGGTGATGTAAATACCACCCTGCGTATCAGCGATTTGTACGCGGCTATTCCAGCCATTAATGGCAAGATCGAAATGGTGTATGAAGGTGAGCAGGAAGGCCCGTATAATGTGGCAGTAAGCCTGATCATTCAATCCATCAAATCTGTTTTCGGCACCTATTGTCCCCTCGAAGGGAAAGCGCGCAAGGGCGATAAGAAGCCGCTCGACCCGTTCCGCGAAGTAGTACGTTGGTTTGGCGATGGCTCCCTTTTGGAGTTGCCCTATGAACTCAGTGAAAAGGAATACAGTGCAAAGCTGGAGCAGGTGCCTGGTTTGCGCGACCTGGCAGAGAAGTTTTTCCCGGGCGCTGCAGGTGAAAAGGCGCTGCCGGCAATGGAACTGATTCTGCACGGACTGGCGAGCATTTCGCGCCTCAGCCGCACACAGACCGATGGCAGCTTGCAGTTCGCCGACCTGATTGGTTCGATGCTCGGATCGCGGCATTCAGGAGACGAGTCGGAAAACACCTGATCGCCATCTGGCCAGACGAAGAAAATGGCCTTGTATCGCCAGCTCTCAAGCTGTTTACTTGCGGCGCTAATTTTGCCGCATGCGGGGTTATCTGGCCATCGGTTTGTTGTTGATCAGCAATGTCTTTATGACATTGGCCTGGTATGGTCACCTGAAATTCAAGGAATGGAAATGGTTCGAGAAGTCGGGGCTATTCGCATTGATTCTCGTGAGTTGGGGGCTGGCCTTTTTTGAATACTGCTTCCAGGTTCCGGCAAACAGGATTGGTTTCAGGGGCCATGGTGGTCCGTTCAATCTGCTGCAACTGAAGGTTTTGCAGGAGGTTATCACCCTGTTGGTTTTCCTGGGGTATACCTGGTTATTCTTCAAGGAGGAAACATTCCGCTGGAACCACGCGATTGGATTGGTGTTTTTGGTTTTGGCTGTTTATTTCATTTTTCGGAAATAATCGAAAAGCCAAGGCTGAATCCGCGCTGCATCGCTTATTTTGCCTAGTATATGAAGCACATTGCACTGCATTATTTCTTCCGCAACGAAGACAACCAGAAGACGCACGCCAAGCGCATATTTACTTGTGATGACAGTCTTGGTCTGGCTTCCGCAAGCGAGGAACTGGAAACGCTGTTGATCGACGATGTTTTCATGGTTCCCAACCGCATTGGCTTGCCCACTATCGATCCGATATCAGCCGCAGACCCCGACGAAGACGACGATTACCACGAATTCGAATCGCTGCACTTCACCGACGAACCGGTGAACGACGAGCGCAGCTTCGAAACCTTCCTCGATACACTCCAGACCTACCGCGATGAGAATCCGGATGAGTATGAGTGGTAATCGCGATGAACATCTGATTTCAAAAAAAATCGTCGCCCCATGCCAGCGCGGCAATAGCTTAGGCTGAAATACTTGCTCGTGATAAGGTTCAGAATGCTATTCTATATACCAAGGCAACTTTCTACAAGCTGATTTGCACGTCGCGTGCGTCGCCGGCCTGAAGATCTTCGGCAAGACGTATCGAAGCCTTCACAGGCAGCAGATACGTGCCTTGCCTGGTATCGAACCAGATCGCGGTTTTCCATTCGGCATTGCCAATGCGGGCACGAACAGGCAAGCGTCCCCAGCCTTGTTCATGGTGTTGAAAATGTTCCCGGATTTCTTTCGCCAGATGCACCGGCAAGCTCACAAAAAACCAGCCCCCGGATCCTTGGTGTTGCCATAGGGTCGCATTAAACTGATATGTGATGTAGAAATCCAATGTAAAAACGGATACTCAATTCTGCTCGCGGAATCATTATGTGCGCTGAGGACAGATTATTCTAATGGCAATCTAAGCTACTTTTCGGTGATTCGCCCCTGTTCAATTGATTTTTTGACTACCGAACAAATGTCCATGCTGTCTGCACTGCGGTTCGGTATTGAAAATCACCTCTTCTTGAAGGACTTACAAACCGTCTGGTCATTTGCCCAAAATGCTATTGCTTAGGCATAGTAGCTTAGGAAGTTGCTTGTATTCTGAGGAAACGGTCGTCAGACTGGCATGGTTCCGGGGAAGGAAATGTTGAACAGTTCGCTGGACCCTGTCATGCGGAGAAGGATCTGTCTGAGAAATAATCTGCATTGGGGAAGTGGGCTGCATCGAATTGGGTCATCCGGGTAGAAGGAAGTCAAGATACGGGGTGGGGGGATTGGATGGGAATTTCAAAGCAGTGGAGGATGGAGATTGCGGCAGGAAG
>Ga0068876_10001375_pt1 | contig 19108 bp, 14 predicted proteins | sample NOAtaG_6_FD_66442 | JGI IMG/M metagenome (GOLD analysis project Ga0068876, IMG submission 66442) | Freshwater lake microbial communities from Lake Erie, under a cyanobacterial bloom - NOAA_Erie_Diel5S_2200h metaG | ecosystem: Environmental > Aquatic > Freshwater > Lake | place: USA: Ohio, Lake...
AGGCACGGAGATCAGGGGACGGCGTTCGCCACATGACGGGACAGGCGGGAGAGAGGAGAAGAGAGAACAGAGACGAGAGAACAGAGAAGAGAAGCCGGCGAGAGCAGGGATCGTCTCTCCTTTCATTTGCTGACTCTTCCTTCCTTCCTTCCTTCCTTCCTCTCCTTCTTTCTTTCTTTCTTTCTTTCTTTCTCACGGCACAGCGCGTCCGCCCGAAGGACTTGGGCTCCGTGTCTCTGTGTCTCCGTGAGAAAAATCCCGTCCGTACGCCCGCGCACTCGGCACCCCAGCGCGGCAGGCGCGCTCTGTGAGAAACCCTACGGCAGGCGCAAGATCCGCGCGCGGCTACTTCGGGAACAGCTCCACATTGAGGCCTTCCGCACGGATCTTGTCGAGCAGCAAGTTCACCTTCGCAAGCGCCTCGTCGAGGCGCTTTGCGGCGTCGGCAAGGCCGTCGTAGAGCTGCGGGTCCTTCATCAGCTTGCCGACGGTTCCGTCGCCCGCGCGCGCCGCCACCAGCACCTGGTTGAGCTGGTCGAGCGCCGATTCGGCGCGCTCGAGGACGGGCAGCGCGTTCGCCTTGAGTTCGGCTGCGTCGGCGGCGAGCGAATCGGCGAGCGCCGTGATGCGGTTCGCGGTCATCGACGCGTCGCGCATCAGTTCGCTCGCGCCGTTCGCGGTGTCGCGGATGTCGGTGCGGAGCTGCTCGTCGTCGAGCCATGCCTGTGCGCTCGCCATCGCGCGGTCGGCCGAGGCGAGCGTGTCGTTCAGCCTGCGCAGCGCCGCGCGGAGGCTGTCGGGGCTCGGCTCCTCGCCGGGCTTCGGCGGCGCGACGAGTTCGTTGATGTTCCGCGCGAGGAGGCCCACATCCGCAAAGGCGTCGACCACCGGCTTGATGCGGGTCTCGATCTGCTCGATCAGCTTGCTCTCGATCGACTGCACGCGCCCGCGGAGCGGCTCGGTCGAGTCGGTCGGGTAGTTCCTCGGCGGGTCGGCCAGCGGCAGCTGCGCGGTGAACTCGAGGCGCGCGCCCGAGCCGAGCAGCGAGGCCTGCACCGTGGGCACGCTCGGATCGGGAATCCGCACTTCCTTCTCGATCAGCGCGGTGATGAGCACGGGCTGGTCGCGGTCGCCCCAGAACTTCACGCTGTCGACGGCGCCGACGGGCACGCCGTTCACGGTCACCAGGCTTCCCTTGCGCAGGCCGCCCGCCTCGTTCATCGCCACCTGGATCGACCAGCGCGGCGTCATGAAGGGCTCGATCTCTCCGAACAGGAAGAGAAGCAGGGCGGCGCTGCCGAGGCCGCCGATCGTGCAGGCACCGACAAGGACATTGCGAACGCGTTCTCTCACCGGATACCTCCGCTTGCAGACTTGCTCTTGACAGACTTCGCGGCGTCGAGATTCGCCGAAGTGACCTCGCGGATCGCCCGCAGCTCATCGTCGCTCGCCTCGCCGCGCAGGAACCTGCCGACGATCGGATTGTCCGAATTGCGGAACTCCTCGGGCGTCCCTTCGAGCACGACATGCCCCTCGTGGAGCATCACCATGTGGTCGGCCACCTTGAACGCGCTGATCAGATCGTGCGTGACGACGATGCTCGTGACCTTGAGCTCGTGCTCGAGCTTCAGGATGAGTTCGTTGATGACATCCGACCGGATCGGGTCGAGTCCCGTGGTCGGCTCGTCGTAGAGGATCACCTTCGGATCGAGGATGATGGCGCGCGCGAGCGCGACGCGCTTCTGCTGTCCGCCCGAGAGTTCGGAAGGGAACTTGTCGATGGTCTCCTCGAGCCCGACGAGCCTGAGCACGCGCCGCACGCGATGCTCCTCGTCGTACACGCCGCCGCGTTCAAGCTCGCGCAGCGGGAACGCGATGTTGTCGCGCACGCTCATCGAATCGAACAGCGCGCCCTGCTGGAACAGGAACCCGAAGTTGCGGCGGATCGGGGCGAGCTTCCGCTCCGACAGGGTGTCGATCCGCTGCGACTCGAAGAACACCTGCCCTCGGTCCGGCCGCAGCAGGCCCACCAGGTGCTTCAGCATCACGCTCTTGCCGCAGCCCGACGGGCCGAGCACGACGGTGGTCTTGCCGCGAGGGAACGCGATGGTGATTCCCTTGAGCACGCGGTGGCGGCCGAAGTGCTTGACCAGCCCCTCCACGCGGACGGGCGCGTCCGGGCCGGTCGAGCGGCCGGTTGCGTCCGCGGCAGCGCGGGGCTGCTCGGTCGCGTTGGTGGGATTCGGTCGCTCGGGCTCGCTCATGGAAGTATGATCGGGGGAAGTGATACCCGAAGCGCAGATTACGGTCACGCACACGGGACCCGTGTTCAGGGTCGAGCGGTTGCGCCTTCCGCACCCTCGGCCCGAGCTTGGCGAACCGACCATCGAGAAGGATGTCGTTCGACATCCCGGCGCCGTGGCCGTTCTCGCCCTCCTCGACGATGGGCGGCTGGTCCTCGTGCGCAACAACCGGGTCGCGGTGGGCCGGGTACTGCTCGAGTTCTGCGCGGGGAAACTCGAGCGAGGCGAGGACCCGCGCCACGCGGCTGCCCGCGAGCTCGAGGAGGAGACAGGGTATGCCGCGGGCAGGATCGAGCGCCTTGGCGAATTCTTCACATCACCCGGTTTCACCGATGAACGGATGCATGTGTTCCTGGCGACCCAGCTCAGGCCGGTCCCGCAGCGGCTCGAGCCGGGCGAGGAGATCGAGGTGGTGCTGATGGAGCGGGGCGAGTTCGAGCGCGCGATGGCCAGCGGGGCCGTCGAGGATGGCAAGACGCTCGGCGCCTACCTGCTTTGGCGTCTGCAGGGCACGGACCGCCCGTCGGGAGGGTCTCGATGAGCGCATGGGACGACACCCCCGAACGAGGGCGCCCGGCTGGATTCAGCGGCGACTGGCGCGGCAGCAAGCCGAGTTTCGACGACCCGATGTCGTGGGCCTTCCCGCTGTTCCGCGTCGCGCGGATCACGGTGCGCGTCCACCTCTTCTTCCTCGCGTTCATCCTCGCCATGCTGGCGAGATCGGCAAGCGTCGGCTCCGACGCGTCGTCTGGACTGATCCCGACCGCCATCGGCCTCGCGGCGCTCTTCCTCGTCGTGCTCCTGCATGAGTTCGGCCACTGCATCGCCTGCCGCGCCGTCGGTGGGAGGGCCGACGAGATCCTCCTCTGGCCGCTCGGCGGCCTCGCGTCGTGCTCGCCGCCCGAACGGCCGAACGCCCACCTGTGGACCGCGCTCGGTGGTCCGCTCGTCAATGTCGCGCTCATCGCCGTCCTGACGCCCCTGATCGGCCTTGCGACGGGCCAGTGGCTTGGGCTCGCCATTCCCAACCCGTTCGACCTCGGCGGCATGCTGCAGAGAGAGGACATCGGCGGCGGCGTGGTGGGCGGCGTGGCGCTGAGTGCCCTCGGCGGCAGCGCGGATTCCGAATTCGCCGCGTGGATCGACCTCTCGATCGTGCTGCTCAACTATGTGTCTTGGACGCTCCTCCTCTTCAACCTGATTCCGATGTTCCCGCTCGACGGCGGGCGCATCGTGCAGGCGCTGCTCTGGAAGCGGCACGGCTACGCGCGCTCGATGCGCCTCGCGTGCCGCAGCGGCCTGGTGGGCGCCGTGATCCTCGGCATCTTCGCGATCGCCACCGAGAGCACCACGCTCCTCGCGATCGCGCTGTTCGGCGGAATCGTCTGCTTCATGACCGCGAAGCAGGTCGAGCTCGATCGCGACTATCTCGGCTTCGAGCCCGATCCGGCCGAGCTCGCCGCGATGGAGGAGGAGCTCGAGCCCGCTCCGCGGCCGAGTCGCGAGCGCGCGGCCCCGGGCGCCGCGCGCGGAGCCGCCGCCGCTGAAGCGGACGCGGAGATCGACGCGATCCTCGAGAAGATCGCGAAGCACGGAATCGGCAGCCTCTCGTCCGCAGAGCGCGAGGCGCTCAAGCGCGCGACGGATCGCCGGCGCGGTTCGTCGCCGGGCGGCCCGTCCGACCAGGCCTGAGAAACGCGTCCGCATCAACTCCGTACACTCCGCGCATGGGCCTCGCCGACAGGGATTACACGCGATCGACACCTCCACGGGGCGCCCGTTCGCCTCGGCGTGGCGGCTGGGTTTCGCGTTCCCCGATCGGCGGCCTCACGCGGCTGTCGGCGAACTCGGTGCTCATCATCGTCTGCTGCGCGGTCTTCCTCCTCGACCTCCTGATGCCGAAGGTCGCGGTGCAGCTGTCCGAGTGGCGCGTCACGCCGGGACAGGAGCAGGCGTGGGAGGATCTCCAGCGCTCGCACGGCGCGGTCACGACGCTGGAGCTGAACGCGAACGAGCAGGGCGTCGGACGACGGATCGTGTGGGCGGGCAACATCCCGGGCGAAGTCGCGCTGTCGATCGATCCGATCGCGGAGGCGGACTACCTGATGGTGTCGCCGCTGCGCGCGTGGCTTCAGTTCACGACCGCGCAGGCGATCGTCTCGTTCTCGCCGGACGGCACCATGCAGGGGCTCCAGTTCTGGAGGTTCCTCGGCTACGGGTTCCTGCACGTCGGCTTCCAGCACCTGCTGCTCAACATGGTCGGCCTGTGGGTGTTCGGCGGCATCGTCGAAGAGCGCTTCGGCCGTCGGCGGTACTTCGCGATCTTCGCGGTGAGCGTGGTGGCCGGCGCGCTCCTCTTCCTCGTGCTGAATGCGTTCGGCATCGCACTCGGCGGCGGCGCCGGCGGCATCAACATCCCGGGACTGCTGTCGAGCGATCCGTACACGCCGCTCATCGGTGCAAGCGCGGGCGTCTACGGCATCATCCTCGCCGCGGCGTGGCTTGCGCCCGACGAGGAGGTGCTGCTCTTCTTCATCGCGCCGGTCCGGATCCGGACCCTCGCGCTCATCCTCCTCGCCATCGCCGTCTACGCGCTCCTCAGTTCGGGCCGCAACGCGGGCGGCGAGGCCGCGCACCTCGGCGGCGCGCTCGCGGGCTGGTGGGTCGCGCGCCGGCCGCACCTCCTCGACGACTTCTTCGACCTGTTCGGTCGGAAGATCTCTCCGCGCAGCACGCGTCCGCTGCCGGTCAGCGAGCGTGAGATCGACCGGATCCTCGACAAGGTGCGCGACAAGGGCCTTGGCTCGCTGAACGACCGCGAGCGCGAGACGCTGCGTTCGGCCCGCGACACCGTCCGGGGTTCGGATTCGCGGGGTTCCGATGGCCGCGCATGACCGCGCCGTTCGTTTCGAGATCCTCGCCCGCAGCGGCTCGAGCCGCGCGCGGCTCGGTCGCGTCACCACGCCGCACGGCGCGTACGACACGCCTGCGTTCATGCCTGTCGCCACCGCGGCCACGATGAAGGGCCTGACCCCCGACCAGATCGCGTCGACCGGCTCGCAGATCATCCTGAACAACGCCTACCACCTGATGCTGCGTCCGACCGCCGAGCGCATCGCGCAGTTCGGCGGCACGCACGAGTTCATGCGCTGGCCGAAGCCGATCCTCACCGATTCGGGCGGCTTCCAGGCGTGGTCGATGTCCGACGGCACGAAGCTGACCGAGCAGGGCGTCGAGTTCCGCTCGTTCATCGACGGCTCGAAGATCATGCTGACGCCCGAGCGGTCGATCGAGGTGCAGAACCTCATCGGCGCCGACATCATCATGGCGTTCGACGACTGCCCGCCCGCGCTCGAGCCCGATGCGCCGCTCGGCGACCCGCAGATGTCGCGCAAGCGGCGTTCGAAGCCCGAGGACCACGCGAAGCGCGTGCGCGAGGGCGTCGACCGCACGGCGCGCTGGCTCGAGCGGTGCGTCAAGGCGCACGCGCGCCCCGACGCGCAGGGCCTCTTCGGCATCGTGCAGGGCGGCACCGACCTCGACCTCCGCAAGCGGTCGGTCGAGCAGATCTGCGCGCACGACCTGCCCGGCTTCGCGATCGGCGGCGTCGCGGTGGGAGAGACGCCCGACGAGATCCACCGAACGGTTTCGGCGGTCGCGCCGCTCCTTCCCGACGACCGCCCGCGCTACCTCATGGGGGTCGGGTACGAGCGGGACATCCTCGCCGCCGTCCGCGCGGGGGTCGATATGTTCGACTGCGTGCTGCCCACCCGAAACGGGCGCAAGGGCTACGCCTTCACGGCCGAGGGGGCGGTGCGGATCCGCAACGCCCGCCACACCCTCGACAAGGGCCCCCTCGACCCCGCCTGCGACTGCCTGGCCTGCGCGGGGGGGTTCTCCCGCGGTTATCTCCGCCACCTGTTCATGGCCGAGGAGATGCTCGGACCCACCCTCCTGAGCATCCACAACATCCGCCACTTCCAAAGGTTGATGGTGGACATCCGAGCTCGAATCCTAGATGATGCGTGGCTCGACCTTGAACGCAGGTGGCCCGTCCTTGGGTTGCCGGCGGTTGCGGTCGGAACCCCTGCAGAGACCTCTGAGGAGGGCTCGGGCGAGGGGGGCTGAACGCCCGGCCATCGTTGGTCCGGGCGCTTCGCGTCCGGGGGCGCCGCCCTCGGGCGGGTGTCGTGGGTCCGTGATCGGTCCCGCTGCGCCCGCGGCGTGTGCTTCAAACCTGTGCCGACCGCTCTCCTGATCGATCGCGAGTGAACCGATGACGACCTTCCCGACTCTCGAACTGCGTCCGACCGCCACCATCCTCCTCCAGGATCCGCCGGACGGGGGCCTCGCGACGAAGACGACGCAGGGCGCCGACGGCACGCCCGTCGGCACCGGCGCCGGCGCCGGCGGCAAGGGCGGCTTCGACTTCCTCACGCTCATGATCCTCGGCGTGCTCCTCGCGCTGATCGTGAGCACGCTCCTCGGCGGCCGACGCGAGAAGAAGAAGTTCGACCAGATGATGGCCTCGATCAAGAAGAACGATCAGGTGCGCACGGTCGGCGGCATCATCGGCAGCGTCGTCGAGGTGAAGCCCGATGTGATCGTCCTCAAGATCGACGAGAACTCGAACACGAAGATCACCGTCGTCCGCACGAAGATCGAAGCCGTCATGAAGGAGTCGACCGCGACCGAGTGACGCGCGTGTTCCGCATGACCCGACGGCGCGGAGGCAGGACGCCTCGCGCCATGTGAGCGCAGACTGGACCTGACATATGAAGAACCCCTGGATCAAGCTCCTCCTCGTCGCCATCCTCACCGCGCTCTGCGTGTGGGAGATCGTTGTCAAGGAAATCCGCCTTGGCAAGGACCTCAAGGGCGGCGTCAGCCTCATCTACGCGGTGAGCATCCCCGGCAGCCAGCCGGGCGACGAGGTGCTCGGCCAGGTGATCGAGGTGCTCAAGCAGCGCGTGAACCCGCAGGGCGTGCTCGATATCGGCATGCAGCCGCAGGGCAACGACCGCATCGAGGTCGTGATGCCGCTGCCGTCCGACGAGGTGCGCGCACTTCAGGTCGCCGCGAAGGAGAAGGCCGCCGACTTCATCGGCAAGACGCAGATCTCAGGCATCGAGCTCGACGCGGCGCTGCTCTCGGGCACCGCCGCCAGCCGCTTCGGCAAGCAGAACCCCACGGTCGTCGACCTCGAGGCCGCGTGGCAGCAGCTGCAGCTGGCGAAGTCCGATCTCGACGCGCTCGTGAAGCGCGGCGCGCTCGCGGAGGAAGTCGGTGCGGTCGAGGACCGCGTCGTGTCCGCCGAACTGCGGGTCGAGTCGCTGCGCGCCGCCGCGCTCTCGCGCACGCTCGACGCGTCGCGCCTCAACAAGGTGCTCGGCCTCTCCACCGAGAAGCAGCCGCTCCGCGGGCCGGACGGCAAGGTGCTCAAGGACGAGAAGGGCGATGTCCAGTTCGGACCGAGCCCGCGTGAGAACGAACTCGCTGCGATCCGCGCTGAGTTCCCCATGCTCGGGGCGGACCTCGACGCGGTGGTGGCTGCGCAAGACGCCTACCTCGCCCGCCGCAGCGGCCTCGACGACCCCGAAGACCTGATGCGCCTCCTCCGCGGCGCGGGCGTGCTCGAGTTCCGCATCGCCGTCACGCCCAACACCATGGGCGTCAACATCGACGAACTCCGCAGCGAACTCGCCACCAAGGGCCCGCGCGCCGGCGAGCCGGGCGTCGCGCGCTGGTATCCGCTCAACGACCTCGCGCAGTGGTACGAGAAGCCCGCGGAGCTCGAGACGCTCCGCGCCGACCCCGCGGCCTACTTCGGCGCGAACTACAACCTCGTCGCAGGCCAGTTCGGCGGCGAGATCTACCTGCTTCTCCACGACTCCGACGCGAAGTCGATGACGCACGACGGCGGCACGCCGTGGTCGCTCACGCGCGCGGGCCGCACCGTCGACCAGCGCCTCGGCTCCTCGGCCGTCAGTTTCGAGCTCGACCAGGTCGGCGGCGAGCGCATGGGCGCCCTCACCACGCCGAACATCGGCATGCCGATGGCCATCGTGCTCGACGACCAGGTCTACACCGCGCCGCGGCTCAACGACCGCATCTCGACGAACGGCATCATCACGGGCAAGTTCTCCGACGCGGACATCAACTACCTGATCCGCGTCCTCACCGCCGGCAGCCTGCAGGCGCAGGTCTCGCCCGATCCGATCTCGGTGAACATCCTCGGCCCGTCGATCGGCGCCGACAACTTCGCCAAGGGCAAGGAAGCGGTCATCATCTCGGTGCTCATCACCTGCGTGGTGATGCTGCTCTACTACTTCCTCGCCGGCGTGGTGGCCGACATCGCGCTCGCGGTGAACACCATCCTCATCTTCGGCATCATGGGCCTCATCGACGGCACCTTCACGCTGCCGGGCCTCGCGGGCGTCGCGCTGTCGGTCGCGATGGCGGTCGACGCGAACGTGCTGATCTACGAGCGCATGCGCGAGGAGCTCGAGCAGGGGAATCCGCTCAAGGTGGCGATCGTCACCGCGTACAGACGCGCGCTCAGCGCCATCATCGACGGCAATGTCACCAACCTGATCGTCTGCATCGTGCTCTACAAGGTGGGCGCGACCGAGGTGAAGGGCTTTGCCCTCACGATGTCGATCGGCGTCATCACCACGCTCTTCACGGGCATCTGGGTCACCCGCGCGATGTTCGACGCGGCGACCGGCCTCGGCCTCAAGTCGCTGCCGATGCTCCCGACCGTGGTGCCGGCGATCTCTCGCATCCTGCTCCCGAAGGTCGACTGGATCAAGCTCCGTCCGGCGCTTCTCGCCTTCAGCGGCGTCCTCTTTGTCGGCTCGCTCGTCGCGGTCTACGCCCGCGGCAACGACATCTTCGAGACCGAGTTCCGCGGCGGCGTGCAGATGTCGCTCACGACGCGCCTCGCGAAGTCGGGCGAGACCTCGGCCGAGGACGGCCGCCTCGGCTTCACCCGCGCGGAGTTCGAGGAGCGCGTGCGCGCGCTCGGCGCGAAGAACAGCGACGACCTCGTGGTGTCGCAGCTCGCGAGCGCGAATGTGCTCTCCGTCGGCACGACGGGCGCGACCGGCCTCGGCTCGCAGTTCCAGATCCGCGTCGGCAACCCGCCGTCGCCGCCCGAGGACTTCGACGAGACCCGCATCACCCGCGATGTGGTCGCCGCGGTGACGCGCGAGTTCGCCAACGACCTCGATGTCCGCCTGCCGCTCGTCTTCAAGGGTTCCGACTCGAGGGACCACACGGCGTTCACGCGGCCGGTCGAGAAGGCCCTCGTCGGCTCGTCGATCGGCCGTCCCGATGTCGCGCAGGAGCCCGCCGCGGACTTCCGTGGTGGCGTTGCGATCGTCATCGATCAGCTGAACCCGCCGGTCACCCCGACCGATGTGTCCGAGCGCATCACCCGCATGCGCGCGCAGCCCGACTGGTCGTCGACCGCCGGCCGCAAGACGAAGGTCTTTGGCCTCGAGCCCGCCGATCCGACGGCGCCGCAGGGCCTCCAGAAGTCCGTCGTGGTGCTCGTCAGCGACTCCGAGCTCAACAGCCTGGAGATGGACCTCGAGATCTGGGATCGCGACCTCGCGGCCCAGGAGTGGCGGCTGGTCCAGCAGGCGCTCACCCAGCAGGCGAGCCTCGACCAGGTGTCGAGCTTCAGCCCGGTCGTGGCGGAAAACCTCGCGGCCACGGCCGTCGTGGCGGTTGTGCTCAGCCTCATCGGCATGCTGGCCTACATCTGGGTGCGGTTCGGAAGCTTCCGCTTCTCGACGGCCTCGATCGCCAGCCTCACCTTCAATGTCGTCATCTGCCTCGGGTTCCTCTCGCTGACGATTCCGCTGGCGAAGACCGGGTTCGGAGCGGCCCTCTTCATCGAGGAGTACCGCATCGATCTCAATGTCGTGTCGGGACTTCTGACCATCATCGGATACTCGATCAACGACACGGTGGTCATCCTCGACCGCATCCGCGAGAACCGCGGCAAGCGCGCCTGGATCAGCCGCGACACGGTCAACCTGTCGATCAACCAGACCTTCAGCCGCACCATCCTCACCGGCGGAAGCACGCTCGCCACCGCGATCGTGCTCATCGCCCTCGGCGGTACGGGCATCCGCCCGTTCGCGTACACCTTCCTGATCGGCCTCATCGCGGGCACCTTCAGCTCGGTGGCAATTGCTGCGCCTCTGGTGTACAGTCGCAAGGAAGAAGAGGCTGAGCGCGCAAAGGCGGCCATCGCGCCGGTCAGCGCAAAGCCTCAGACCGTGTGAGTCTGGAAGGAAGCGCTCGAGTGGATGCGGCAATAACCCGCTGATATTCGGGCAGAAACATACTTTTTCACGGGTGCTCGCCGGAACGGATGCCGGAGCTCGAGCCCCGTTCGCACTTGCGATACCGTCGCACAATCGAGCACAACATGCCGACCGGTACCAAGATCGCAGCGATCGTTCTCGTCGTTCTCCTCGGAGCAGCTGGCCTTTACTACGCCGTCGTCGCTCCGCCCGCCCCCAACAACAAGTCGGCCGCCGCGAAGGAGAGCGGGGCTGCAACGGGTGGTACGGCCGTCAACGGACTGTCGTCGCAGACCCCGGGCACCCTCGCACCGGCCGTTCCCAGCGTCGGCGCGCAGCCGTCGCCAGCCACTTCGACGCCCGCCATTGGCACGCTTGGTGCGAACGGCACTGCTGGTTCGCCGACCCCTGTTCCGACAGGTCTTCCGGCAGGTACGGGCACCGCTGGCGCGCGTGAGCAGCCTGGCTTCGCTCCGGGCAGCCTGAGCGCCGGTGGCACCGGCAAGGGCGACATGCCCGCCTCGGCGCGTCCCGCGCCGGCTCCTGCGCCTGGCACCACCATCAACGGGATCCCCGTCAGCGGTGGCACCGGAGCCACGACCCCGACGGTCGGCGCGGTCCCAGCGAGCGGCACCGCTCCCGCGGTCACCCCCCAGGGCGGCCCGCGTCCGACGAGTCCGACGCCGGCAGGCGTCGTCCCGTCGGGCGGCGTGAACGGCGGCCTCGGAACCGTGATCGCTCCGACCAGCCCGGCGACCGTGGCAACCTCGCGCGGCGAGACCACCCACACCGTCGCCTCGGGCGAGACGATGAGCAGCATCGCCAAGAAGTACCTCGGCAGCGAGAACGCGTGGCGCACGATCGCCAAGGCGAACCCCACCGTCGATCCGACGGCGATGAAGATCGGTACCAAGATCCGCATCCCCTCGGCCGACGAGGCGGATGCGAAGCCTGCAGCCCGCACGAACGCCGGCGGCACCTCCGGTGCGACCTCGGCTCCCGCATCTCCGTCCGCGGGTGGCGACAGCACGCATGTCGTCGCATCGGGTGACACGCTCGCTTCGATCTCCCGCAAGTACTACGGCAACACGAAGCACTGGGAGCGCATCTACTCGGAGAACAAGGGCCTCATCGGCTCCGACCCCGCCGCGCTCAAGATCGGTCAGAAGCTGAAGATCCCGGCCAAGTCGGCCGTGGTCGGACGCTGAACGCGGTCATTCGTCTCGTCGTCACCTCGTTCTTTCCTTTCAACGGACGCGTCAGGTGGTGTTCCCAACGGAACGCCATCTGGCGCGTTCGCCGTTATGCTCCGCGCCTCTCGCCCGTGCGAACGCGGGCGTCTCTCCTTGCCATATTGCAGACTCGCCATGCCAACAGATGTCGTCCTGATCCCGGGTGATGGAATCGGTCCCGAAGTCGCGGTCGCCGCGCAGCGCGTGCTTGACGCCGCGGGAGCGGATCTCCGCTGGACCGTCTCGCACGCGGGCGAGGCCGCGATCAAGGCCGGCGAGAAGCAGCTGCTTCCCCAATCGACGCTCGACCTCATCGAGGAGTTCGGCGTGGCGCTCAAGGGGCCTTGCACGACCCCGGTGGGCACCGGTTTCCGCTCGGTCAATGTGCTCCTCCGCAAGACGCTCGACCTCTACGCCGCGGTGCGGCCGATCCGCTCGATGCAGGGCGTCGACACCCGCTACACGGGCGTCGATGTCGTGATCGTCCGCGAGAACACCGAAGGCCTCTACGCGGGCATCGAGAACGAGATCACGAAGGGCGTCGCCACCAGCCTGAAGGTTGCGACCGAGTCGGCGTCGCGACGCATCGCCGACTACGCGTTCCGCTACGCGCGGGAGCGCGGCCGCAAGAAGGTCAGCGTGTTCCACAAGGCGAACATCATGAAGCTGACCGACGGCATGTTCATCCGCTGCGCGCGCGAGGTGCACGAGGCGCGCTACGCCGACATCGGCTACGAAGAGGTGATCGTCGATGCCGCCTGCATGAAGTTGGTGCAGGATCCGACGAAGTTCGATGTGATCCTCGCCGAGAATCTCTACGGCGACATCCTGAGCGATCTCTGCGCAGGCCTTGTCGGCGGCCTCGGCGTCACGCCGGGCGCGAACATCGGAGAGAAGGGCGCTGTCTTCGAGGCCGTCCACGGCTCCGCGCCCGACATCGCCGGCAAGGGCATCGCCAATCCGCTTGCGCTGATCATGTCGGGCGTGATGATGCTCAACTGGCTTTCCTCGACCCGCCACGCGCCTCACTTCCGCGAGGCCGCAAGCCGCATCCGCGCCGCGTATGACCGCGCACTTGCGGAAGGCGCGACCACGCGCGACCTCGGCGGACGCCACGGCACGATGGAGTTCGCAGACGAACTCGTGAAGCGGCTCTGAGCGCCCGCGTCGAAGGGGCGCTTCGATGACTCCGCTCGAGCATGTCTCGTACCACCCCGACTATGTGATCCCGCTTCCGGAGGGACACGCCTTCCCCATGCGGAAGTACGAGTTCCTGCACGCGATCCTCGTGGAAGAGGGGCTGGTCGGGCCATGGAACGAGCATCGGCCCGGTGAGGTCGCGTGGGAACTCCTGGCGCTCGCGCATGACGAGGGCTATCTGGCGAAGCTCCGCGACGGGACGCTGACCTCGGACGAGCAGCGGCGGATCGGCATGGAGTGGTCGCCTCGGCTGGTGCGTCGGGCGCGGCTCGCGGTGCAAGGCACCATCGACGCGGCCGTCGCAGCGCTCCGCGGGCGCGGCCGTCTCGCGGCCAACCTCGCGGGCGGAACGCATCACGCGCTCCGCGATGCGGGGGAAGGCTACTGCACGCTCAACGATGTGGCGGTGGCGGCGCGGTTTCTCCAGCGGGAGTACGGCGTCGAGCGCATCCTCGTCGTCGACCTCGATGTCCACCACGGAAACGGCACGGCGTCGATCTTCGCCGGCGACCCCGCGGTCTTCACCTTCTCGATGCACGGTGCGAAGAACTTCCCGCTCAAGAAACCGCCGTCGAGCCTCGATGTGCCGTTGGCGGACGGCCTTGGCGACGAGGCCTACCTCGCCACGCTTGCGGAACACCTGCCCCGCGCGATCGACGCGGCCGGCCCGCAGTTTGCCTTCTACCTCGGTGGCGTCGATGTCGCGGCGGGCGACCGGTTCGGCCGGCTCGCGCTCACCGAAATGGGAATCGCCGCCCGCGACCGCATGGTGCTCGACCAGGTCGCAGGACGGGGCATCCCCTTGTGCTTGACGCTTTCAGGCGGCTACGCGACCGGCGACGACGGGCGAACCTCGTCCGAGCGCACCGCCGCGCTCCACGCCATCACCCATCGAGAGGCCGTGGCGTTCCTCTCCCGGGATTCACGCTGATCAGCCGGCGCGCCGCGCCACGCGCGAAAGGTCCTCCATGACCGCGCGGGTGAACTCGGCGCTCGCGATCGCGAGTTCGGCGTTGTCGCGCTGGCGGGCACGAAGGCGCTCTTCCGCCACGGCGGCCACGATCTGCGGGCTCTCGGTCATGTGCGATCCGCAGGTCGATGCGAGGATCTCGCGCGCTTCGCGCACGAGCTCGATGAACAGCGCGCTCGGGTCCTGCGGCGTCGACGATGACGAGTGGTGCTTGCGGTTCATTGGTGATCTCCTTCCCAATACTGTGGGAAATAGGAGGTCGTCCGAGGAACTCGTGCACCGTGATTCCTGCAGGATCTGCGCGGGGACGCCCGTCCAGACCTTCCAGACCGCACAGAGCGAACCGTTGCGCCCGCGCGGTCGGAATCTCGTCCGTCAGGGTGCTTCGTCGCTCAGGGTGCTTCGTCGCTCAGGGGCGCTGGCATCGACCTGACCTTGCCGTTGCCGCGGCTGGTGTCGGTCAGCTTGATACGCGAGATCGCGTACTGCGCGTCGATCGAGGAACCTGGGCCGAGGTTCCAGCCCCACGCGGCGTAGCGGTCGGCGCGCTGGAAGCCATCGGGCACCGGCTTCACCGCGAGAGGAATGACATCCTCGAGGTCGGACACATTGGCGAAACCCTTGATGGTCGCGCCCGCGCCGCGGGACCCTGCGCCCTGGCCGCGCATCTCGACCGGGTCGAACGGGATCCAGCCGATGTCGGGAAGATAGAACTCGCAGATCATCCGGAAGTTCGCGTTCGACTTTCCGCCGCGCGTCTCGTTGACGATGAGGCCGTACACGACGCGTGACGGGATTCCGATCGCGCGCAGCGCGGTCACGCAGGTGGTCGCGAGTTCGACCGGCGTTCCCCGGCCGATGCCGATCCCGTACACGCCGTTCGGGCTGAACTGCAGCCCGCGCAGCGACTTGTCGGGACCGAGCTCGCTGGAACTGCCGGTCATCGACTTCCAGCGCACCATGACGGCGACGACCGCGTTCTTCGCGGCGATGAACGGCGAGGCGCTGCGCGGGCCGCCCTGGGTCGCCTGCTCGGCCAGCGCCTTCAGGGTCTGGTCGTTCGGATCGATGCCCGTCTCGCCGACGAGGTAGCGCTTGGTCCAATCGGGCCACTCGCGGGGCCAGGTCGAGCGCGCCGCCGCGCGTTCGTCGACCGTGACCTTCCAGCGCTGCGTGAGATAGGTCGCGAGGAACCGCATCTCGCTGACGCTCGGCGTGGGCGGGGTTCCGTCGAAGCGCAGCATCGACTCGACGCCGGTGGTCGGCTTCGTGTAGACGCGGGCGGGGTCCATCTTGAATTCGCGTCCGTCGAAGTACGCCCGCGCGTCGAGCGCGGAGAAGTCGGTGTCGCACCAGCTCGTGCGGGTGAGGACCGGGATCGCGACGGAGAGGCTGGTGATCCGGTAGGCGCCGCCGGTGGGAACCGAATCGTCCTGAAGCGGATTGGCCGCGTCTGCGTACTTGGTGGCGTAGCAGCCGACCTCCAGCCGCACCTCGCGGATCTTGGGCTCGCTGCGCACCACGACCGGCTGCGCGGGCGGCGGCGAGGCGGTCTGCTGGGCGGCCACCGGCAGCGCCGAAAGACCGCAGAGAGAGACGACGAGTGCGGCGCGGCGGAGCGTGATGCGCATGGAAGGGGCCTCAGCTGACCAGGGTCTTCATGCTTTCCGGATCGAGCAGGCGCTGGAGTTCGCCGAGGAACTGCGCCAGCACGAGGTTGATCATGATGATCGCGAGGAAGCTCGCGACGAAGCTCTCGGTCGACGCGCGGCCGACGCCCGATGCGCCGCCCGAGCAGGTGAATCCCTTGTAGCAGCTGATGAGCGCGATCGCGAGACCGAACGCGATGCTCTTGAGCACGCCGGTCATCGGATCCCACACCGAGACGAACTGCGCGGTGTAGTGCCAGTAGTCCGCGTTGGTGACGCCGAAGTACGCGGTCACGATCAGCCATGCGCCGAGCGACCCGACCACATCGGAGTAGATGGTGAGGATCGGAGTCATCAGCACGCATGCCACCACGCGCGGGACCACGAGGGTGCGGATCGGATCGGCGGCCATCGCGCGCATCGCGTCGAGCTGCTCGGTGACGCGCATCGACCCCAGTTCCGCCGCCAGCGACCCGCCGACGCGCCCGGCAAGCATCACGGCCGCGAGCACGGGGCCGATCTGCTTGGTCACCGCGGCGTTGATGACGCCGCCCATCTGCTGCTCCTGCCCGAGCGCGGCGAACTGGTCGTAGCCCTCGAGCGCGAGGATCATGCCGATGAACGCGCCCGTGATGGCAACGACCAGCACGCTCGCCGCACCCACCGAGTAGAGCTGGGGACCGATGTTCTTCCAGCGCAGCCAGCTCATCGGCTCGAACACGGCGATGCGCAGGGCCGCGAGGCTGAAGATCGCAAAGCGTCCGAGGCCATCGAGCGTGATGACCGTCGAGTGTCCGAAGTGCGAGAGCGCCTGCATGCCGGGAAGCATCGCGGTGTTATACGCTGCAACGCGCGACGGCATTCCCGCGAACTTCCATCATGCAGAGCGATCGGCAAAAAGAAAGCCGGCGACGGAGGACCGTCGCCGGCGGGGGGTGTCAGGAAAGGGTTGCCTTACGGGCAGCTGCCCCACGCCGCGAGCATCGCGGAGAGGTCAGGCGCACCGACGGAGCCGTCGCCGTCGATGTCGGCGGATCCGCCCTTGGTGCTGCCCCACGCGCCGAGGAGGGTCGCGAGGTCAGAAGCACCCACGATGCCGTCGCTGTCGAGATCGGCGGGGCACGGCGTGCTCGCGTAGTCGCAGCCGGGGTTCGGCGCGCCGGGCGTGTCGATCGCGGTCTTGGCGGCCGGATCAAAGGTGCCGATCGACCAGGTGTCCGTCGACGGGCAGTAGGCAAGCTGGCTCGGGACGAAGCCGTTCGGATCGGGTCCGACGCGGACAGAACCGTACGCGTACTCAGTGTTCACCGGCGGCGTCGCAGCGCTCTCGATGAACGCGACCGACTGGAGCATCGAGAGCCACGGAGTGACATCGAGCTCGCCGTCGTCGTTCGTGTCGAGGTCCTGGTTGACCGTGCCCGTGAAGCCCCAGACCAGCATGTGCGTCACATTGTCCGAGTTCTCGAACTCGGGCGTCGTGGGCATGACGAGGTCCGGAGTCGCACCGTCGAGCGTGAAGCTCGCACGGGCCGCGAGGAAGAAGCCGTCCTCGGGGATGCGGTTGCCGTTGAAGCTCTGGACATACTCGATGACGCCCGAGCCTGCCGTGGTGCTGCCGTCGCCGATGACGATGTAGGTCAGGCCGTTGAGCAGCGTGTTCGGCGTGCCGACCAGCTCGACATACTCATCGATATCGAAGCTCGTCTGGTCGATGCGGATCTCGCCGATCTTCACATCGGGCGGGTTCGACGGGATGAAGCAGTTGAGCGTCGCCTGTTCGGCGCAGCTCGCGTCCCACACCAGTTCGCAGCAAGTCACATCGATCGCGCAGACCGAGGCGCAGCAGGTTTCGTCCGAGCATCCGGGAACGGATTGCGGGGCGAAGCAGCTCGCGCCGCCGGGAACGCCGCAGGCGTAGGCGGGCGGGCACACCGTGTTCGCGGTGCCCGGGGTGCCGAAGCCATCGGTCGCCGCCGGGTCAAAGCGGCCGAAGCGCCACGAGCCGTCGGTGCACTTCACGACATGGCCGGGCAGGCCGACATAGTCGGGGCCCACAGTGGTCGCGGAGTAGACGCAGCGACCGTCGCCCTCGCTGATGCCGACGCTGTCGATCGTCGCATCCCACGGCAGCGCGTCGAGCGCGCAGTTGTTGTCGAGGTCGTAGTCGAGGTTGGGAAGTCCGGTCCAGTTCCACACGAGGAAGTAGGTCACCGAGTCGCCGTTCTCAAGATTGAACGACTTCACAGAGTCGGCGGTGCCGAGCGTGAAGGTCGACTTCGCGAGCAGGAAGATGCCGTCCTTCGGGATCGAAGCGCCGTTAAGCGGGATGATCGTCTCGGCGATGCCGTCGAGGTCCGATCCATCGCCGATCACGACAACCGAGACGCCGTTCAGGCTCGCGCCCGGGGTGCCCTTGATCTCGATGTACTCGTTGGGGTCCGTGCCGTTCGGCTCATCGAGGCGGATCTCGTTGAACGAGAGCACGGGGGGCGTGCCCGCGGCGAGGCAGAACTGACGCGCGAGGTCCACGCATGCCTGATCCCAGGTCTCCGTGCCGCAGGTTGGGTCGGCACCGACCACAAGGTTGCAGCACGAGGTATCGACGCAGCCAGGAGTGGCGTGAACGGCGTGGCAGTTGCCCGCGCCCGGCCCGCAAGTCGTGCAGATCGGGTTCCCGGCGCCCGCCGTATCGATCACCGTCTGGCCGGTGGCACCGAACGGACCGATGAGCCAGGTTCCCGCCGTGGTGCAGCGGTAGATGTGCCCTGGCCAGAAGGTGCCATCGGGACCGACGAGCACGGGCGAGTAGACGAGTTCCTGCGGGGTCGTCTCCGTCGGGTCGACGATGGCGACCGAGTCGAGGATCTGCGTCCACGGCGTGAGGTCGAGGACGCCGTCGTTGTTGGTGTCGAGATCCTGCCCGTTCGTTCCGGAGAAGTTACGAACGAGGAGGAAAGTCACATTGTCATCTGTCTCGAAGTTGAGCGGGTTCGGGCCGGCCAGCACGACATCGAGTGCGCCGAAGCCCGGCTGGTTCGCGAAGGTCGCCTCGCCAACCGAGAGAAGTCCGTCCGACTGGATCGCGAGGCCCTCGAGCGGGGACACCGATTCAATGACGCCCGAGCCTCCCGTGCCGTCGCCGATCACGATCACCGTGAGTCCGTTGAGCGATTCTCCGATTCCACCCTTCAGCTCGAAGTACTCGTTGTTGTCCGCGCCAGGCTGGTTCGTGCGGATCTCATTGAAGATCACGCCCTGCGGAACGCACAGCTGGTTGGCCGCGCCCGGGCTGTCGATGCCGCCGAACGGATCCTGCGTGCCGATGTTCCACTGCGAGGTGTTCGCGCAGAGCCACGCTGCGGCGGGCTGCTGGCCGGCGTCGGGGCCGACGGTCGTGGTCGAGTAGAAGTAGTCGCTCTTGCCGCCGTTTGGCGAG
>Ga0068876_10001378_pt1 | contig 19094 bp, 11 predicted proteins | sample NOAtaG_6_FD_66442 | JGI IMG/M metagenome (GOLD analysis project Ga0068876, IMG submission 66442) | Freshwater lake microbial communities from Lake Erie, under a cyanobacterial bloom - NOAA_Erie_Diel5S_2200h metaG | ecosystem: Environmental > Aquatic > Freshwater > Lake | place: USA: Ohio, Lake...
TTGCGGTGGATCACGGTATCAAAAACAATTTCTTGGAAGTGCATTTTCACCTCTTCCAACACTTGATTGCTAAGGCGCAAGCGCGTGTCGTACATCGTCAACAAGATGCCCTCAATGGTCAATTCTATGTTCAGTTTTTGTTGTACAATTTTGATGGTGTTGAGCAATTTCCCCAATCCTTCCAAGGCGAAGTACTCACATTGCACGGGGATAATCACGCTATCTGAAGCGGTAAGGGCGTTGACGGTAACCAATCCCAAAGAGGGAGAGCAATCGATGATGATAAAATCATATTCATCCTTTACTTTGGCCAGCGCCTGCTTCATCATGTATTCACGATTGGGCATTTGGATCAATTCAATTTCTGCACCCACCAAATCGATATGAGCAGGAATGAGATCCAAGTTAGGATTTTCTGTTTCAATGATGATTTCTTTGGGATGAACGTCATTGACCAAGCATTCATAGATGCTGGTTTTGACATTTTTCGGATCGATACCTACACCGCTGGTGGCGTTGGCTTGCGGATCAGCATCCACCAATAAGGTTTTGTATTCCAGCACGCCAAAGCAGGCGGCAAGGTTGATGGCAGAAGTGGTTTTGCCCACGCCGCCTTTTTGATTGGCTACGGTGATGATTTTACCCATGCTTTCTCTCGAAATATTTTGTTTCACGTGAGTTTCACGCTTTGAGCAAAGTTACCTTTTTTGAGAAGGTAGCGTTCTTGTTTACGAGTTCAAGTTTTGCACATAACATAAACTTCAATATTGTTAATAACCATGCAAATTATTGATATGTAACGGGGTAACCTTTCGTTTTTGTTCATATCTGTAGTGATTGTCGGAGAGTAAAGGGTGCTTTCGATGTTTAATTCGAAAAAGAACGAACTTCTTCGAGATGTTAAATGATGTTTGATCCGTCCCTATCTTCGTTGAAAATTTCAAGGATCAATGGAAAAATACTCAAATAATGATATCCGTTATTACCAAGCCTTCAATCGATTGTTAGTGGATTGTACATCGATGATCATTCAATCCGATGCAGGAAATTTTAGTTCGTGTTTGGATGAGGTTTTGGCAAAAATTGGTGAATTTGCTGGTGTGGATCGATCTTATTATTTCCACTTTAATCCTACTAGGGAGCTGGCTTCCAATACAAATGAATGGTGCAAGGTGGGTGTGGAACCTCAAAAGGAGTTCCTTCAGGATTTATCGATTGATTTGTTTCCCAATTGGATGCAGGAAATTGAGAAGGGTAACGAAATTTATATTGACGATCTCGATCATCTTGATCCATCATGGGCTCCGGAGCGAGAGATTTTGGAGCCGCAAGGAATAAAATCGCTACTCGTGATTCCTGTGCGTGAAAGTGCTGTTTTGTATGGATTCATTGGCTTTGATGCCGTAGAGGATTGGATTGAATGGACAGAAGAATCTCGTCAATTATTAAGAATATTAGCGGATAATATTGGCTCTGTCATCAGACGAGATATTCAGCAACATGAGTTGTCTTTAAAAACAAAACAAGCGGAGGAGTTGGCAGAACGAGCCAATGCGGCGAGCAAGGCAAAGTCCGAATTTTTAGCCAATATGTCGCATGAACTTAGAACTCCTCTGAATGGGGTTATAGGATTTGGTCAACTGTTGGCAGAAACGCAGATGGATACCATTCAGCAACAGTATGTACAGAATCTCAACGAGTCTGCCAAGTCTTTGATGGATTTGATTAATCAGATTTTAGATTTTTCGAAAATTGAGGCGGGGAAAATGAAGCTCAATTTGGAGTCTATTGACATTTGGCGATTGGTAGAAAATGCAATGGTATTGGTTAGGCCCATGGCTTTGAGGAAAGGCATTCAAATATGGATGAAGATTTCCCCCGAATTGCCTCGAAACATTGTAAGTGATCCTGTGCGCCTTAAGCAAGTACTTGTGAATTTGTTGGCCAATGCAGTGAAGTTTACAGATCGAGGTCAAGTAGTACTTGCATTGAATGAGCTCCAAGAGGAAGGAGATCAAATCACCATTCATTTTAGTGTACTAGACACCGGCATCGGGATTGCAGAATCTGATCAGCAATTTTTATTTACCGCTTTTGGGCAATTAGATACGTCTACTACCAAAAAGTATGGTGGGTCGGGGCTAGGTTTGGTCATTTCCAATCATTTGTTGGGTATGATGAATAGTCAACTTCATTTAAATAGTCAATTGGGCATTGGAAGTGAATTCTATTTCACATTATCTACCTCGACAGATGGAACAAGAGTAATACCTAAACAGACTTCGGCATGGGGTAAGCATATAGGGGTAGTTTCATCTTGTCCAGATTTTTTAAAGGCGGTGTCGCAGTTAGAAATCTTATTAAACATACAATTACATATCTTTCATTCACCCTCTGATTTGGTGTTGAACAGTGCTGCAATCCCTCCGCTAGAGGTGATCATTTTGAAAGAGGAGGATAAGGGTGATTTGGGCTTATCCTTGGTAAGACAATTGCGAACTTCTGATTTTCCTGGATTGAGTGCGGTTCCCATCTTGCTGTATAACCATCATGAAGGCAATGATTATTATCAGCAATGTCAAGAGTTTACTTTTGTTAAGCCCCTCTTATTGCCTGTCTTACCAAGCGAAATGGAGTTGGCCATATTAGAGATTCTGGATGCATCTCAAGTTTCAAAAACCTTAGAGGTAGCACAATTGGATACTCCTGCAACAGAGCATAGTGGAAAGGCGGGTAATGCTATTTTGATTGTTGAAGATAATGAATTGAATCTCATTTTGACAAGGGTGTTGGTTTCTCAAATCAATCCATCTTGGGAGATACTAGTGGCTAGAAGTGGGGCCGAGGCTCTTGAGTCACTGAAGGGTGAGGTTCCGTTGCTTATATTAATGGATATTCAAATGGCAGGAATGGATGGCCGTCAAACTACTGAGATAATCAGGAAAGAACTGCAATTGAGTCTCCCTATTATCGCTTGCACAGCCAATGCGGTGGGCGATGAGAGAGAGAAATGTCTGGCAGTGGGCATGAATGACTTTGTAACGAAGCCCATTGTGAAAGAGCAATTGAAGTCAGTGATGGGGAAATACATCGTCATTTAGCCTTCCATTCCCTCAGCATTCATCTTGTTATTTTTTCGTTTGAACAAAGACGAATCTACCTTTCCAAATTTCCAATTGACATTGAAACGCCATACTTGCCAGTCTCTGTAACGCTGAGCGTCTTGAATAAAATAGGGAGAAGCACTGTAAATGCTCGTAACACGGGTGTGCAAAACATCTTGTGCGGACAAAGAAATGGTGAGCGAACGATCTTTGAAAAAATCTTTTTTGATACTGATATCCAATCCGTAATTGGGACGAATAAAGCCTTGAACGGTATTGACCGGTCCGCCGTGCATGCCGCCTCCTCCGAAGCCTCCGCCTCCTCCGCCCATACCTCCACCTCTTTCACTACTGCCAACATCCAAGGCTTTCTTGCTGGCGTAATCGCCATTGAATTGTAGTACAATATTTTTGGGAAGTTTGAAGGAATAATTCATCTTCACCCAAAAACTATTGATGGAGTTGGTCAGTTCTGGGCTGATATTAGATCCATCAATGGTACTGTTATATACATTGACGGTGGTGGTAATATCCAACCATTTGCCTAGACTATTTCTGGACACTACCTCAATCCCCGATGCCCATCCGTAAAAGGCATTGAGAGTGGTGTTGACAATCACGGTATCACTCAATACAGGGCTGAATTCAGTGATTTGTTGTTTGATGGTGACATTGGTGGTGTAGCGGGCATAGGCACTTGCTACTAGGGTGTGTTGACGACTAAAATTCTTGAGATAAGACAACTCAGCACTGTGGGTAAATTCAGGTTTTAGATTCGGATTTCCGCGACTGACATTCAAAGAGTCACTATAATCTGTGAAAGGGGAGAGCTGCATAAAACTCGGGCGATTGATGCGTCGATTTACAGATAATTGAATGTCCTGACTTTCATCGAGCACTCGTGTAATGTATACGGATGGAAACAAGCTGATGGGGTAGTCAATTCTGAAACTTTGATTGGTCTTTTTCAAAGTGCCAGTGTAAAAGCTGCTTTCCGCTCTGAGGCCCACTTGGTATTTCCATTTCTCTCCATTGATAGAAAGGGTAGAGTAGAGCGCTTCAATCTGTTCTTGGTATTCGTAATCTACTTTGAGTGCCTCGTTGACGAAGTATTCATTGAAGACAGGATCAAAGCGAAGGTTGTCATATTGACTGGTATATTTTCTCAATGAAAATCGACGACCGGCTTCAAACTTTACTTTGTCATTGATTTTGGAAACAAAGTCCATTTGAAAAGTAAACACTTGCTGCCGCACACCGCCGAGCTGTTGCCAAATGGAGGCATCTCTATCATCATATACATTCTTATAATCTCCATTGTATTTGCTTCGGATAGCATTGTAATTGAAGTCGGCAGTGAATTCTGTCCCCTCCTTAGTAAACAAGTGTTTGTAAAGTGCACTGGTTCCCATATTTTGGAAAGTTCTTTCTGTATCGCTTCTTCGATAGTAATGTCCTTGTGGGGATAAAATATTGTTCAGGGTATCTACTACAACGTCCAAGGAGTCGCTTGGTTGGAAAGCGCCTTGATTCACGCTTTGCGAAATGGTCAATGTGTTTCTGTTGTCCATTAAAAAATCCACCCCAATGTTGCCTCGGGCAAAATAGCCATTGTTGACGGTGATTTGATTTTGATTGGAGGTCAACGGCAATAGGCCAAGGTCATCCCTTTGGGTAATCCCGTTACCAATGCTTCTGCGTTGGTTGATATTGGCATTGGCAAAAAAATTGAACTTGCCTTCTCTTACGTTAAAATCTACTCCGCCGTTGAATCGATAAGGGTTGTTAAATTGGTTCATATACTCCGGAGGCACAGAGGTGATTCCGCTCCGGATACTGCCGTTATACCCTTTGCCACGATTTTTTTTCATCACAATATTGATGATTCCTCCACCTCCGCCTGAGGCATCATACTTGGCGGATGGATTGGTGATCACCTCTACTTTTTGAATGGCATCAGCAGGGATTTGATCGATGGTGAGCGTGGTGGGTCTTCCATCCACAAAAATCTGTGGGGCGGTATTGCGCACACTTACATTACCATCCTGATCTACCTGAACCACCGGAATGTTGCGAAGCACATCTTCTGCTGTTCCCCCTGAATTGATGGCGTTTTTTTCAACGTCATAAATGCTTTTGTCAAATTCTTTTCTAAAACCATTTTCATCATCGGTGATGACCAATTCCTTCATATCCAAAGAAATCAATTGAATGTTTCCTAAATCTTTTTCGATGGGAAAACTGTTGGAGGGTTGAATGGTATAGGATAACGTTTGCTTCTTAAAACCCACCAGGGTAAACTCAATGAGTAATTTTTGGTTCACTGGAATCTTATCGATCGAGAAGTCGCCATTTCTTTCGGTGAGTCCTCCATTCAATAGTTTTTGATTTTCATCGAGTACTCGAATAACGACATATTCTTGAGGTCCACGAGAAAGGCTGTCAATGACTTTTCCATACAATCGAGCCGTCATTTCACCATTGAAATTTCCTCTACCCCCTCTTCCTCCGCCTGCACCACTGCCTCTGCCTTGATTGGGTTGAGCAAGGGCATGGAGAGAAAAAAGGCATAGTGCGATGGAAAGAACTTTTGCGCAATGATAGGAGGATAAAATCTTCATTCGGTAAAGGTAAGGACATTCAAATTACACATTACTTTTGGCTGCATGAAATCGATACCGTTTTCTCCACCGCGCATTGATGAAAAGACCATTGAAAAGGTGACACAAGTATTGCGCTCGGGTTGGATTACCACAGGACCAGTGACCAGAGACTTAGAAAAGAAAATACAAGAATACATTGGCGCTGGTCCCGTGTTGTGCTTGAATGCTTGGACCAACGCTGTTGAGCTCATGCTCAGATGGTATGGTGTTGGGGAAGGTGATGAAGTGATTATACCTGCCTATACTTACGCCGCCACAGCGAACATCGTGATGCATGTGGGAGCAAAACCGGTGATGGTGGATACAGAGGTCAATAGCTTTTTGTTGGATTTACAGCAGGTGAAAAAAATGATTTCACCCAAAACCAAAGTCATTATGCCTGTTGATTTTTCGGGTTTGCCCGTAGATTATCATGCCGTAATGGAATTGGCCAAGGAGCATCAAGAGATATTTGTCGCCAACAGCGAAGCTCAAAAAAGATTGGGTAGGATATTGGTAATATCTGATGCCGCTCACTCCTTTGGAGCGCTCTGCAACAAAAAGCCGGTGGGAGGAGAAGTGGATGTGGCGGCCTTTAGTTTTCATGCAGTAAAAAATTTCACTACCGCTGAAGGCGGAGCGTTGGTATTTAATCTCCCAGCACCTTTCGATAACCAAGCTATATGGAAGGAAATCAATACCAAGGCGCTGCATGGGCAAACCAAAGATGCGTTATCCAAAACGCAGGCTGGCCAATGGCAATATGATATCGTGGAGGCGGGTTACAAGTGCAATATGACCGATATTCAAGCCGCCATTGGATGGGTAGAAATGGATCGTTATGCCCAGGATCATCTGCCGAGACGAAAGGAGATTGTATCGAAATACAATGAGCTATTTTCAGACCATGAAGATTTGATTCTTCCCTTATTCAAGGTAGCAGAAAGAGAGAGTTCATACCATTTATATCCACTCAGAATCAAAGGATTTGGAGAAGAACAACGCAATCAATTGATAACCGCTTTGGCATTGAAGGGGATCTCTACGAATGTCCATTTTCAGCCATTGCCACGCTTGACTTTTTACAAGAATTTAGGCTACATAGAGTCGGATTATCCCCACGCGATGGCGCAATTTGCCAATGAGATTTCGCTCCCCGTCTATTTCGATTTGAGTGATGAAGAAGTGATTTTCATTGCGCATTCATTGTTGGAAGAAATCAAAGTGATAAAGCAATGAAGCGATTGTTCGACTTCATTGTAAGCACAGTCGGGATACTCATTCTATTTTTTCCAGGGTTGGTGATTGCATTGTTAATTTTCTTGCAAGATGGACATGGGCCCTTCTATTGGCAAGAGCGTATAGGTTTTGGCGGTAATCCTTTTCAAATGTTGAAGTTTCGGTCCATGAGAAAAAACGCACCTCAAGGCCTGCAATTGACAGTAGGAAGAGATCCTAGAATAACCCCCATCGGGCATTTTATTCGGAAGTATAAGTTGGATGAATTGCCGCAATTGATCAATGTATGGATAGGGGACATGAGCTTGGTAGGGCCAAGGCCTGAGGTAAAGCGCTATGTTGACTTATATACCCTGGAGCAGAGGAGAGTATTGCAGGTAAAACCTGGAATTACGGATTATGCTTCTCTACGTTTTTTTGAGGAAAGTCGATTGTTAGCGGAGAGTAACAATCCTGAGCAAACTTACATTCAAGAAATAATGCCTTTGAAAATTCAAATCAATTTGGAGTATCTTTCTAAATCATCCCTTTGGGAAGATACGAAAGTGATTTTTTTAACTTTGAAGCGAATGTTGAGCTAGAGGATTACCCCCGAGCTTTTCCTTTCGGTTTCCCTTTATGCGGATTATTTCTTTTTGATTTATCAGGAGTCTTTCCTTTCTTCTTTTCTTTTTCCTCGCCATTGAATTTCCCTCTATTTCCGCTCGAAGTGCGATTTCCTGAAGGTCTCGGTCTGCGCTCTCGGTCTGACGATTCACTGCGTTCACGGTAAGGACGATCTCCCGAAGGTCGAGGTCTGCGCTCTCTGTCGGACGATTCACTGCGTTCACGGTAAGGACGATCTCCTGAAGGTCTGGGTCTGCGCTCTCTATCGGACGATTCACTGCGTTCACGGTAAGGACGATCTCCTGAAGGTCTAGGTCTGCGCTCTCTGCCGGACGATTCACTGCGTTCACGGTAAGGACGATCTCCTGAAGGTCTGGGTCTGCGCTCTCTGTCGGACGATTCACTGCGTTCACGGTAAGGACGATCTCCTGAAGGTCTGGGTCTGCGCTCTCTGTCGGACGATTCACTGCGTTCACGATAAGGACGGTCCCCTGAAGGTCTGGGTCTGCGTTCTCTGTCGGACGATTCGCTGCGTTCACGGTAAGGACGATCCCCTGAAGGTCTGGGCCTGCGCTCTCTGTCGGACGATTCACTGCGTTCACGGTAGGGACGATTTCCTGAAGGTCTGGGTCTGCGCTCTCTATCGGACGATTCACTGCGCTCACGGTACGGACGATCCCCTGAAGGTCTGGGTCTGCGCTCTCGGTCGGACGATTCGCTGCGTTCACGGTACGGACGATCCCCTGAAGGTCGCGGCCTGCGCTCTCGGTCAGACGATTCGCTGCGCTCACGGTAAGGACGATCTCCTGAAGGTCTGGGTCTGCGCTCTCTGTCGGACGATTCGCTGCGTTCACGGAAAGGACGATCTCCGGAAGGTCTCGGCCTGCGCTCTCTGTCTGAGGATTCGCCACGCTCGCGGTAAGGGCGATCTTCTGTAGATCGAGGTCTGCGCTCACCATCATCATCGCGCCTTGGGGTATCGAAGTGCTCATCATCTTGGGAACGACCGCTTCTGCGGGGACGATCCATTTCGCCCTCTTCGAAATCTCGCGCATTTCGACGGGGTGTTCCCCCAACCGTATTTCGCTCTGAGGTCACTTGCGTGATGCGTTTTCTCAATGGCTTTACTTCTCCATCACCCTCTTGAACATCTCCACTTCCGCCCAATCGAATTCCTTTATCTGTCAAAGTGATCAGCTGATCCTTATACAATTGACCCGCTGCTTTCTTAAAAGTTTTCTTCGACATGGTCAAATATCTTTTGATATCTTCTGGGTCGCTATCATCGTGCAAACGCAGATATCCTTTGTTGCTCTTTAGCACTTCTAAAATGCGTTCTGCTGCTTCATCGATCAACTCTTGACCTTCCTTTTGAGTGCTGACGGTGATTTCGCGTCCTTCTACTTTGCGGATATATCCTTTTGCCTTGTCGCCCTCCCCGTAATTGCGCAACATTTCTTGTTTGAAAAGAAAGCCTACATATTTTCCATCGATAATGACACGACGACCCAATTCCAGTTTTTCACCTATGATCATGTCCACTTCGTCTCCTCTCTCATAAGGTACATCGTAGTTTTTGAAATAGGCATTGATCTTGGTAGAGGCAAAAATGCGTTGGCCTAAATCGTCATATTGCAAAGTCACCAATACCCAACGCCCTTCTTCCAACTCTTCTCTTTGCTCAGGATATGGAATCAGCACATCTCGTTCACTGCCGATATCGATGAAAGCTCCGAGATTATTGAGGTTTTTTACTTTAAAGCTGCCTACTTGTCCAACTTGAATGACAGGTAGTTGAGTGGAGGCCACTAAATTTCGTTCATTATCGAAGTAGGTAAAAACAGTCACCTCGGCACCTTCCTCTGCCATGCCTGGAAATTGTATTTTAGGAAGAGGTACTTGTTTGTTTTCGTCTCCCAATAAAGCAAATTTTCCTTCGATGGCATGGACTCGTAACGTTTGAATGGTTCCCGGATGGATGATAGTTTTCATTGATGTAAAGGTAGGTGGGTTTATTGTGTTATTTTTGGAAAAAACGCGATAGCATGAAAAAGGGATTGTTTATAGTTATTCTTATTTGTTTGCAATACATTACATGGAGCCAGTGTGGCCCCGGACAAGTGAGTCTTACAATGGTGATTCATACCGATGCTTGGCCTTATGAAACCTATTGGCAATTGGTGCCAGAAGGGGTGGGCTGCGGCAATCAAGTGATCGCAGAGGGCTCTAATTTGAATGTAGGTTGTGCAGCCACAGCCGCGGACAATAGCCCTGAAGGTTATCCAGGGGATGCTTTGATCAATGTCGGTCCCATTTGTTTGGACAGCGGGAGCTATGATTTGATTTTTATTGATACCTATGGTGATGGGGGCTTAGTGTTTGAGTTGTATGAGGACGGCGTACTGATGCATTCTTTTGCTGGTTCTGGCTTTGGAAATACCTTTACCTTTTCCACGGGAGTTACTTTGATTCCTGCTTATGACTCTCCTTGTCAAGCCATTCCCATTATCCCAAATGGCCCATCAGTGTCAGTCAACAATATGAATGCAACGGGCTCATTGGGGGAGCCTACTCCCAACGCCAATGATTGCAGTGCCTTGGGCAGTTGGTGTGAAACGGGTGTAACCAATTCTGTTTGGTTGACTTTTATACCCACAGCCAATGAGTCCTATGAGATCACTTCTTGTCATCCCGAGACCAACACGGATACGCAGTTGGCGTTATGGAAAACACAAAATTGTCAAGATTTTTCGTCATTTCAATTGGTCTCCTCCAATGACGATATGATAGGCGGTTGCAATAGTGGGGGAGAGTTGTATGCCTCTCAATTGTTTGCCAGTTGTTTGGATACCAACTATAAGTATTTTTTACAGATCGATGGGTGGAATGGCGCTACAGGTGATATTGAAGTTACCGTATCCTCCTTCAATCAACCTTTGGTGTTGGAGGCATGGATCAAAAATATTAGTTGTCCGCTCAACAAGGGGGATGTGGGTGATGGAGTGATTCAACCCTACATCATCGGGTCAGGTGTGGATTTGACTTGTGAGTGGATAGGGCCTAATGGATTTACCTCCAATGAATGGATCATTGGAGGATTGGGTTCGGGAGATTATTTCTTAACGGCTGAAACAGCGTGTGGAGTGGTAATGAATCAGCTTTTTACTGTATCTGAGCCCAGTTGGTGGAGTATCGATCCGCAGGCCACTCCGCCCTCATGCAGTGATGAGCCGGATGGTGGATTGGCTCCTGTGGTGCAGGGGGGAACTCCGGAATATGCTTTTCAGTGGTTAGGGCCCAATGGCTTTACTTCCATGGATCCTATTTTGAATAACGTTGCTGCTGGTGCCTATCAATTGATCATAACCGATAACAATGGCTGCGTATATGAAACGCAGTACACCTTGCAAAGTAGTGATGAGTATTTGTTTGATTTAGGAAGTGATTTGAATTTATGTTTGAATGACATTACCACAGTGGAGGGTCCTGTAGGTGCAAACCTGATTTACTATTGGCAGGATGGCTCAGACAATTCGGATTTTGTGATTGATCCAGTTCAATGGGGTGTGGGGAGTCATTTGTTGAATTTGAGCGTGGTCACCACCTCTGGATGCTTTGGAACGGATCAACTTAATTTCGTGGTGAATGATTGCGTGAATGTGGAGGAATCTTCTATTTCGAAGTTGTTGATATACCCTAATCCTGGATCAACTGCCGCATTTACTCTATCAAATCAACATGGCGCGGCAGCGCGCTGCGAGGTTTGGGATATGACCGGGCGGTTGATACATCAAGAGAACTTGAATCCAGCGGTAGAGGTCATTGAATTACCCTCTGTTGGCTTCGGAACATATAAAATTTTGTTGTTTAACGAAAGCGGACTTACTTTAGCCATAAAGAGTTGGATTTATATAAATTAAAAAAAATGAAGAAAACATTGCTCATTATTACTGTTTTCCCTTTGTTTTTTTGGAGTTGCAAAGAAGAGTGTTTGCCACCTGAAAATGCCAAACCCAAAGTGAAAGTAGTTTTTCATACCACCGTGAACGGGGCTGAAGTGGCTTCGGGTGTCAGTTTTGACCGTCCCGGTGGAGAATCATTTCAAGTGGATCTGATGAAATATTACGTTTCACATTTTGCATTGGTAGACGGTACGGGCGATTCCTTGATGATCAATGATCATCATTTGATTGACCCCATCAATCAGAAAATGTCTTTTTCAAAGGAGGTGGAGGAAAAGAGTGGATGCGAGCATGTGAGATTTTTACTGGGGGTAGATGAGCTTCATAATCATTCTGGAAATCAAGAAGGCGATTTAGATCCCGTCAACGGAATGATTTGGACTTGGAGTACGGGATACATTTTTTTCAAACATGAAGGTACCTTCACCGATGCTACCGGCGCCTCACTGCCTTTATTGTATCACTATGGACAGGATAGAGCCCTTGTAGAGGTGGATTTACCTATTGACTTGGACATCGAGGAGGGAAAGTCGTATGAGATTCACATCGATTTAAATTTGGCTATTTTGTATCAAGGTATTGCATTTACGGATAACAATGTTCATCAAAGTGCGGGAACAGCCGATAACCCTTGGATAGATGCACTGAAACAAAATTTCAGGGGAGCTTTTCAAATTGTGGAGGTAAAAGAATCTTTGATCCAATAGAAAAATGAGGAAAATTTCATTCGCTTTTTCGATGCTCATGGGAATTGTTCTGCTTTTCTCCTGCAGACATGAAAGCGAGGAAGTGGATTTTCATACTACTCCCTATTCCTTGAATATTCCTCATGGATTTGCGCCATTCAGCGTACCGAGCAATAACCCTATGACACAAGAAGGTGTGGCATTGGGAAGAAAATTATTTTATGATCCCATTTTATCGGGCAATAACACCCAGTCTTGTGCCAGTTGTCATTTAGTACAACATTCATTTTCTGATACTACTGCGCTCAGTGCGGGTATAGATGGGTTTGCTGGGCCGAGAAATGCCATGCCATTGGTGAATTTGGGTTGGCAAAGAAATTTCTTTTGGGATGGGGGAGCAGCGGACATGGAAAGTCAAGTGTTGGGGCCTGTGGAGAATCCAATCGAAATGCACGAGCAATGGCCCAATGCCATTGCGGAGTTGAATGCGGATGCGGCGTACCAAGAGCTGTTTAATCAAGCTTTTGGTGAGAGGGAAATCACCGTTCCGATGGTGATCAGAGCGATTGCTCAATTTGAACGAACCCTTATTTCGGGCAATGCCAAATATGATCAATACTTGAGAGGTGAGACTGGCTTGACTCCCCAAGAGTTATGGGGATTGGAGGTTTTTACTGATCCTATGAAGGGGGATTGTAATCACTGTCACTCTTTAGGTTCTACTTTCTCTGATTTTGAATTTCGGAATACAGGATTAGATTCGATAGCGGTGGATGCGGGTAGGTATTTGATTACTTTGAATGAAAATGATCGGGGAAAATTCAAGACGCCCTCCTTGCGGAACATTGAGCTAACTGGACCCTACATGCACGATGGCCGTTTTGCCACATTATTGCAGTGCATTGAGCATTACAATACACAATTTCATTATGCCCCCAATTTAGATGTCAATCTGTTAACGGCACAAAAGGGACGTATGACCATGGAGGAAATGCAAGCGGTGGAGTCCTTTCTGAAAACACTCACCGATTGGGAGTTTATTCAAAATCCTGCATTTGCTGATCCTAATCCTTGATAGGTAAATACGCCATCGAAAAGAATTGGGTGGAGTTAAGATAACGCTCACTCAAAGAACAAAGCTGATGTGAAGTGATCCCGTCGATCACATCAAAAACTTCTTGCATGGTGTTGATCCGATCATACACCCAAAGACTTTTGCCATTGTTGAACATTAAAGAAGCTCCGCTGTCTTGGGAAAGGGCGAGTTGACCTTTGAGTTGGGTCTTGTATCCGTTCAAAGCCCGAGTGGTCAAAGGTTGTTCTCTCAATTTCTTCAGTTCTGTTTCTATGAGTCGGATGGCTTTTTCTAATTGATGCTCTTCTGTTCCCAGATAAATGGAGAAGACACCCGTATCAGAAAAGGGAGAGTAATTTGAATCCACTTGATAAGCGATGCCGTGTTTTTCGCGAATTTTTAGGTTGAGAATATTGTTCATCGCAGGGCCGCCCAATAGATTATTCAAAAGGATAAAACCATGGCGTTCTTTTTCATGTAAGGAAGGAGCCAATCCGCCCCAACCATAATGAGCCTGATGTATTTCTTTGTGTTGAATAATTTTTTTCTTTTTGAACGGATGGAATTTAGGCCGGTTGTATTGTACGACAACCTCTGGTGCCGAACATAGGTACTTTTCACACCATACTTTCAATTGCTCCAATTTGAGCGGACCGGCATAGCTAAACACCATGTTTTGACTAATAAAGCAGCGCTGATAAAAGCTCATGACATCTTTGTGCTTGAAACTTTTTACGCTTTCCTCTGTGCCTAAAATGCTGCGTCCCAATGGATGATTGGGAAATAGATGTTCATCCATCTCTTCAAACATCATGTCGGTGGGTGAATCCTTATACCCATTGATTTCGTCGATGATGACATCTTTCTCTTTTTCCAATTCGCTCATGGGAAAGGTGGAGTTGAGTGCGATGTCCGCAATCAGTTCAATGGCTCTTTCCGTGTGTTCGTGTAAAAAGGAGGCGTGAATCCAGGTTTCTTCTTTGGCGGTAAAAGCATTGATTTCGCCACCTACAGCATCAAGTCTGGAGAGAATCTGCGTGTTGTTACGTTTCTTCGTTCCTTTGAACATGCCGTGCTCAATAAAGTGAGCCAACCCATGTTCGTGGATGAGTTCATCGCGGCTTCCGCAGGCGATCATCAATCCGCAATGTCCCACAGCGCGGGCCATTGGTTGATGAACGACTCGGATTCCGTTACTGATTTGAAAGATTGAAGGAGGTAGAATGTTTTCCAAAGATCGAAATACTATTGCAATTACGGCTTTACTTCACATGGGACATCCATCCAAACGCCAAAGGCATCGATAGCGATGGCTTCTTCAGGTTCTGTAATTTTTTCTATTTCAGTTTTAGATTTACCGGCATCTTCCGCCAAATGTCTCAAATATTCAACGCTCAATTTGTAGCGAAAAACTCGGCCATTGACCACCGTTTTTTTTCCTTCACAACCCTCAAGTGGGACACCAAAGGCGTGATCTTTCATGAAAACTTTTATTTTACTTTTGCCATCCTTCGATTGAATTTCCATCCAGCATCCCGCTTTTTTACAAGTGGTAACCACAGTAGCTTCTATTTGCGCATCCAAACTATCCAATGATTCCATGGCCGATATCATTTCTGAAATCTCTATTTTTTTTGAAATTTGAAACTTTTCACCAAAAAAACATCCCTGACCGTAGGTAAATGCCAAGCTAAAAATGGCCATCAAAGAGAGAATCAATTTTTTCATGGCGCAAAGGTACGTTAATGTGACTTGACAAAGAATTCTGTTCGTCTATTTTTTGCCCGGCCTTCTTCAGTGTCATTGGAAGCAATGGGTAGGGTTTCTCCATATCCCTTGGCACTTAATCTTTTGCCCTCTATTCCCTGTTGCACTAAGTAATTCATTACCTCAAATGCTCTGTCCATGCTAAGTGCAAGATTGGCTTGATCACTTCCGGAGGCGTCGGTATGTCCGCGGATTTCTACCACCATATTCGGATGGTCTTTGAGGTATTGAGCAAATTCATTCAAGATTAAAAAGGAAGAGCTCAGTAGGTCTGCTTTGTTGGTACCATAGCGGATGTCATCAATAGGGAAAGGTTGATTGTCCTGCAATACCTCGGTTTTCATGTCGAGCTTCACTACCACGGGAGGCACCGTATCTTCTTTGTGAGCGATGACCCTTGTATTAAACGCTACGTCTTCGCCTTTTACGCTGAGTACTACGTCTTCTTTGGTGCCCACTTTCATGATGGCGGCATAACTACCATCGTCCTCATTGACTTTTACCTTATCCACTTCCCCGCTGCCCGTATATTTGATTTCTACTTCGGCATTGGCAGGGGGCTCGCCATCTTTCTTTTTCACTTCTCCTTTTACCAACATCACCTTCTCTGGTTTGGCGGGAGGGGGGATTTGAAAGCTATATACATCCCAAGTTCTTTCGCCCTTGTATCGTTTTGCACCGAAATATCCAAGTTCTCCATCACTGCTTACGATCACTCCGATTTGATCGTTTTCATCATTGATGGGGAAGCCGATATTTTTAACATCAGTAAAGGTGAGATCATCATTCATTTTACAATAAAAAATATCGAGGCCTCCCACTCCCAAATGCCCATCACTGGAGAAGTAAAGAGTTTTACTATCGCTGTGGAAATAGGGACCTTTTTCCTGTCCTTTCGTGTTGACACTTCCTTTGAGCGGAGTGGCCGCGCTCCAAGTTCCATCTGCCTGTTTTATGCTGTAAAATAAATCGTGACTCGGATTTCCACTGCCATCTTTGATACATCCTTCTCTGATGGTGGCAAACACCAGTACATTGCCATCACCACTCAAGGTAGGTTGTCCTTCCCAACCATTGTCGGTATTGACATTGGGTCCTAAATCTTGTAATGATTCCCAAACAAACTTCTTCTCGCCATCTTCTGTTACAATGCGCTTATAGCGAGTGCTGAACAAATCAAAATTGCCAGGGTTTTTGGGCTTTGGATTTTTCTTGGCAACAATCATTTCTTTGTTGTCCAAAGAAATGGTGACACCTCCATAATTATCTCCCACGTTAAAGGGTGGGGGAAGAGCTTCCCCATTGTTGAAGTCGCTGTTGATGTTAGGGCGTTTGGACCATGTCAATTCTTCCACCATTTTGGGTTCTACATCTCCTTTCGCTAATTTTTGAAATTGACGAGTGTAGAACATGATCTCTCCGTCCGGCGATAAAAGCGGTAAATATTCTTCTTTATCAGAGCATACCCCCATTACTTTTTCTGGCTGGAAAGGCGTTTTGTTGGAATAAATTTCTTTGTAAGCTTTTACATGGGGCAACGCTTCTTCTACCTCCTTGTATTTTTTCTCATATCCCTTATCTATCTTGGAAGGATCATCGCTAGGAAAGCGGAGGAACTTATCAAAGTATTCAATGGCCTTTTCATATTCTTTATCCGCATAAGACATGGCTCCGAGATAATAATAGGGCTCTGGATGATAGTCAGGACAGATTTCAATCAACGCTTTTAAATGCTCTCTGGAGTCGGTAAAGTTCATAGAGCCATTTTTAGCTCTCAAAAATTCCATCTCACCGAGTTGATGGAGACATGGCAAACATCCAGGGTCTATTTCGATGGATTTGAGGACGGCTTCTTTTTTTTCTTGCGCGTCTTTATTCTTATCCTTGGATTGTTCCAAATATTTAAGGGCTTTGGGTAGCGGCTGATGATCGCATCCTTCCTCTTGTGCGCAGGTGGCCAGATAAAAAAATAACCCTGTTAAAGTCAACAGGGTTAGTTTAGGATAAACCAGTTTCATCAATTCTTGTTTTTGCAGAATTTTCCGAGGTGAATAATTCCTTTTTTGTAGTAAAACGAATAACTCGGACCTAAAATTTCTTCCATTCCTTGAATGGGGGTGTCACTGCCTTGAACGAATTTCCATTGGAAGTTAGTGGTTTTATTATTTCCATCAATAGCGACACCGCTGCCATTGGAGATAAGGGTAAATCGCTTGATAGCGGATTTTAAATCTGGATTGTTGCATTCAGCAGCAAACTCCTCACAACAGTTATAAATTCCATAAATCTCGGATAATTTGAATTCATATATTTTGTCAGGGTCATCTTCGTTTTCTTCATTTTGATTTGCCGTTGACTCTTGTGGAGGGGTAATGACAGGAGCGGGATTTGTAGAATTCTGGGGTGCAGTGTTATTTGAATTTACTGATGGAGCCGGTGGTGCGGAGTTAGAGGACTGTGTGGTGGGTGCGGTGCTGTTGAAATAAGTGGTGATGAAGGCATCGGGATAACCCAAGGCTCTCACCTTAGCTAAGTCATTGGTAGCGGCTGATTTTGAGGAATATTTTCCTGACCCATATTTGTATAAATTTTTATCGGCTACATAGAACATCGTCAAATTGTCCGCTTTAAGTTCACCAGGTGTGGCAGGTCTTCCAAATACACCAATCTGAATGGTGTAATAGTTATTGTTGCTGTCATTGTTAGTTCCGTTATTATTGGAGGTAGTGTTGATATTGTTGTTTTCCACAACGCTGCCGCTGATGCGTTTCCCGTCCTTATAGACCACCACAAAAGCATCTTTGTATCCCATGTTCCGAATTTCATCTCTGGCTTTGGTGGCATCTCTTTTGTCATTAAATAATCCGGCCATGTAGCGGGTAAAGCCATTAGACACCTTTTGCCCCATGACAGGTGCAAATTGTCCGAAGGTGTTATTGGGAATAGGGTTTCTGAATGCCCCTACCTGGACGGAGTAAATGATTCCCATGGGCAAGGGTTCATCCACCGGGATAGGGTAGTTGGTTCCATAGGCAGACTTGTTCACTTTAACGAAGAAGGGTTTATCGATGCGTTCAGGTCTTGGTCCCAATAGTTGATTGACCTCGCTTTCATCATATTTGCGAGATTCCATTTGAATTCCCGATTTTTGCATATCGTCGTTCGAAAGATTCAATGATTGAAGATCTTTGATGACATCAGCTGATACCGTCTCTTCCGTTTGCTTCGGTGTAGCTGTATTTTGGCCATCATTTTGGTTGGTACTTGGGTTTTGCGCAGTAACGCTGTGAGTAGTATACTTTGCACGAATAGCATCGGGAGGAGAAGCTAATAGGAAGCTTTCCTCTGCTGCTCCGTAGAGTTCAAATATCGGAAGTGCATCAATAGCTTTATTCATGTGGCGGTAGATTGAGGCAGCCATCATTTCTTTTGCGAAGGCAGATCTAATCCATTTGTCTTTCTCATTTATATCGGTGGCATTTTCGGCCTTTTTTCTCTCTATCACGGCTAAATCTGCTATCGAATCGGCATCGTTTTTCAACTGATTGATAAATCCGTTGAGGAGAGGTTCTTTTTTGAATCTCTCAATATTCAGATTGTAGTTTTTGAGTGCTTTGTCTTTCTCTCCATCCAGTTCTCTTTTGGCGAGCGCCCTGAAAATATCTTTATTGTCCACTTCAATCTTCGACCTCTGGTTTTCTAATGTCGAAAGTTTCTTTTGGAGAACAGATTTTTTGGCAGGATCTCCCTCTGCTTTCAGGGCTTTTTCTGTTTCTACAATGGCTTTGTTCACACTGTCGGCTTTGGCTCTATCCTTGAATGTGCCGCTGATCTCTGGATATTTTTTTAACAAGTCATAAAATTTCCACTCCTCCACTGCGTAGCGATAATCATATTCTTTGAAGTTGGCAGAGTCGATGACTTGCTTCATCACTTTAGAGGACTTTAGTGCGAGTGATGCATCGGGATTATCTGTGGGGAGTGGTTGGTAAGGATCTTTTTTGCTTTCAGAG
>Ga0068876_10001379_pt1 | contig 19091 bp, 18 predicted proteins | sample NOAtaG_6_FD_66442 | JGI IMG/M metagenome (GOLD analysis project Ga0068876, IMG submission 66442) | Freshwater lake microbial communities from Lake Erie, under a cyanobacterial bloom - NOAA_Erie_Diel5S_2200h metaG | ecosystem: Environmental > Aquatic > Freshwater > Lake | place: USA: Ohio, Lake...
CGTGGCCGGTGTGGCCTTCCTGATGCCCGCCGTCGTGATGGTGTGGGGGCTCGCCTGGCTCTACGCCACGACCACGCTCCGCGTCGATGCCCGGGCCGTCCTTTCCGCCGTTCAGCCCGCGGTGCTCGCCATCGTGGTGCAGGCCATCTGGCGCCTCCGCTCGGCCATCACGCGCACCCGCTGGACGGCCGCCCTCGCGGCGGCTGCGCTGGCGGCCAGCCTGGCCGGGGTCTCCGAGCTGGTCGTGCTGGGGCTCGCCGCGGCACTGGGTGTCGGCCTCGGCGTCTGGCGCGAGCGACCTGCCGACTGGGCGCCCGCGGTGATCCCCCCCGTGCCGCTTGGCCCCGCCCTGGCACACCCGGTCGTGGGGGCGGTGTCCACGGCCGTTCTCACACCCTGGTCCGTTTTCCTGAGCTTTGCCAAGATCGGCAGCCTCCTCTTCGGCAGTGGCTACGTCCTCCTGCCGGCGCTCCGCGGCGAGTTCGTGACACGGCTGGGGGTCCTGTCGGACGCCACGCTGCTCGATGCGCTCGCGGTGGGGCAGGTGACGCCGGGCCCGCTCTTCGCCACGGCCACGTTCGTGGGCTACCAGCTGGCCGGACACGCCGGGGCCGCCGCGGCGACGGCCGGGATCTTCCTCCCGGCCTTCGCGGCCGTCACGCTGACCGCGCCCGTGGTGGGGCGCCTCCGGCACTCCCGTCTGTTCTCTCCGCTCCTCGACGCCGTTCAGGCGGTGGCGCTGGCCCTGATGGCTGCCGTCGTGCTGCAGCTGGCCGCGTCGCTCGCGCCGGGCGGCAGCGGGATCGCTATCTTGATGGGATCCATCATGCTGCTCGTGGCAACTCCGATCGGCAGCGGGTGGGTTCTTCTGCTGGCTGCCCTCCTCGGGTGGCTGCGCGCCCTCTGACTTTTCCACGTCATCCCATGCGGACCTGCTGGCTCAATGGGGCCTTCCTACCGGAAGATCAGGCCCACGTTTCCATCTTTGACCGCGGCGTCCTGTTCGGCGACGGCGTTTACGAGGTGGCCGCCGTGGTGAATGGTCGGCTGCTGGATGCCGATCGGCATCTGGCGCGCCTCGAGCGGTCGCAGCGTGAGCTGCAGCTGCCGGCTCCGCGGTCGAGCGCCGAATGGCTGCCGATCATGCAGGAGTTGGCCACGGTGAACGGGATCGACGAGGGGTTGGTGTATCTGCAGGTCACGCGCGGTGCTGCCGAGCGCGATTTCGCGTTTCCCTCGGCCCCGACGCCGACCGCATTTGCCTTTGCACGTCCCAAGCGGCTCACCGATGATCCGAATGCCTCGGGGATCCGTGTGCATGTCGTGCCGGACCTCCGGTGGCAGCGGTGCGATATCAAGAGTGTGGCCATGCTCGCGCAGGTGCTGGCCAAGCAGGCCGCGCGGCAGGCGGGCGCGTTCGAGGCCATGATGCACGAGGACGGCCTCGTGACCGAGGGCGGCTCGAGCAATCTCTGGATCGTGCGGGATGGCGTGGCCTACACGCGGCCGCTCTCCAACGACATTCTGGCCGGCATCACGCGTGACGTGGTGCTCGAGCTGGCCCACGGCGCGGGGATCCCGGTGCGGGAGCGCGCCTTCACGGTGGAGCAGGCCTGCGCCGCCGACGAGTGCTTCCTGAGCAGCGCCACGAGCTTCGTGCTCCCCATTACCCGCATCGATGACGCGATCGTGGGGGGCGGGGTCCCTGGTCCGGTGACGCAGCGCCTCCGCGATGGCTACGTGGCCCGCGCCCGATCGCTCACGCAGCCTGCCTGATCCCGCGCCCTCCTCCCATTCACCGCTCACGCCCATGAAGACCTTTCAGCAGCTCGTGGCCGACGCCAAGGCCCAGATCCCCGAGGTCACGCCCCGCGAGGTGCAGGACCGGCTGGCCCGCGGAGACGCCCTCGTGCTCATCGACATTCGCGAGCAGAACGAGTGGAACCTTGGCCATGCGCGGCCGGCCCAGTACATCGGACGTGGCGTGCTCGAGAGCCAGATCGAAGCCAAGGTGCCCCGCGATGCCGACATCGTGCTGATGTGCGCCAGCGGCAACCGATCGGCGCTGGCCGCGTGCGTCCTGCGTGAGATGGGCTACACCACCGTGGCCTCGATGGCCGGCGGTTTTCGCGACTGGGTGGCGGCGGGTGGCGAGGTGGCGGACTGACCTCTTCCGGGGCCCCGTCGTCCGTGCGGGCGGAGTCACTCGCGCACCCGGTGCTCGGCCGCCTGGCCGAGCAGCTGACGACGTACGTCCCCGTGGACGGCCTGCATGCGGCGGCGGGCGCGCGGTGGCTCGCGGCCGTGGCCGCCGTGTTCCGGGTCCGCGACGGGACGCTTGAGCTGCTGTTCATCAAGCGGGCCGAGCATGCGGGCGATCCGTGGAGCGGTCACATGGCGTTTCCGGGTGGCCGTCATGAGCCCGAGGACGAATCGCTCGAGCAGACGGCCATTCGCGAAACCCGCGAGGAACTCGCCCTCGACCTCACGGCGGGCCAGCTGCTGGGCCGTCTGGATGATCTGGCGCCCATCAACCCCTCGCTGCCGCCGTTCGTGCTCCGACCCTTCGTGGCCGTCGTGCCGGCTGCCGTCGACCTGCAGCCGAGTCATGAAGTGGCGGCGACCTACTGGGTGCCCTTCGAACAGCTCCGGCACGAGGACACCCGAACCGAGCATGTGATGACCATCAACGGGAAGAGCGCCACCTTCCCCGGCTTCCGGGTGGACACCCACGTGGTGTGGGGGCTCACCGGACGTATCGTGCGACAGCTGCTGTCGCTCACCACCCCATGATCCTTCCATGCCTTCGCCACTCCGCATCGTGAACCCGCCGGCCTCCCGCGTGCTCGGGGTTGCCCTGCTCCTGTCGCTCGGCAGCGCCTGCAGTCGCCCCGCGATGGCTCCCATGGCGCCCATGGCGGGGAAACGCGCCGAGGGCGCCCGCGGGATGGTGGCGGCCTCGCACCCGGACGCGGCCGCGGCCGGCGCGGAGGCGCTGCGGCTGGGAGGGAATGCCATCGATGGCTACGTGGCCACGGCCTTTGCGCTCTCCGTGACCGATGTGTCGCAGACCGGCCTCGGTGGTGGCGGGGCCATGACGTATTACGACGCCAAGACCCGGCGGCTGGAGCATCTCTCCTTCTATCCGCGCACGGGCGAGGATCCCGCGTGGGGGCAGGCCGATACGGCGCGCGGCCGTCGGCCGGGGCGTGCGGCGGCCACGCCGGGTATGGTGGCCGGCCTGCTGGAGGCGCATGGCAAGTGGGGGCGGCTCACCCGTTCACAGGTCATGGCGCCGGCCATCCGCCTTGCTCGCGACGGCTTCATCGTGTCGCCGCTCCTGGCGCGCACGATCGCGGCCTCGCGCGACAAGCTGCAGGCGGACTCGCTCGCGGCGATCCGGTTCTATCCCGGCGGTCAGGGCCTGCGCCCCGGTGATCGGCTCGTACAACCGGAGCTCGCGGCCACGCTGGAGCGGATCCGCGATGGGGGACGCGAGGCGTTCTACACCGGTCCCATCGCCGAGCGGCTCTCGGCCAAGGTGCGGGCCCTGGGTGGGTTGGTCACGGTGAAGGATCTGGCGACGTATCCCGTGGCCTCGATGCGCCCGCTGTGTACCACGTGGCGCGGCTACACCGTGATCGGGGCACCGCCGCCGATGGGGGGATCGTCCGTCCTGCAGATGCTGCAGATGGCCGATGCGTCCGGCGTGGCCGATGCGGGCGGCTTCACCGGCAATGGCGACGCCATTACCCGAATGGCGGACATCCTGCGGCTAGGTGGAGCCGATGCCAACCGGTGGCGCGGCGATCCGTTCGTGCAGCGGGTGCCAGCGCGCGGCGTGTCTCACCCCGGTTTCGCCCGTCAACGGGCCAGGCTCGTCAATGGTCCACTCACGGATTCCACCGTGGCCGGTGATGCCTGGGCTTTCGACACGGCGTCCGGGCCGGCGGCCTGTGAGCGCTACTCTCCCTATGCAGCCGTGGCCGCGCAGTCTTCCGCGCCGCCTGCTGGTACGGACTCTAATGAGATGACCGACCCGAGTGACGCCGCGGAGGGCACCAGCTTCACCTCCCATCTGGCCGTGGTCGATGCGGCCGGCAACGCCGTCTCCGCCACCACCACCGTGGGGGTGCTCTTCGGCTCCGGCGTCTACACCGACGGCTTCTTCCTCAGCTCGTCCGGATCGAACTTCGATGCCCGGACGCGCGGCACGAACCGGTACGCCAACTCGACGATGTCCCCGACGCTCATCCTGCAGGGGGATCGCGTGCGGTTGGTCATCGGCGCCGCGGGATCACAGTACATCCAGCCGGCCATCACGCAGGTCACCCTGCGGATGCTGGCCTTTGGCGAGGACCCTTATCTCGCGATCGCCGGGCCACGCATTTACGCCGCCGCCAACCAGCGCGATGTGGAGGTGGAGCCGGGCTTCGCCAGTGGCGTGTACCAGGCCCTGGTCCAGCGCGGGTACAAGCCGGTCAGTCGCGTGGCGGACATCACCTTCGGCGGCGTGCACGCCGTGTATGTCTCCCCCAAGGGGCGGGCCATCGGCGTGGCCGATCCGCGGCGGGACGGGGTGGCGGTCAGTCCGTAGGCGGCGGCCACGCGCATGCCGGTACCGCTTGCGAAAGATTTAGCCTAGCCTAAACTTCTCGGGGTGAGCACCGTCGACCCCACCCAGACCACTGCCGAGCCCGGCTGGCGCCGCGCGCGCCTCGCGCCGTCGCTGGCCGAGGTGCACCGCACCGTGGAGGTGCGCGGGGCCACCTGGTTCCGGAAGCTCCTGGCCTTTGCCGGACCGGGCTATCTGGTGGCCGTGGGATATATGGACCCGGGCAACTGGGCCACGGACCTCGCCGGCGGCTCCCGCTTCGGCTACACGCTGCTCTCGGTCATCCTGCTGTCGAACCTGATGGCCGTGCTGCTCCAAGGGCTCTCCTCGAAGCTCGGGATCGTCACCGGGCGCGACCTCGCGCAGGCCTGTCGGGACCACTATTCGCCCCGCGTCGCCTTCGCCCTCTGGATTCTCTGCGAGCTGGCCATTGCCGCCTGCGATCTGGCGGAAGTGATCGGATCGGCGATTGCCCTCAACCTGCTCTTTGGCATCCCGCTCCCCTGGGGGATCGCGATCACCGCGCTCGACGTGCTGATCGTGCTGTACCTGCAGCACAAGGGGTTCCGGCTGCTGGAGGCACTGGTCATTGCCCTGGTGGCGCTCGTGGGCGGCTGCTTCCTGTTCGAGCTGGTGATCGCACGCCCCGACCTGAGCGCGGTGGCCCGCGGCTTCATCCCCACCACGGAAATCGTCCGCAACCGGGAGATGCTGTACATCGCCATCGGCATCCTCGGGGCCACGGTGATGCCGCACAACCTGTACCTGCACTCGTCCATCGTGCAGACCCGGCAGTACGCCGAGAATGCGGAGGGGAAGCGCGAGGCCGTCCGCTTTGCCTTCATCGACTCCACACTGGCCCTCACGATGGCCCTCTTCATCAACGCGGCCATTCTGATCGTGGCGGCGTCCACCTTCCACACCACGGGAAATACCCAGGTGGCGGAAATCCAGGACGCCTACCAGCTCCTCACGCCCCTGCTGGGGGTGACCGGCGCCAGCACGGTCTTCGCGCTGGCGCTGCTCGCCTCGGGGCAGAACTCCACGCTCACCGGGACGCTCGCCGGTCAGATCGTGATGGAAGGCTTCCTCGATCTCCGGATCCGGCCGTGGCTCCGGCGCCTGATCACGCGGGCCATTGCCATCGTCCCGGCCGCCATCGTGGCGGTACTTTACGGGGAGTCCGGGACGGCCCGCCTGCTGGTGCTGAGTCAGGTGATCCTGTCGCTGCAGCTCTCTTTCGCCGTCTTTCCCCTCGTCCGCTTCACCTCCGACCGTGCCAAGATGGGCGAGTTCACCAACTCCCTGCCGCTCCGCATCGCCGCCTATACGGTGGCGGGCGTGATTGCCTCGCTCAACGCCTGGCTGTTGCTGCAAACCGTCCGGGAGTGGCTGGCCTGATGTATCGCCGCATTCTCGTCCCGCTCGAACATTCCGCGTACGATGCCGTGATCCTGGCGCACGTCCGGGAGCTGGCCACGCTCTGCCGCTCGAGCCTCGTGCTGATGCATGTGGCTGACGGTTGGGCGGCCCGCAACCAGCTCGCGCTCAAGCTGCGCGAATCGGAGGAGATGCGGGTGGACCGCGACTACCTCGAGCAGGCCTGTGCCGTACTCCGGGCCGACGGCTTCGAGGCGGACTGCCTGCTGGCCGGCGGCGATCCGGCCGCCGAGATCGCCGCCGCCGCGGAACGAGAACAATGCGATCTGATCGCCATGGCCACGCACGGTCACAAGGGCATCGAGGATGTGCTGTACGGCACCACGGCGAATGCGGTGCGCCACCGGACCATGGTCCCGGTGCTGATGGTGCGTGGCCCGGTGGGGCTCTCGAAGCGCTAGCGCATGGGACCGCGCAAGGTGCCACCGCTCACGCAGCCGGTGGAGGACTACCTCAAGGCGATCTACGAGCTCGAGCAGCGCGACGGGACGGCCGGAACATCCAGCGTGGCCGATGCGCTCGACGTGGCCCCAGCGTCCGTCACCGGCATGGTGCGGAAGCTGGCCGCGCAGGGGCTACTGGATCACATGCCCTATCACGGCGTGAGTCTCACGCCGCTTGGCCGTCGGGCGGCGCTGCGAACCATTCGCCGCCACCGGATTCTCGAGTCGTATCTCACGCAGGTGCTGGGGGTCCCCTGGGAAACCGTGCACGGCGAGGCGGAGCGTCTCGAGCATGCGGCAAGCGATGACCTCATTGAACGGATGGCGGCGGCCCTCGGCCATCCGACCGTGGACCCGCACGGCGCGCCGATCCCGACGGCTTCGGGCGAGATGGACGAAACCCGATGGCCGTCACTCGCCGAGTTCGCGGTCGGGGTCCAGGTGCGCGTCGTGCAGGTCCGTGACCGGGACCCGGTGTCGCTTCGGGCGCTGGCGCAGCGTGCCCTGCATCCGGGAGTGGAGGTGCGCATTCTGGCCAGGGCGGAGCGGGATGGCACGCTGACCGTGAGTCATGACGGCGTCTGCACCCAGATGGGACCCAAACTGGCCGCTCAGGTGTTGGTGGAGCCGATGCCTGAGTGCGCTGATCTCGCCGGTCTCCAGCCGCTGCTGGATTCCCCAACCCCGACCTGATGGGGTGGGGAAGGAGGGGCGTGCTGGCCACCCTCATCGTGTGGCCGGCGACTGGCCTGTCGGCCCAAGCCGCCGACACGATCCGGGCGTCCACTTATGGGCGCCGCCCACCGGCCGTCCGGGGCATCGCCATCGACACCCGGATGGCAGAGGATCTCGGGCTGGCCCCGGGCGCGCGCGTGCGCCTCTCCGCTGCGCCTGGAGATTCGGGGGAGATGGTGGAGGTCGCGGCCATCGTGGAGCGACGCGCCGATCCGGCCGAGGTGGCGCGTCGGGAGTATCGCGTCCGGACGCATCTCGATCATCTGCAGGGGCTGCTCGGGCTCGATGATCGGGTGGACCGCTTCGCGATCGGCGTTCGTTCCGGAACGGCGGTGGACAGCGCGGTCGCCCGCATCAATCACGCGGCGTTCGGATTCCGGGCGCACCCCTCACGCGCGGTGGCGGTGGAGAGCTCCCGGACCTTCCAGGTCGTGGAGCGGTTTCATCGCGCCATCGGCTTCATCACGGTGGTGGCCAGCGCCGTGTTCCTCCTCTGCCTGCTCCTGCTCAGTATCGAGGAACGCAAGCGCGATATCGCCGCCCTCCGCCTCATGGGGCTCTCCCGCCGGACCGTGGTCCGTGCGCTCGTCCTTGAGGCCGCGCTGGTGGCCCTCCTCGGTTGCGTCCTCGGTGCCGGTATCGGGACTGTTGCCTCCTGGCTGGTGAACGCCCATTTCCAGTCACTGTATCGCACCCCGCTCCTTTTCGCGCTGCTCACGCCGGGGATCTTTCTCTTCGCCACGGGGACCTCGCTGCTCCTCGGCGTGGCTGCCGGTGCCGTGGCCGCGTGGCGACTCGTCCGCACGCCGCCGCTCACTCTCATGGGGCGCTGAGCCATGGGGACGGGATGCCGCTGATCACCGGAATGCGGGGCACGCTGGCACTCGCCACCCTGCGTCGCCACCCCGCCCGTACGGCGCTGGCCATCCTGGGCATTGCCGTGGCGGCCGCACTGCTGCTCGACATGGTGATGCTGGCCACCGGCATGCGCGAGTCCTTCCGGTCGCTGCTGCTCACGCGTGGATACCAGCTTCGCGTCTCGCCGAAGGGGACGCTCCCCTTCGACAGCGAGGCCACGATCGATGGGGCGAGCGCGATCGTCTCGGCGTTGCGCGCCAACCCCGAGATCCTCGCGGTCAGCCCGTCGCTCGGGACCACACTGGCCATGCCGGGGAGCGCGCTGCCATCCGTCTTCACGCTGGGGCTCGAGCCGGATGTGCAGGGAGACTATGCGCTCGACACCGGCGATGACTTGCCGGTGCCGCAGCAGGCCACGCCGGACGATCAGCCGCTGCCTGCCGTGGTCAACCGGAGCTTCCTGCTCCGTACCGGGCGCCGGCTTGGCGATACGCTCACCGTATCTGCCGGCCTTGATGCACAGCTGCGGACGGCGGCCCGCTCGCGCCGCGTGCAGCTGCGCGGCGAGGCCCGCTTCTTCTACGTGCCGGAGGAAACACCTGTGCTGGCACTCCCGCTCGCGGAGGTGCGGCGCCTTCTGGGGCCCACGTATCGCGACCGCATGTCGCTGGCCATGGCCGGGACCCGCCGGGGCGACTCCGCTGCGGTGGAATCGGTTCGTCGCTGGATTGCCGAAACGCAGCCACGCGTAACCGCCATCAGCACGGAGACCGCCATCCGGCAGGTCGAGGAGCGCCTCTCCTATTTCCGCCAGCTCGCCTTCGTGCTTGGCGCCATCAGCCTCGGGATCGGCTTCCTGCTGGTGGCCACGCTGGTCACCCTGTCGGTGAATGAGCGGCGCGGTGAGATCGCCGTTTTGCGGGCCATCGGGACCCCACGCACCGGCGTCCTGCAGCAGGTGCTGCTGGAAGGGCTCGGCCTCAGCCTCTGCGGCATTGTGGGTGGTCTGGGACTTGGGCTCCTTACGGCGCGGTGGCTCAACGGCATCCTGCGCGATTTCCCGGGCCTCCCGGCCGCCTTCAACTTCTTCGTGTGGAGCCCGCAGGCGGCCTGGCAATCGCTGCTGCTCCTGCTCGTGTCGGGCACGGCCGCCGGTTTGCTTCCAGCCTGGCGTGCGGCCTCGACGCCCATTGCCCATACCTTGCGTGAAGATGCCATCGGGTAAGTCGTCGTTGTCCGTGTCCGTGTCCGCGTCGGCCGAGGCCGTGATCCGCTGCGAGCAGGTCGTGCGCGAATACACCGTGGGGGAATCCCGGGTGGCCGCCGTCCGCGGGATCGACCTCGCCATCGCCCGGGGAGAGTTTGTGGCCATTACCGGCCCCTCCGGTTGTGGCAAGAGCACGCTGCTGCATCTGCTGGGGGCCATCGATGTGCCCAGTCAGGGTCGCGTCCTCATCGAGGGACGCGATACGGCCACGCTCTCCGATCGGGAGGCCACGGCCTTCCGGCTCCGCCGGATCGGGTTCGTGTTCCAACGCTTCTACCTGATGCCGATGCTGAGCGCCCAGGAGAATGTGGAGCTGCCGCTGGCCGAAGCGGGGCTGCCGCCCGCCGCCCGTCGCGCGCGCGCGGCGGAGCTGCTCGGATATGTGGGATTGGGTGATCGTCGGTCCCACCGGCCCACGCAACTCTCCGGTGGCGAACAGCAGCGTGTGGCCATTGCCCGGGCCCTCGCCAATGCGCCGGCGCTCGTCCTCGCCGATGAACCGACCGGTGAGCTGGATGTGGCCACCGGAGAGCGTCTCCTGGAGCTGTTCGCACAGCTGCATGCGGACGGGACCACGCTGGTGTTCGTTACGCATGATGCCCGTGTCGCCGACTCGGCCAGTCGTGTGGTGCGCCTGCTCGACGGGCGGGTGCAGCAGGATTCCGCCGCCGGGATGATGCCGGACACCGCATGAGCGCGCCGGGGGAGACCCACCCATCCGTGGATGTCTTGTCCACCTCGCCAAGCCCGGATCACCGGACGGCCTGGCTGCTGGCGTGGCGTGCCATCACCATCCGGCCCCGCCGGACGCTGTTGCTCTGCGGTGGCTTCGGCGTGGGCGTGGCCGTGATGATCGTGCTGCTCGCCGTGGGAGAGGCCATGGTGCGGCAGGCGAGCCAGGAGCGGCTGGTCGGTGGCGGCGAGATCACCGTGCTCCCCGAGGGCATCGATCTGGAGGTCCTGACGACCGGCGGGTTGGGCGGGCTCTTCTTTTCCGTGCCCAATGCGCGGTTCGTCCATCGGCAGGTACTGGCCGCGCCTCGTCTCGCCGATGCGGTCGCCGTGGCGGCACCGCAGCTGGAGGGGAAGCTGCTGTACCTCACCACGGCCGATGGGGTCGAGCACCCCGTGCGGGCGACTGGTGAGATTCCATCAGCATCGCGTCAGCTGGGGGCGCTCCCTGCGGTACGCGCGGGGCGCTGGGATGATGACGCCGGCGACCTCCGGTGGATGACGCCCACCTGGGCCGAGTTGCGGCATGACGTGGATCACTTCCACCTGCCACCCGAGGACATGGCCGACCGTCGGAGCTGGGGCGAGTGGCACTACTTCAATGTGATTGCTCCGGATGCCCGATCGTGGGTCTTCCTCTCGTTCATCGTGGGGGGTGACGTACGCGACACCACGTGGGGGGGGCAGGTGCTGGTCACGCTGCACGAGCGCGATCGGCCACCCCGTCGCTTCGTGTCCACCGTTGGGAGGCAGCAGGTCCGCTTCAGCACCGCCGACGCCGACCTCCGCATCGGGGAAGGACAGGTCACCGTGCTCCCCGACGGCCGCTATGCCGTGCGCGCGGTCGCGCGCGAAGAGGGGCGGGGGACGCCGCTAACCCTGTCGCTCGAGGTCGCGCCCATGCCCCGGGTGGATTTCCCCGGAGCCACGCTGGTCAGCGGGGACTTCACGTCAGGGTACGCCGTCCCCGGATTGCGGGCCGAAGCGACCGGAACACTCTGCATTGCCGCCGCGTGCATCCGGTATGACCGTGCACAGGCCTATCACGATCACAACTGGGGCGGGTGGCAGGGCGTGAGTTGGGATTGGGGCGCGGCCCGTGCCGGCGAGTACACGCTGCTCTATGGCCGTGTGGCCCCGGAAGATTCCGCCGGCAACCGCTCACCGCTCTTCGTCTATCTCACCGATGGGCAAGGGTTCCTGGCGCTCTTTCGGCCCCGCGAGATCTCGACGCAGGACGACCGGATCGTGGCCACCACCGATGGTCCGCTACGGGTCCCGGCCACGGCCGAGCTCGTCGATATCCGCGGGGGTGATACCCTGCGCCTGACCCTTGCCATTGATGATGCGGTGGCGACGGATACCCGGGCCGGGCGCGTGGAGCGCGGGGAAGGGGAGGTCAGGCGCGCGCTCCGGCGCCCCTGGTTCGTCCAGATGGCCGGGACGGCGACCGTCGCAGGGCGTGTCCGGGGGCGTCCGCTCGCGGGTACGGGACGCGGCTTCTTCGAGACATACCGCTGAGTCTACCTTTCGGGATGGCCACCACCGCGCCGCTGCTTGGCGACCTCGACCTGCATCTCTTCAACGAGGGGCGACACCTTCGCCTCTGGGAGAAGCTCGGGGCGCACCCGATGATGCACGACGGCGTGGCGGGGACCCGCTTCGCGGTCTGGGCCCCGAACGCCGAGCGGGTGGGCGTGATCGGCAGCTTCAATGGGTGGGATCCGGAGTCGGACGCGCTGCACCCGCAGGCCTCCAGCGGCGTGTGGGCCGGCTTCGTCCCGGGCGTTGGTCCGGAGGCGCTCTACAAGTTCGCCATCACCACTCGCACGGGTGATCTCCGGATCAAGACCGATCCGTTCGCCTTCAAACTCGAGCAGGGGTCGGGCTTCGCCTCGATCGTACAGGGGCCCAGCGCGCATGCGTGGGGCGATGCCACGTGGATGGCCCGACGGGCACAGGCTGATCCGGCTCGTGAGCCGGTGCACATCTACGAAGTCCACCTCGGCTCCTGGCGTCATGGCGTGCCGGGGCAATCGCTGAGCTACCGTGACATCGCGCCGTTGCTGGCGGCCCACGTTCGGGATCTGGGGTTCACGCATGTGGAACTGCTCCCCATCCAGGAGCATCCCTTTGGCGGCTCCTGGGGCTATCAGGTGGGAGGGTATTTCGCTCCCACCTCCCGGTATGGTACACCGGACGATTTCCGGTTCTTCGTGGACACGTTGCACCAGGCCGGCATTGGCGTGATCCTCGACTGGGTTCCGGCCCACTTTCCCAAGGACGACTGGGCCCTGCGCCGCTTCGACGGCACTGCCTGTTACGAGCACGAGGACCCGCGTCTCGGCGATCATCCCGAGTGGGGAACGCACATCTTCAACTACGGCCGGCACGAGGTGCGCAACTTCCTCGTGGCCAATGCGCTCTACTGGATCGAAGCGTTTCACCTCGATGGGCTGCGGGTGGATGCCGTGGCGTCCATGCTCTATCTGGACTACGGTCGGGAGCCCGGCCAGTGGCTCCGCAACGCGCAGGGTGGGCGCGAGAACCTCGACGCGGTGGCCTTTCTCCGGCAGCTGAATACGGCCGTGCATGCGCAGCACGCGGGCGTGATGACCATTGCTGAGGAGAGCACGGCGTGGCCACAGGTGACCGCGCCGGTGGCGGAGGGGGGGCTCGGATTCACCTTCAAGTGGAACATGGGGTGGATGCATGACACCCTGCGCTACTTCTCCACCGATCCGCTCTTCCGTCCCCACATGCACGACAAGCTCACGTTTGCCATGTGGTACGAGTACCACGAACGGTACGTGAATCCGCTGTCGCACGACGAAGTGGTGCATCTCAAGCGCTCGCTGCTGGGCAAGATGCCCGGCGATACCTGGCAGCAGTTGGCCAACCTCCGCGCGTTGCTCGGGTATGCCGTCACACGCCCCGGGAAGTCCCTGCTGTTCATGGGGACGGAGCTCGCCTCGCCGGATGAATGGAATCATGACGTCTCCCTGCCCTGGCATCTGCTGGAGGATCCGGCGCGGCAGGGACTGGTCCGGTTCCTCCGCGAGCTGGGGGCCCTCTATCAGGCGCATCCCTGTTTCTGGCGCGCCGATCACGACCCGGCGGGCTATCGCTGGATCGACGTGAGCGACCGCGATCAGTCGGTGTTCTCGTACGTCCGCTTCGCGGGGGAGCCGATCGGTCTTCACGTGCCACCGCATGCCGTGGTGATCCTCAACCTCACGCCCGTACCTCGCGAGCACTATCACCTGGGCGTGCCCGATGGCGTGGCCTATCGTCTGGCGTTGTCCTCCGATGCGTCCTCCTACGGCGGTAGTGGCTACCCCACATCCGATCGGGTGCTGCCCGAACGCGTGGCCTTTCACGGGTTCCCCTGGTCCATGCGGCTGACCCTGCCTCCCCTGAGCATGTCCGTCTACCTCCCGGAGGCCATGGCATGACCCGTGGTCGCTTGATCGGCTTCGGTGTGCTCACCTGTGTGGCGATCGCCACGTGCATCCGGCTCGGCTTCTGGCAGCTCGATCGGCTGGCGCAGCGCCGGGCACGCAATACCGTCGTGACCTCGCGCGGGGCGGAGCTGGTGGTACCGCTCGAAGCGGTCGCCACGCAGGACACGAGCGTCATCCACTGGCGACGGGTCCGTCTGCGTGGCGTGGCCGACTATTCGAGAGAACTGGTGCACGCCACGCGGACGCAGGCGGGTATGCCCGGGGTTCATGTCCTCACGCCGGTGACGCCGCTCTCGGGCCCCTTCGGAGACACTGCGGTGCTCGTCATTCGAGGCTACCTGGCCGCCCCGGATGGCCGCAGCATCGACTTCGCAGCCGTTCGCGAGGCGGATACGCTGGATCTCGAGGCGTTGGTGCTTTCGTATCCCGTCCTTCGCCCCGGACTGGTGACGATGCCCTCCAACGCCCGGGCGGTGCGCGTACTCGACCGGGACTCCCTGTCGACGAAGACCGGGCGTCCGTTGGGCCGCATGCTGTTGCTCGCGCTCGGCGATACGGTGGTCCGGGATGTGGCCCTGCTGACCCGGGTGCCCCCTCCGGAAATCACCGAGGGGCCGCACCTCTCCTACGCGCTGCAGTGGTTCGGCTTTGCCACCGTGTTCGGCATCGGGTTCGTGGCCCTCGCCTGGCCCAGAAGGCGCCCGCCGTCAGCGAACCCTGCGCCGACTCAGTCAGCGTAGAACGTCCGATACCACTCCACAAAGCGCCCTACCCCCACCTCGATCGGCGTATTCGGGGCAAAGCCGACGTCCTCCACGAGCGCCTCGACATCCGCGAAGGTGGCAGGCACATCACCCGCCTGCATGGGCATCAGCCGCTTCTCGGCCGTCCGCCCCAGGGCCTGCTCGAGCGTGGCAATGAGGTGCATCAGCTCCACCGGGTTGTTGTTCCCGATGTTGTAGATCCGGTACGGCGCGCGGCTGGTGGCCGGATCGGGGTGCGCGCCATCCCACGCCGGGTTCGGCGTGGCGACATGATCGCTCGTGCGGATCACCCCCTCGACGATGTCATCGATGTAGGTGAAGTCGCGCCGCATCTGGCCATGGTTGAATACGTCGATCGGTTCACCGGCCAGGATGGCCTTCGTGAACAGGAAGAGCGCCATGTCCGGGCGTCCCCACGGACCATAGACGGTGAAGAAGCGGAGCCCGGTGGTGGGCAGGCCGTAGAGATGGCTGTAGGTGTGCGCCATCAGCTCATTGGCCTTCTTCGTGGCGGCGTAGAGTGACAGCGGATGGTCCACGTTCTGGTGGACCGAGAAGGGCATGGTCGTGTTGGCGCCGTACACGCTCGACGACGACGCGTAGGTCAGATGCTGGACACCATGGTGACGGCACCCCTCCAGGATGTGCAGGAAGCCGACGAGGTTGCTGTCGATGTACGCGTGCGGATTCGTCAGCGAATAGCGCACCCCGGCCTGTGCCGCGAGGTGGATGACCCGGTCGAAGCGTTCCTCGGCGAATAGCGCATCCAGACCGGGTCGATCGGCCAGTTCCCTCTTCACGAACCGGAACCCCGGCTGCCCCGTGAGCTGGGCCAGTCGCGCGTGCTTCAGACGGGGATCGTAGTAGTCATTCACGTTGTCGAGCCCCACGACCTCGTCGCCGCGTGCCAGCAGCCGCTGGCTGGTGTGGAACCCGATGAAACCGGCAGCGCCGGTGACCAGAATTTTTGCCATGTCAATCGCGGAGCGGGGAGTGACGAACCGGCGCCGGGGTGCGCTGCAGCAGGAGGACGGCCCCCATGATGCCGAGGCCGCCAAGCAGCGTACCAAGGCCCACGGGTTGCCCCAGCATGATGACACCGAGGAGCATCGTCCAGAAGGGTTCGGCCGTGCTGGTGATGGCGGTCCGGACGGTCCCGAGCAGGGAGAGGCCCACGAGGAAGCCGAGGAAGGCCCCGGTGGAGAGGACGCCCTGCAGGATCGCCGCGCCCACGGCGGCGGCTGAGGGCACGAGTGGGGCCCGGGCGAGTACCGTCCAGAGGGCAAAGATCAGGGCGCCCCCAATGGCGATCGCGGCCGCCACCTCCACCGGGCTGTAGCGCTGGCGTAGCCGCGCGAGCACCGGAATGTACAGGGCGTAGGTCAGGGCGCCGCTGAGGATGACGGCGACTCCTACCGGATGCAGGGAGCCGGCCTGCGGAGCGCCTACCATGAGTCCCACGCCACCGAGCGAGAGCCCCAGCGCCAGCAGCCGGGTGCGATCAATGGGTTCGGTCCCGCGGAGCGCGGCCAGCACGGTGACCCACGCCGGAAAGGTGTAGAAGAGGAATCCGCTCGTGGCCGCCGGGAGCCAGCGGAGCGCCGAGAGCGCCAACGTGGCCACGAGCGCCTGCCCGCCACCGGCGAGCAGGAGCGTGGCCGGGTGGAACCATGGCCGATCCCCCTCGCGGGTCACCGCCGTCGATCCAGCGCGTCGCGATTGCCACCCGAGCAGGAGCAGCAGCAGTGCACTCGTCGTGGTATAGCGCCAGAGCTGGATCGCCGGGAGCGGCATGCCGCCCTCCGTGGCGATGATCGTCAGCGGGGAAATCGAACCGAAGGCGCAGGCACTCCCGATGACCGCCAGCGTGCCGCGCCAGCGCCGGGACGCGTCCGCCTCGTCCGTCACAGCAGCGTGCCGTGCAGGAACAGATACGCCATGCTGAAGTAGATGCTGATGGCCGAGACGTCCACCAGCGTGGCGACGAACGGCGCCGAGGCGCTGGCCGGGTCGAACCCGAAGCGCTTGAGGATGAAGGGGAGCATCGACCCGGTGAGCGAGCCGATGGTCACGATCCCGACCAGCGTGAGCCCCACGGTGAGCCCGAGCAGGACGTGATGCGGGCCATAGTCGTACAATCCGAGGCGCTCCCAGAGCACGATGCGCACGAGCGCCAGCGTGCCCAGCAGCAGGCCGAGCAGGAAGCCGGCCGGCAGCTCGCGGACCACCACGCGCCACCAGTCCCGGAGCGTCACTTCCCCCAGCGCCATGGCGCGGATGATGAGCGAGGTGGCCTGCGACCCGGAGTTGCCGCCGGAGCTCATGATGAGCGGAATGAACTGCGACAGGAGCAGCACGCGGCCGAGTTCGTCCTCGTAGCGCGCCATCACCGAGGCGGTGAGCATTTCGCTCACCGCCAGAACGGAAAGCCAGCCGCCGCGCTTGCGCACATTCTGCCAGAGGGTGATCTGCATGTAGGGCTCCTCGAGCGCCTCCATGCCGCCGAACTTCTGTGCGTCCTCCGTCTGCTCCTCCTGGATGACGTCGATGACGTCGTCCACGGTGACCACGCCGAGGAGTCGGCGGTCGGCGTCCACCACGGGGAGCGTGACCAGATCGTAGTTCGACGTAACCTGTGACACCTGCTCCTGCGGCGTGTCTGCCTCGACGGTCACCACCTCGCCCCACGCCAGTTCGGAGAGGCGCGATCCCTCCGGCGCGGCGAGCAGTTCACGCAACGACAGGACGCCGCGCAGCCGCCCACCGGCATCCACGGTATAGATGGTATACATCGCCTCGCGCCGACCGCCACGGGCCATGGCCCGCACCGCCCCGAGCGCCTCCTCCACCGTGAGCGACTCCTGCACCGAGACGTACTCGGTGGTCATCAGGCCGCCCGCCGTGTAGGGGTCGTACTGGAGGAGACGCTCCGTTTCCGCCTTGTCCTCCGGCTCGAGCTCCTGGAGGATCTCGTCGGCGGTATCCTCGTCGAGCTCCTCGAGCGCATCCGCCCGCTCGTCCGGGTCCATCTCGGCGACGATCTCCGCGGCATCTTCGGCCGGGAGCGCCTCGAGGACCTGGGTGCGCAGATCCTCGTTGAGGTATTCGAGCACGGCCGCGGCGCGATCGCGCGGCAGCGCTTCGAGGAACGCCCGGACGCGCGCCTCCGGCAGCGCCTCGGCCACATCGGCGAGGTCGGCCGGGTGCAACTCTTCCGTCTGCGGTCCGATGGACTCCGGGTGCTCCTCGAGGAGTTCGAGGACGTCCGGGGCGATCAGCGCCGCAAGCGGCCGGTCTTCATGGGCGCGTGGCGTCATGGGCAGGGGCGGCGGCGGACTTCGCGCAAGCTACTGCCCTGCCGGATGCTGGGGCAGCCCGCCCCGCCGCGCGCGGACCCCCGTGACCGTGACCCCGGCGTGGGCCAGCGCCTCCGTCAACGCCTCGTCCGTCACGGTGCCGTCGGTCTCGAGGCGCACGCCGGCCAGCGAGACCTCCGCCGCCGTGATTCCCGGCAGCAGGCCGAGCGCGGTCCGGATGGCGCGCACGGCGTGCACCGCCACCAGCCCCTCGATCTCCACCTCCAGCCGTTGCCGTGCCATCTTTCAATCTCGGTCCACCTGCCGGTCCCGCTCAATGGGCAGGGCCGCCCCACTTCGCTCTCTCTGCCATGCCCCGCGTTGCCTTCCTTGGCCTCGGCGCCATCGGGACCCCGATGGCCCGGCACCTAGCCCGTCCCGGCTTCGACCTCGTGGTCTGGAATCGCACGCGGGCCAAGGCCGACGCGTTCGGAGCGGCGCACGGCGCACGTGTGGCGACCTCACCGGCGGAGGCGGCGCGCGACCGGGACGTGGTCGTGACCTGCCTCCCCGTCTCCGCCGATGTGGAGGCGCTGCTCGATGGGCCGGACGGGCTGCTGGCCACCCTGCCGGCCGGGGCCGTGCTGGTCGATTGCACGTCGGGGGACGGCCCCACGTCGCGCCGGATGGCGGCACGTCTGGCCGAGCGCGGGGTGGGCTTTCTGGATGCCCCTGTCTCCGGCGGTGTCGCCGGGGCCGAAAAGGGCGCCCTCACGGTGATGGTCGGGGGCGAGGCCGCCACGCTCGAGGCCGTGCGCGCGGTGCTGGCCTGCTTCGGGCAGAAGATCGTCCATTGTGGTGCCGTGGGAGCCGGCGACGCACTCAAGGCCGTGAACAACGCCCTCCTCGCCATGCACCTCTGGGGCACGGCCGAAGGGCTCGTGGCGCTCGCCAAGGCGGGGGTGGACCCGGCGGTGGCCCTCGATGTCATCAACACCTCGAGTGGCCGCTCCAACGCCAGCATGAACCTCTTCCCTGAACGCGTCCTCTCCCGGGCGTTTCCCCGCACCTTCCGTCTCGCCCTCCTCGACAAGGACGTCGGGATCGCCGCCGATCTGGCGCGCGAGCAGCGGGTCGTGTCGCCTCTCCTGCAAATGACGAACGAACTCTTCCGTCAGGCTCGGCTCGAACTCGGTGAGGAGGCGGACCACGCCGAGGTGGCCCGCGTCGTGGAGCGCCTGGGTGGCGCGGAGATCCGTGCCCTGGGGGGCAACGCATGACGACCACGCCAGTGACCGCCGCAGTCCCGTCGGTCGATGCCATCCGGGCGGCGTTTCCGGCCCTTGCCCGTCGCGAGACGGGGATGCCCGTGGCCTTCTTCGATGGTCCCGGGGGCACGCAGGTGCCGCGGGCCGTCGTCGCGGCAATGACGGCGTATCTCTACCACCACAACGCCAACACGCACTGGGCCTATCCC
>Ga0068876_10001394_pt1 | contig 18974 bp, 18 predicted proteins | sample NOAtaG_6_FD_66442 | JGI IMG/M metagenome (GOLD analysis project Ga0068876, IMG submission 66442) | Freshwater lake microbial communities from Lake Erie, under a cyanobacterial bloom - NOAA_Erie_Diel5S_2200h metaG | ecosystem: Environmental > Aquatic > Freshwater > Lake | place: USA: Ohio, Lake...
ATGGGAATGGTATAACTTTTATCACATGCCTATCACTGCGATGTTAGCAAACTTGACGCGTCTTCAGATTAACGTGAAGAACGCTGAAGGTGATGTTGTTGCAGAATTGTTGTCTTCTGTATCTAAGAACGACTTTAAGTTCGATACACTTGCAGCAAAAGTAGTAGCACCAACTTCTTATGTATTGTCAGGTGATAAGTATCGTGCGGATCTATTCGTTGCAGCGTTCAGCACTACCCAAGATCCTCAGATCTGGTTGTGCGACTATGACTCTGTGACAAAAGCGCCGAAAGGACCAATTGACTCTACTTCGGTAAAAGTTAACCGCGGTATTGGAACTTATGAAGTTCCTGCAACAGCTGTTGGCTTGCAAAAATGGTCAGGTTTGATCCGAGTTAAGAAGCCGGATAACTCTTATGAGTCTTATCCTTTCAAATCAGAGTATATCGTTGCTGCTCCGTCTGCTGCGGTATTCTTGGAAAAAATGAACGTGTTCTACATCGGAGTAGACAATCCTATCAGCATATCTGCTGCAGGTGTTGCTCCTTCAGATTTACAGCCTAGCCTTAGTGGTGGTTCTATGAGCCCCGCAGGAAAGCCCGGAAGTTATATTGTTCGTGTTACAGGTGGAACAGAAGCGACAATTAATGTTGGTGCAAAATTAAACGGTGTAAATAAACCAATGGGGTCTTTTAAGTTCCGTGTTAAGCGTGTTCCTGATCCGGTTGCCTATGTCGGTAACATTAAGGGCGATGGACAGATGACGAAAGCAGAATTGTTAGGCCAGAGTGGTGTATTTGCTCGTATGGAAAACTTCGATTTCGACCTTTCGTTCAAAGTGGTATCATTTGTGATGTCAATGAACGTTAACGGTGCATTCGTGGAAAAGAAGGGCTCAGGTCCTGCGTTAACCGGCGATATGAAATCGTTGTTACAAGGTGTTAAGCCGGGTAACAAAGTATTCTTTGAGCAAGTAACCGTTCAGGGTCCTGACGGATCACTCCGTAAGATTCCCGGCGTGAACATCAAAGTGAAATAACAACTACAAGGGAGGAACTACAAATGAAAACGATCAAAAGTATTCTGATTGCAGCATTTATACTGCTTATTGGCAGTACTGCTGACGCACAGGTACTCGATCCGAATTTTCCGGATCAGGTGTACATGAAGGAGAATACCCGTACGCGTAAGCCAATTCCGTACACGCATCTTCGTGAAGCGGACGTAATGTGGTCGAAGCGTGTGTGGAGAACTATCGACTTGCGCGAGAAGTTTAATCACCCACTGTATTATCCTGAAACGCGTATCAACGATCGTCGTTCTTTGTTTGATGTGATCAAGGACGCATTATTGACCGGAGAAATTACCGCATTCGATAATCCTGTATTGGATGACGAATTCAAGGTGAAAATGTCGAAGGTTCAGGTGGAAGGAATGTTTACCCAGTGGGATTCTACGAACCAGGTAGAAGATCCTAACAATCCGGGGACTTTCATTATTTCTCCTATCCGTATCGATCTTAACTCCAACTCTGTAAAGGCGTATTGGGTGAAGGAAGATTGGTTCTTCGATAAGCAGCGTTCAGTAATGGACGTGCGCATCTTGGGCTTGTGTCCTTTGCGTGAAAAAGCTGATCCTTCAACCGGTGAAGTGGTAGGTTTCTTGCCCTTGTTTTGGGTGTATTTCCCACAATGCCGTCCGGTTTTTGCTAAAGCTGAAGTGTATAACATGAAGAATGATGCAGAGCGTCGTTCATTGGATGATACTTTCTGGAAGCGTATGTTCCAAAGCTACGTTCACAAAGAAAGTAACGTTTATGATCGTACTATTCCTGCTTATTACACCGGCTTGGATGCATTACTGGAAGCTGATCGTGTAAAAGATGACATCTTTAAGATGGAACACGATTTGTGGCACTTCTAATTCATATATAAAATCCCGCTGAAAGGCGGGATTTTATTTTTATAAAAAAAGTCATTCGAAAGAGTGACTTTTTTTTTGTTGCGGTATATGCTTCTAAAGTTCACAAATAAGAAAGGAGCACAGCATGTACAATCAACGATCAAATCAGCACGACAAGAACCCGGTTCGCGTATTTGTAATTCTAACTTTTGGATTGATCCTGTTTCTGGCATCAGGGCAATTGTTCGGTCAGCCGGATTATGGTGAAACATTTTATGTGAAAGAAAATACGCGTACACGTAAACCGATTAAATATGTGCATGAACGCGAGGCAGATATTATGTGGTCGAAGCGAGTTTGGAGAACGATTGATTTGCGCGAGAAGTTCAATCATCCTTTGTACTTCCCTGAAACTCCAACCAACGCGCGTTTAAGTCTGTTTGACGTTATCAAGAAAGGGTTAATAGAAGGTTCTATTTATGCTTACGATAATCCGGTTTTTGATGATGAATTCAAAGTGCGAATGACCGCCGCACAAGTTGCACAGCTCTTCACGTGGTACGATTCAACAAATATGGTTGCAGATCCGTACAATCCGGATAACATGATTCTGGCGCCAATTCAATACAATTTAACCGCTAATATGATTAAACAATATTGGGTGAAAGAAGATTGGTTTTGGGATCGTCAGCGCTCTGTAATGGATGTTAGAATTATCGGTATTTGCCCGCTTCAAGAGAAGACAGATGCGAGTGGTGAAGTTATCGGATACAAGCCCTTGTTTTGGTTGTATTTCCCGTCATGTCGCGATTTGTTTGCACGTCACGAAGTATTCAATACCAAGAATGATGCACAACGTTTATCGTTTGATGATGTGTTTCACAAAAGAATGTTTGGTAGTTATGTGCGTAAGGAAAGTAACGTGTACGATCGCACGATAGAATCGTATGCTCCGGGGCTGGATGCCTTGCTGGAAGCGGATCGCGTGAAGGAGGATATTTTTAAGACTGAACACGACATGTGGCATTTTTAAGTCGTGTCTTTTGCGAGCGGAGCCATCGTACCGGTGGCTCCGTTTTTCACGGCATACTATTTGAATGAATATTCACGTTAGTAAAGTAATCTATGGAACAACATTTACATCTGTTTTATTTTATCCAATTGAAAGGAGTTCACGATGAAGATGTATGTTCAATCCAAACGTACGGCACGCACGGTTGCAGTGGTTTACACCGAGCTATCAGTAGCAATTAAGGTGTTGCTGTTTTTTATCACATTGTTTTTTGCAGTTCAGTTGGCTGCGCAGAATCCATGCGTTGGTGTAGATAACGGTTTAATTATTGGTCCGGAATCTCACGGAGCAACTAAAATGCGAAAGCCGGTTCCATATCCACATGTGCGCGAAGCCGATGTGATGTGGGCGCAACGAATTTGGAGAACACTCGATCTTCGCGAGAAAATGAATCATCCGTATTATTATCCGGAAGTGCCAAACGGAGGATTAATGAGTTTGTTTGATATCATCAAAGGTTCTGTGTTGGGAGGATGTGTTACAGCATTTGATAATCCCGTTTTGGATGATGAGTTTAAAGTGAAGATGACGCCTGAGCAAGTCAGTAATTTACTGATCAGTAAAGATGTGGTGGATGTTGAGGATCCATTTAATCCGGGAACATTTCGTCGCGATACTATCGTTTCTGAAATTCAGTCTTCTGATGTGTTGGCCTATTGGATTAAGGAAGACTGGTTTTTTGATAAGCAACGTTCGGTTATGGATGTGCGCATACTTGGAATTTGTCCATTGGTTGCGAAGAAAGATCCAAACACGGGTGAAGCCATCGGCTATCGTCCACTATTCTGGATTTACTTTCCGCAACTGCGTCCGGTGCTGGTTCGTCATGAAGTGTATATCGGACAAAATTTTGCGCAACGTTTGAGCTATGATGATATTTTCACGAAGCGCTTCTTCGGCAGCTACATCCATAAACAGTCGAATGTTTACGATAGAAGCGTTTCATCGTATATGACAGGCTTAGATGCTTTGCTGGAGTCGGAAGCGATCAAAGAAAACATCATGAACTTTGAGCACGATCTGTGGCATTTTTAATCCAAGGATCGTCGTAAGAATTGCATTAGCGGAAACATGGCATTGCACGTTGCAACAACTTGTTTGTCGAAGTCCGGCGCTGTTACTTCCTTGTCCGTAAAATTCCGAAACACGATAAAGGATTTTAATTTCAAGTAATCTATCGCAGGATTGTCAGCAGTATATCCTTTAGGTGGTCGGGCAAGTTTATGTTCAGGATCTAAGTTGCCAAAGAATTTTTTGAACGTTTTGTTTTGGATGATGTCGTTAAACTCGTCAAAATTATAATCAATCTCCTGACGATATTTTGCAAGGTCAGCAGCTTGAGGCAAATAACTTCCTCCGGCTACAAACGAATTTCCCGGTTCAATATGCACGTAGTATCCCGGCACTGCTGCTTTTTTTCCGCCCGGATTTATTGCAGCACCCATATTGGATTTGTATGGTGTTTTGTTGGCAGAGAATCGGACGTCTCTAAAGATTCGGAAAACACATTTATCTGCAGATAATTCCGGTTCTATTTGTTTGTCGAATTTGCGCAATTGTGGTAATAACGCATCAACAAAATGGATGATATCAGTTTTTGCTTCAAAGTAAGAACTTCTGTTTTCATCAAACCAAACTTTGTTGTTATGCTGTTTTAACTTTGATAAAAACGATAGCGTGTTTTTGGAAATGCTCATAATTCGGGATAGTCTTTGTCGCGCTTAATTTCAGGTTCTGTTGCATCATCCAGATCGTCCGTCAATTTTTTGATGAAGTGATAGTGACTTAAAAATTCTTTGGCAACAATTCGAAGCACGGTATAAACAGGAACAGCAGCAATCATTCCCGGTATTCCGGCTATTGTTGCTCCAAGCAAGATAACGGTGAAAATTTCAATAGGATGAGCTTTAACAGAGTTGCTGAAAATGTATGGCTGAAGTAAAAAAGCATCAATGCTGTTAACTATTAAAAAAACCAACCCGGTTTTACCTGCAAGTGGCAATAATCCTGAATAAAATTCGAGGTGCAAGTTGGTAGAAATCCCAATAATCATGGCAACTACCGCACCAATCAGCGGACCCACATAAGGAATCACGTTTAGGATTCCTGCAAGGATTCCGATTGTAATTGCATTGTGAATTCCGAGAATAGACATACCTATGCTTATTAGAATACTAACCACAATGATGTCTATTAATATAGCGGTAAAGTATTTGTTGAGCATGGTAGTTGTATCATCCAGAATGTTCTGAACTTTTTGGCGATGTTTTACAGGGACCGCCAATAACAAGGTTTCATATATCACGGTTCCGTCTTTTAACATAAAAAAAGTGAAGAAGGAAATGATAAAGAAAGCCGATATAAAACCAATGACTGAATTCATTGCTGTAGTTGCAACAACGGATATTTGGGTCATTCCGAAAAAATTGGCTATCGAATCCTGAACGAACTGATTCAAGGTGCGGGTATCTCCGCTTGTTTGTCGAAACTCTGCAAATAAGCCGTGGAGCTGATCAATAGGCTCTTTCAGTGTAATCATGAGTTGCCGTTGATCAACATTAGCGAGGTAATTGATTTCCGTTAAAATCATCGGGATAAAAATGGAGATGATGGCCCCGATAACGATGTAAATTCCTAATAATATTGCCAATGCGCGGATTCCACGAGGAATTTTTTTCTTCGCAATCCTGAGTTTTTCCAGTTTTAGTTCAAGGGGTCGCGTAATGATAGTAAGCAATGCTGCAATAATGATGTAGAGTATTACAGTACGGAATATCCACATCAAGGCACCTATAGCGGCCAAAGCAAGAATTAAAACAATGGGATTTTTAATTTTCATTGCTGTAAAGTTAGTGAAATGCCTTTGTTCCTGATGGTTCGAGGGATTTCCTGTGTACCTTTGCACCCTCATGATTTCAGTTAGTAATCTTACAGTTGCATTTGGCGGATTCACGCTATACGACAACATTTCATTTATGGTTGGAGCCCGCGATCGTATTGGTCTTGCGGGTAAAAACGGCGCGGGTAAATCAACATTGCTAAAAATCATAGCAGGCTATCAGCGACCTGATACCGGCGATATTTCCATGCCATCAGGCTATACCATTGGTTATCTGGCGCAGGATATGGCACATAACCTAGGGAAAACCGTTTTTGATGAAGCCTCCACTGCGTTTCAGGAATTGAAGGAGCTGGAGCGTAAGATTGAATACATCACAGAACAACTGACTGTGCGTACGGATTATGAAACGGATTCGTACATGGATTTGATCAATCAGTTGAATGATGCCAACGAACGAATTGTAGTTTTAGGTGGTCACGCCATTGAAGGAGAAGTAGAGCAGGTGTTGCGCGGGCTTGGGTTCTCACATCACGACATGCATCGTTTAATGGATGAATTTAGCGGTGGATGGAGAATGCGTGTGGAACTGGCTAAAATTTTATTGCGTCGTCCGAATGCATTATTGCTGGACGAACCAACGAACCACTTGGATATTGAATCCATTCAATGGTTGGAAGAGTTCTTGAAAACATATGAGGGCTCGGTTATTCTAGTTTCGCACGATAAAGCGTTTTTAGATAATATCACCACTCGTACAATTGAAATATCGCTAGGTAAACTTCATGACTATAGAGCGAATTATTCTAAGTATTTGGTGTTGCGAAAAGAACGTCGTGAAACGCAATTGGCCGCGGCTAAAAATCAGCAACGTGAAATTGAAAAGACAGAGCGATTGATTGATCAGTTTCGAGCGAAATCGAGCAAAGCGTCATTTGCGCAGTCGTTGATCAAGAAACTGGATCGTATGGAGATTATTGAAATTGACGATGAGGATAATTCATCGATTCGCTTTCGTTTTCCTCCCGCACCGCGATCCGGGAAAGTTGTTGTTGAGGCGACAGCATGCGTGAAATACTACGACGATAAGTGCATTCTGAATAAGGTTGACGTTATGATTGAACGCGAAGATAAGGTTGCGTTCGTAGGAAGAAATGGAGAAGGTAAATCGACCATGATTCGAATGATTATGGGTGAAGCTACAACATCGGGTGAAGTGAAACAAGGTTTTAGTGTGGATGCGGGATATTTTGCTCAGGACGATGCGGACACGATGAATCCTGATAAAACGGTATTCGAGACCATTGATGAGTTGGCACTGGGTGACGTGAGAAAACAGGTGCGTGGAATTTTAGGTTCGTTTTTGTTTAGCGGCGATACCGTGGATAAGAAAGTTAAAGTGTTATCCGGTGGGGAGCGTACTCGATTGGCCTTATGTCGTTTATTGTTAAAGCCGCACAACTTATTAATTCTGGACGAGCCTACGAATCACCTCGATTTACGTTCGAAGGAAGTGTTGAAACAGGCGTTAATGAACTTTGACGGCACGTTAATTGTCGTTTCTCACGATCGAGATTTTTTGCAAGGCTTAACGAATAAAGTATTCGAGTTTAAAGGTGGTCAAGTGAAAGAACATCTTGGTGATGTATATGAGTTTATACGTTCTCGAAAGATTGATGAATTGAGTGACCTTGAAAAGAAAACTTCACCCTTTGCGGTTAGTAAGTCAGAACCAACGCCGGTGAAAAGTTCTTCAGATGACGCTGCTAAAGAGCGAGAGAAAGAAATTCGCCAGTTGAAAAATAAACTAACCAAGAAAGAAGAAGAAATCGCTCAATTGGAAGGGTTCATCAAGAAGTTTGATGAGCAACTTGCTGATCCTGATAAATACCAGGAAGTCATGAACAACAAAACAGCTTACGCTGAATATGATCAGAAACGTAAGCTGTTAGAGCAATGTATAGAAGAGTGGACGGTGCTAAACGAGCAGATTGATGCTTCGAATTAATGCGTTTTAGTTAAGGTAGCAGGAGTTGCAATAATAAAGTCACCAAGGCCTTGACCTTCTTTGTTGAGTTGATCGATCTTTTCTTGTTCAACAACTGATATTACAACGATTTTAAGTTCGGGCTTTTGTTGTTTTACATACCACACAATGCTTTGGTGATTGTCGCTGTGATATGCTCCATTGTAATGTAAAAATGTTTGTCCCGGCTTCCAGTTTTGTAATAGGAAATGCGCCATAGTAGCGTCTTTCAGCGCCTGCGACTTCGGTAAGTTTTGTCCTCCGTGTCCACCGGCATTTTCAAAAATTTCCTTGTAACATTTTAGTTCAGGGTCGTACTTAAAGGGTAATGGACAAATCCACTGTTTTTCAGATGCAGGAAGTGAGTCTAATGATTCGCTGCCCTTCATGTAAACCATGTTGGCATATTTGCGAGGAACGTTAGTGGCAATAAATGGAAGCTTATTGGTTTTAGCAAAATCCACCAATGGTTTATAGTCTGTTTTGTAATTGGGCCATAGGCGAACAGAATCTTTCAGTTTCTTTTCATCCAAAGTTCCGGCGAGGTAAGAGTTTAGAGCACGTTGGTTATCTGCTTCAAACATTTCTGCGCCAAGCACCAACTTGTCTTTTTTTACTGCGAACAAGTCTTTGGTGAGTTCAAGTTGCAGCCAATGGTGAATGGGATTGTTGTGATGTTCTCCGAAGAACACGATATCTGCGGATTGCGCGGCCGCAAGAATTTGTTGGTACGATGCCTTTTTTCCTTGAGAAGAGAAAATTGCGTACGCCGTTTTTTCGGTGGTCTTAAGCGTGAAACTTAAGGTAAAGAGACCTAGAATGGGGATGAGGACTTTGCTTTTCATTATTAAGGGATGGTTAAGTAATTTGAAGGTAGGCAATGTTGCTGAAATGTGGATTTTTCATTTTCAAATAAATGTCTACTTTTGTTACATCATGTTATTCAACGGACATAACCATCATCATGTACTTACCTCTCGGTGAGCTGTGATGTATTTACTATATTTTATCACTTAACAGCTTACCTTTTTGGTAAGCTTTTTTTTTGACTTATGAACGAGAAAAAACAATTACGAATTGCCATTCAGAAATCGGGTCGCTTATATGACGATTCGATACGCATGTTGCGCGAATGCGGCATTGAACTGAACAATGGATTACAGCGACTAAAGGCGGAAGCGTATAATTTTCCTTTAGAAGTGTTCTTCTTAAGAGACGATGATATACCGGAATATGTTGCCGGAGGTGTTGCGGACATTGGAATTGTTGGAGAGAATGTTTTGGTGGAAACCCAAGCTGATGTACAAACCGTGCATCGTTTAGGTTTCGGAAAATGCAGATTGTCTTTGGCGATTCCTAAAGGAAAGAAATATACCGGCGTTGAAGATTTTGAAGGCAAACGAATTGCTACCACATACGTGAATGTGCTTGAACAATTTCTGAAGAAGAAAAAAGTAAAGGCAGAAATACACGAAATCAGTGGTAGTGTAGAAATTGCACCGGGCATTGGGCTTGCTGATGCCATTTGTGATATCGTCTCATCCGGGAGTACCTTATTCACTAACGGTTTGAAAGAGGTGGAAACCGTGATGAAATCGGAAGCGGTATTGATAGCCAATAAGAATCTGAAGTCGGCCGATTTGAAAATAATTGAACGATTGTTGTTTCGTATTCAAGCGGTGCAGCAAGCGAAGAGGAACAAGTATGTGTTGTTGAATGCCCCCAATGATAAGTTGGATTTGATAACAGCAATGATTCCCGGAATGAAGAGTCCAACGATTTTGCCTTTGGCTAAGAAGGGCTGGAGTTCGGTGCATTCCGTAATTGAAGAGGATCGTTTTTGGGAAATAATTGAAGAACTCAAAAAGTTGGGTGCGCAAGGAATTCTTGTAGTGCCAATAGAAAAAATGGTAGTATGATACAATTATATCAACCTAAATCGGATGATGAATTGAGCGCTTTGTTGCAAAGACCTTCAGCATCTGTGGCACAATTGGAAGAAACTGTGACTGCAGTATTGGATGAAGTGCGTCGTTTGGGTGACGTGGCGGTACAGCGGTATACGCAGCAATTTGACGGCGTATTGCTGGCTGATTTTCGTGTTACGGAAAAAGAAATACACGAGGCTGCAGAATTAATTTCATCGGAACTAAAGGAGTCGATAGCACTTGCACAATCCAACATTGAACGATTTCATCGTGCGCAACATGTCGGTGTGCAACAAATGGAAACCATGCCCGGCGTGCTTTGTCGGAGAAAATCGATTCCGATTGAACATGTTGGATTGTATATTCCCGGAGGAACAGCACCTTTGTTTTCTACTGTGCTAATGTTGGGAATTCCCGCTGTGTTGGCCGGGTGTAAGAATATCGTGTTATGCAGCCCGCCGGGCAAAGACGGACGTATTCATCCTGCAATTTTGTATTCAGCACATGTTGTTGGAATAACACAAATTTTTAAAGTTGGTGGTGTGCAAGCTATTGGTGCAATGGCTTACGGTACGGAAAGTATTCCAAAAACCAACAAAATTTTCGGGCCCGGCAATGCCTACGTTACTTGTGCGAAGCAGTTGCTGGCAAAAAATGGGTTTGCTATTGATATGGCTGCAGGACCATCTGAAGTTGCGGTAATTGCCGACGATAGTGTTCCGGCTGCATTTGTCGCTGCGGATTTGTTGGCGCAAGCAGAACACGGCAAGGATAGTCAAGTGATAGTCTTTTCTGATTCTGTTAAATATCTGCAACAGGTTATTGATGCAACTCAAATGCAATTGCAACAATTACCGCGAAAGGAAATTGCAGGTGCAGCATTAACCTTCAGTCGTGCAATTGTGACTCCTGATTTGTCAACAGCAATGAAATGGTCGAATCAATATGCACCGGAACATTTGATACTTGCTTGCCGCAATGCACGCGAGTTGGCAGAACATGTTGTTAATGCAGGTTCTGTTTTTATTGGGCCATGGTCGCCGGAAAGCGTTGGTGATTATGCTTCAGGAACGAATCATACGTTACCAACAGGTGGACATGCAAATGCTTGGTCGGGAGTGTCGTTGGATAGTTTTACGAAGAAAGTCACGTTCCAGGAATTAACGCGTGATGGTTTGCAAGCTATAGGTAAAGCAGTTGAAGTGATGGCTGAAGCTGAGGGTTTGCAGGCACATGCTAATGCGGTTACAATACGATTAAATCAAAGCGACTATGTTTGATATTAACACCATACTTCGGGATAACATTAAGGTTTTAACGCCTTATTCATCCGCACGTGACGAATTTAAGGGCACTGCTGAGGTGTTTTTGGATGCCAATGAAAATAGTTTCGGCTCACCGGCTAGTACTACTTTCAATCGTTATCCTGATCCTTTGCAGCGCAGCTTAAAGGAAAAAATCAGCTCGATAAAAGGAGTGCCTGCTCACAATATATTTTTGGGTAATGGCAGTGATGAGCCTATTGATCTTTTATATAGAGCATTTTGCAATCCGGGAAAAGACAATGTCATTATTACACCGCCAACATACGGCATGTATGAAGTGAGTGCGAATATTAATGATGTATTTGTGAAACGAGCACCACTGTTGCCGAATTTTCAGTTGGATATTGATTTGATCGGTAGCTTGATTTCAGCGCAAACGAAATTGATCTGGATTTGCTCTCCGAATAATCCGACGGGTAATTCCATGCAACGTGAGGATATAGAATTGTTGCTGAATAATTTTAACGGAATAGTTGTCGTTGATGAAGCATACATCAATTATTCCCGCAGTAAAAGTATGATCGCGGAGTTGGTGGAATATCCCAACTTAGTGGTTTTGCAAACGTTGTCCAAAGCATGGGGATTAGCAGGTTTGCGTATTGGAATGGCGTTCGCATCGGAAGATATTATCGAAATATTGAACCGCATTAAACCGCCTTATAACATTAGCGAAATCGCTCAGCGAGAAGCACTGCTATCCTTGGATAATATTGAGCAAGTGAATAACTGGATCAGAAATACGGTTAAGCAGCGAGAGATGCTAACCACAAATTTGAAACAGTTGGCATTTGTAAAACAGGTCTATCCTTCAGATGCTAATTTTTTGTTAGTGAAATTCGAGGATCCGCGCGCGATTTATCATTACCTCGTGGGGAAAGGAATTATTGTTAGAGACCGCTCAAGCGTTCTGTTATGCGATGGATGCTTACGTATTACCGTAGGAACTCCGGACGAAAATATGAAGTTGCTAAAAGTATTGTCAGATTATTCATTAGTCAAGTCATGAAAAAGAGAGTTTTATTTATCGACAGAGACGGAACGCTGATTGTTGAGCCACCTGTGACTTTTCAAATTGACGGATTTGAGAAGTTGAAATTTTTACCCGGTGTAATTTCACAACTGAGTAAAATTGCGGCGACGGGGCGTTTCGAGTTAGTGATGGTTACCAATCAGGATGGTTTGGGAACTTCATCATTTCCGGAAGAAACATTTTGGCCTACACACCATCTGATGCTTGATATTTTTCAAGGAGAAGGTGTGGTGTTTTCGGAAGTGTGTATTGATCGCAGTTTTGCGGATAATCCATTGCCCACAAGAAAGCCCGGTACGGGAATGTTGACGAAATATTTTTCGGATGAATATGATTTAGCAAACTCCTATGTAATTGGAGATCGCATAACTGATGTAATGCTTGCCAAGAATCTGGGTAGTAAAAGCATTTTCATCCGCAATTATGATGAACCCGGCGAGTGGTCTGATAAAATAGATTTGGTGGCAAGTGATTGGCAAACGATCAGTAGTTATTTATTGAGTGATGATCGTAGAATAGAACATCAGCGAATTACAAATGAAACTGCTATACGTGTGGTGTTTAATCCGGATGGTCGTGGTCGTTGTTCTATCAGCACCGGTTTGAATTTTTTCGATCACATGCTGGAGCAGATTGGAAAACATTCGGGAAGTGATTTGACGATAGAGGCGAAAGGTGATTTACACATTGATGAACACCACACAATTGAAGATACTGCGATTACACTTGGTGAGGCTGTTGCATTGGCGTTAGGCGATAAGAAAGGAATTGCACGTTACGGTTTTTGCTTACCTATGGACGATTGTTTAGCGCAAGTAGCGATTGATTTTGGTGGCAGGCCTTGGCTGGAATGGGATGCCGAATTTAAGCGCGAAAAAGTCGGTGATATGCCAACGGAAATGTTTTATCACTTCTTTAAATCGTTTGCCGATGCAGCGAAATGTAATTTAAATATCAAAGCGGAAGGTGATAACGAACACCACAAGATAGAAGCAATTTTTAAAGCGCTAGCTAAAGCTATTGGCATGGCTGTATCGAGGAATACCGACAAATTGATTTTGCCCAGCACCAAAGGAAAGCTGTAATTATCCCTTACGCGGATAATACGTGTCCAATAAGAAAAAGTAAGGGCCGAAGAAGTGATGACGAAATATCCGGTTCGGATCATCAGGATATTTTTGACGATAAGCATCGTTAGGCATAAGAATAATCGGTGTTCCGCAGGGAACATAGTTCATACTGCGCACGTATTGATATTTCGGAGTGCCTGGTAATGACTTACGCACTAAAAAGCCCACGCGCTTACCCAAAAACTTACGGAATTTGCGTTCGCTTTTCCGCACGGCACGATTCATTTTTCGAATCACACTTTTGGTAACCCATTTCTGAGGACCACGTGCTCTGCCCATTAAGGTGCTGATATTGGCAAATGGATTTACGGGATTTAAGTCGTTTAACGTTTGAATGGCGAAAGGAACTTCAGGCACCCAGTCGGAAGCATTGACCACACGAAATGCCCATCCGTCGCGAGTGATGAAATCATAATCGTATGCATATTTCAAATTGCCCGGTTTCGGTGCAGCTGTTGCGTATGTTTTAATAACCACATCGGCAGGTATTTTTTTGCCGCGTTCATAGTGTAAGTACGAAGTGAGCAGACAAGCAATTGCGCCGCCCTGACTGTGTCCAACAATCAAAAATTCTTTATTACCGTTTTTATAATTCAAATTAATTTGCTCTACAACTGACTCGTGCAAATAGGCCAATGCAATTGTCCAGCCCACATGAATATATGCGCCCGAGTCAGAAGCCAATTGGTATTTGAACGTTTTTCCATTCGCCAATGTTAGTTGATGAATTGCAGGAACCATCCCGGCATAAAAATTTTCTAGCCACGACTCTGCATTGCCTGTTGTTCCGCGAATACTGATTACTGCAACGGAATCTTTTCTTTTCCATAAATCCCAACGATTATCCAGTGCCATTTCGGCTGAACGATACGTGAGCTGATAATTGGGCGGTTGTGGATACAACATGTTGGTCCACGGGGTGTCAATTTGATACACGGATAATTGCATCAATTCGCGCAATTCCATGGGGTCAAAACCCGGTTTTAGTTTTTGAGCAATCAGCGTTTGACAGAGCAGCAGCAACAATAAAGGCCAACGGAATAATAGTAATGGGCGCATGTACTAAAGATACGAAGAGCACTTGTCGTTAAGTTGAAACGAAGATTTTACTTTTGGAACTGTAAATCTTGGAGGTCAAAAGAAATTCCTTCTATATTTGCCTTATGAACATTGCAACAACTACATTTCATTGGTGGCATTCAGGGTGCTTAAATTGCGCTGTGTGATGCTTATTTGTATGTATTAAAATACTACAGAGCCCGCTAGCACAGCGGGCTCTGTTTGTTTTACGCAAAATTCAATGACATGAACAAGATTATTATAATAGACAATTACGATTCTTTCACATACAACCTCGTCCATCTTGTCGAGAAGATCACAAATGAAGATGTGTTGGTAATGCGAAACGATGAAGTGAATTTTAATGCACTCGATACTTGCGAAAGAATTATCCTTTCGCCGGGACCGGGTTTACCCAAAAATGCAGGTTTAATGCCGGACGTAATCAGCCGTTATGCCGGACAAAAGCCAATTCTAGGTGTATGTCTTGGTCATCAGGCTGTTTCGGAATATTTAGGTGGAAAGTTGTACAATTTGGAACGCGTGATGCACGGCATTGCAACACCAATATCGATAACAAGAAGCAGTGATGTGTTGTACAAAAGCGTTCCTGATGGTATTCTCGTGGGTCGATATCATTCATGGGCTGTTGATGAATTAACCTTGCCCGATGACGTTCATGTTACTTCTCGTGATGCGACAGGTTGTGTGATGAGCATAGAATGCAGGAGGCGTCATTTGTTTGGTGTACAATATCATCCGGAATCCATATTGTCACAATTTGGAGAAGAGGTTTTGAGTAACTTCATCCAATATCACATCTAGTCTAAACTCACAAATAAATAAAGGTACCGAGTGAAAATTGCAATTGTTCAATATAATGCCGGTAATACGCGATCAGTTCAATATGCGTTGCAACGATTCGGAATAACTCCGGCAATAACAGCGGATCCGGAGGAGTTGCGCGTTGCAGACAAAGTGATCTTTCCCGGAGTCGGTGAAGCTTCTAGTGCCATGAAGTTTTTACGGGAACATCAGTTGGATCTTGTAATAAAGGATTTGAAACAACCCGTGCTTGGAATATGTTTAGGCATGCAATTGATGTGCAATCACAGCGAAGAAGGTAATGTGGAAGGGCTCGGTATTTTTTCAAATAATGTTAAGCGATTTCCGTCGCAAGAAAATTCAGGATACAAGGTGCCGCATATGGGATGGAACACGCTACGTGGCTGTCGAGGCGTGCTGTTTGAAGGGCTTCCGGAAGCTCCATTTGTGTATTACGTTCATAGTTTTTATGCTGAGATCGGAGAAGCAACAGTTGCGACAACAGATTACATTTTACCATTTAGCGCAGCTTTGCAGAAGGATAATTTTTATGCACTACAGTTTCATCCTGAAAAGAGTGGAGTAGATGGTGAGTTAATAATGAGAAATTTCCTGGACCTATAGAAATGATAACAATTATACCGGCTATTGATTTGATCGATGGAAAGTGTGTTCGACTTTCTCAGGGTGATTACGCTGAGAAGAAAGTGTATCATGATCATCCCACCGACGTTGCTAAAGAATTTGAACAATTAGGAATTACACGATTGCATCTTGTCGATCTGGACGGTGCGAAAGCAGGCGCAGTGATGAATCTTCGCGTGTTGGAGGATATTGCAAAACATACGCATTTGAAAATTGATTTCGGAGGTGGTGTCGCGAATGCTGGAACTGCACGGCAAGTTGTTAATGCAGGCGCACAATGGATCAGCGTGGGAAGTATTGCGGTTAAAAATCCGGGAGCTCTCAAAGAATGGATGAGCGAAATAGGTCCTGAACGTTTTATGATTGGTGCAGATGTGCGCGATCGAAAGTTGGCCATTTCCGGATGGTTAGAGCAAACAGATATAGATATTATGGATTTTATACAGCAGTGGAGCGAAGTTGGAGTGCGACAATTCTTCTGCACTGATATTGCAAAAGACGGATTGCTTCAAGGACCGTCTCTCGATTTATACCGAGACCTACTACAACGTCATCCGGCGATTGAAGTGATAGCCAGTGGAGGCGTGGCATCTATGCATGATATTGATCGCCTAGAGGAACTTGGATGTCACGGAGTGATTGTAGGTAAAGCGATTTATGAAGGAAAAATCACTAAGGATCAACTTAAACAAAGAATCGCATAGCGTATGTTGACGAAACGAATTGTTCCCTGCCTGGATATTAAAGATGGTCGCACTGTTAAAGGTGTAAATTTTGTTGCGCTAAAAGACGCCGGAGATCCGGTGGAGCTTGCCGCACGTTATGCAGAGCAAGGTGCAGATGAACTGGTTTTTCTCGACATAACAGCAACACATGAGAAACGGAAAACCTTAGTGCATTTGGTGGAGCAGGTTGCAGCAACTATAAATATTCCATTTACAGTTGGCGGTGGAGTAAGCACTATAGATGATGTTCACGCCTTATTGAATTCAGGTGCCGATAAAATTTCAGTGAACTCCGCTGCATTCAAGCGTCCTGAGTTGATCAATGAACTTGCAGGTAATTTCGGATCCCAATGTGTAGTGCTTGCTGTAGATGTTAAGCGAGAGCAAAACGATTGGATAGTTTATTTGAATGGTGGGCGATTATCTACCGGGAAATCAGCAATTGCGTGGATACAAGAAGCAGTTGATCGTGGAGCCGGAGAGCTTTTACTGACATCTATGGATCATGATGGAACAAAGAGTGGATTCGCATTAGAGTTTACTGCATTGATATCTGAATTGGTTGAAGTTCCTGTGATTGCATCCGGAGGTGCGGGCAACGAAGCACACTTTATTGAAGTCTTCCAACGTGGTAAAGCGGATGCAGCGTTGGCAGCGGGCATCTTTCACTTTGGAGAAGTCTCTATCCCGCAATTAAAAAGTAAATTAGCGGAACATCAAATACCTGTTCGTTTATGAAATGGTTGTATATAGTTGCTGTTGCAGTAGCTGTAATTTTTTCTCAATGCGCTCCTACGCGTTACGTTCGTCCGCTTGAAGTTGGACAACACGCCATCAATGCTTCGTTTGGTGGACCGACCATTAAGTTCAGTGGTGCTGTGATTCCCGTGCCTATGACAACGGTTGGCTATGGCTATGGACTCGATACAGGCTTCACAGTGTATGGTAATTTACATACCACGTCTTTGGCGTTTGGAACTTTTCAGGCTGATGCGGGCGCGTGTTGGTCGGTGTGGGAAAAGGATACATTCGGAATAAGCATGAATTTCGGTTTAAACATGGCTATTGATCGATGGGAATGGAATCGGAAGTTATGGCCGCAGCTTGGGTTTAATGCTTATCGTTATGTGGGCTCTCGCGGTGGAATGTTGTATGCGGGTGCGGATGCTTGGGTGGAATTTGCTAAACAACGTTCGCATGAGGTAGAACAGCCAACCAAGTTGTTGCCTGCATTTCATTTGGGATATCGTAAGCAAAGTGAGAAGTGGATGTTTCAATATGAACTAAAATCAATTGCCCCGTTCACGAAAAACACGCCTAACGTCGTGGATTACGTAGGACTTGCCGGCAATGGTGCATTCGGACTTTATTTCGGTATTTACAGATTGTTTTAACATGAGAACATTAATTCTAGTTTTTGCATTAGCCATAACAGGTAGTTCCTGCCTTCGTTTGGATTCGATGTTGTATAACACCACCGATAAACTGGAGCGTTACGAACGCGATAATTATACCGGTGAGCAGGATTTCATTTTGGATGAAACGTACAAAATTCAGGACAGCATGATTCATGAATTTACGCTGGCTTCTCAAGCGCCGGGCGAAAGTTCACCAACTACTATTTATGCTGTCTATTTGGGAGACATCAATCGCATTAATACAGATACAGTGATACTTTATTGTCATGGCAATAAATGGCACATGGACTTTTATTGGCAACGTGCGAAGCTGTTGGCGCATACCGGAAGTAAGCACCGTTATGGTGTTCTAATGCTCGATTATCGTGGCTTTGGACGATCGGAAGGTACACCAACTGAAGAGGGTTTGTATGCTGATGTTGACGCGGCGATGAATTGGTTGAAGACAAATGGGTTGTCGAATGCAAGACTTGTAGTGTATGGTTTCAGTATGGGAAGTGCCCCTGCAGTCGAATTATCGGCACATCCGAGAAGTATGCGTCCTTCGAAAATAATTTTAGAGGCCCCGTTTGGTTCTGCTGCTGTTATGGGTGAAGATGGAACACAGTTGGCAATGCCGGGTTCTTATTTTACTAATCTGAAAATTGATAACGCGGAAGAAATTAAGTTATGCAATCAGCCGTTATTGTGGATGCATGGTACTGCTGATAATTTCTTGAATTATACCACTCACGGACAAGTTGTGTTTGATAACAGCAAAGGCAATCCGAAGTATTCTTATTTGGTTTCAGGAGCAGACCACGGCGATGTTCCTGTGGTGGCAGGATTTTCAGCATATAGCAATCGTTTACTAGAATTCATTACAGAATAAATGACAACGCCTCAACCAAACTTCAGTAAAGATCCGGGTGGTCTGTTACCGGCAATTATTCAGGATGCCGACACGCGCGTAGTATTGATGCAAGGTTTCATGAACAAAGACTCTTACGCAGAAACGATCAACAAAGGTTTGGTGACCTTCTACAGTCGTTCGAAACAGCGCTTATGGAC
>Ga0068876_10001395_pt1 | contig 18969 bp, 19 predicted proteins | sample NOAtaG_6_FD_66442 | JGI IMG/M metagenome (GOLD analysis project Ga0068876, IMG submission 66442) | Freshwater lake microbial communities from Lake Erie, under a cyanobacterial bloom - NOAA_Erie_Diel5S_2200h metaG | ecosystem: Environmental > Aquatic > Freshwater > Lake | place: USA: Ohio, Lake...
CATGACGTTAAGTCGATGGTTCCGCGATTACCTCTACATTCCGCTTGGAGGAAATCGCAATGGCACATTAAATACCTACCGAAATTTAATTCTTGTTTTCTTTCTCACCGGGCTATGGCATGGCGCTTCATGGACCATGGTCATTTGGGGGTTATTCCACGGCTTGTTTTTGGTGTTGGAGCGATTAGCGTTGAAGAACATTCTTCCCAAACTAGTTGTCGTAAACCGAATTTACACGTTGCTGATTGTGATGATCGCATGGGTGTTTTTTAAATCGCCAGACATTGAATTTGCGTGGAAGTATATTGGTAAACTGTTTGGCGCAAATGCAGCCACATCAGTTCCTGCAAGGGCGTTATCCACATACTTAACTGTCGACTTTATTATTTTATTGATTACTGCCGTACTCTGCTCAGGAGTAATCGCAGAAAAATGTTACCGCTATTTTTCGGAAAAAGAATCATCATCGTTACTTCATAAAGTATGGGAGCCCGTCAGTTACATCACGAGTTTGTTGTTGCTGCTGATCTGCACCATGTATTTGGCAAAACAAGGATATAATCCATTTATCTATTTTCAGTTTTGATGAAACGTATCGCCTCAATTAGTTACATCACTCTGTTCTGTGCGATTCTTCTTGTTCCAACGGGAATGTGGTTGTGTGGCATAAAAGAACCTTTCCCGTTTTTTGATAATCGTCGCCCGGCAACACTACCTGAATTTGACATTAGCTACCTGGATCCATATCCTCAAAAAATGGAGGCTTTCATCAATGACAACTTCCCGCTACGGAACACTGCAATTCATTGGCTCAACCGCACGCATACGTTGAATTTTTCTATTTCACCGAAGCCTGAACTCATAACTGTTGGTACCAACAATTGGCTGTACGAAGGAGAAGACGACGCCAACTTCATTCTCGGCATGAAACCAATTGCCGATTCCATGATTAGTTTGATGATTGAAGAACTGAACAGTAGACAAGAGTATTGTAAAAGTGTTGGTGCCGAATTTCGTCTGGTGATTATTCCTAATAAGCTCACCATATATCCTGAACATTGGCCGGCGCATTTTCGTTTGGCTAAAAAATATCCTACGCCGGTTGAGTTGCTGTTATCGCGCAGTGCCGGAAAATGCACAGTTCCCATCTTATACTTACGTGATAGTCTGATGCAACATAAAGCCGGTAGTCCACTTTACCCCAGCACCGATTCCCATTGGAACCACATCGGAACCTACTTCGGCTATCGTTCTATTGTTCGCTGGCTCAGAAACGATCCCTCTCTTTCTATTGTTCCGTTATCAGATATTACCACAACTATTGACACGGTTCGATACAGTGATCTAAGCTATATCCTGGGCATGGAACTATGGAAAGACACCATTTATAATTGTATACTCCCAAACAATCCTCTTGTAAAACAAGTTAATGAACCTTCATATCCTTGTGACACTTCTTGGTTTTCTTATTGCTGGGAGCACCACCAAACATTTATTAGTACAGATACAACATTGCCCCGAATTCTGATTATGCGCGACAGCTTCACCAATACATTAATGCGTGGATTACTCGCACCAAACTTCAGCAGGTGTACTTTCATCTGGGACTACTGGCAACACAAATTGAACAAAGAAATTGTTTCCTCCGAAAAACCCGATATCGTAGTGTGTATGATGAACGAAAGATTCCTGTTGAATTTAGTGAAGTACCGAAATCGCGATGAGGTGCCCGGCAGTGGTCGTATGCTGGGAGAATGGATGAAATGGTGGTAATAGAGCTACCTCCCTATACGCTTGCCTAATGGAATAGTAACTCCAACAAATCCTGTTGCCGTGCTCCAGCGTTTCCAGTGATTATTTAGTTGCATTCCGGTATACTGAAATCGCCATTGTGCCTGCAAGGTAATGCGGCAATAGTTCCAACCGAAACGATAACCGAGATAAACGTTGGCGATGGTGGTGTTGCGGGCTGCATCGGGGTTGGTAATGAATTGTGAGGTGGGAACAAAACTTCCATCTGCCAACGGAACAAATAGTTGTGCATTGTATTTTATTTCCGATGCGCGAAGAAATTGCACTCTGCTTCCGGTGTACAATTCTCGTTTTCCGTCACGAACCATCAAACAATATCCCCAATAACCACCCTGATATTTACTTGACATATCAATAACCACATATCCGTCTCTGCCGCCGAACTGTTTTGTTGCTGAATTGGTCGATCGTGAGGTTGAATCGGAAAAACGTCCTGCAACGTATCCAATTTCAAGATAACCGCCAAAGCGAGAAACAGAGTCCACACTTTTCATAAATCCTCGATAACCCAAACCCGCCATGATTGTTCCGTCGGAAGTAAATCCCACAGCGCTGGCTTGTGTCATCACATGCAGTCGATTTGTAAATGCCCACGCTGCACCTGCATAGCTGATTCCATCTGCGGTGATTCCTCCTTGCACTTCCACCTCGTTGCGTTCCACAAGCACAGGGGCATAAATCGGAGTCTGCACATACACGTTACGTATACACGACGAATACAACATCATCGTACAACATACGCCGACAAATAACTTCATGTAATTTTTATTGAGCTCGTTCTATTCGGATTCCCGCACTCACTACTCCGGGAAGTTCACTCACACGCATGGCGTGCTCCAGCGCAATTTTATACTTGCCCGGATACGGAAAACGTACGCCTTTTTTAAATACTAATTGACAATCGTGAATATCACCCTGCCCTTTCCCATACCAGCGACCTTCCTGATCTGCTAAAGGAAACTCCACAGTATCCACACCCATCTTACCATTAGGAAATGTAGTGTGCATAAACACGTAAATATTACTCCACGGATAATCTTCGGTATTGCGAATATTGAAGTAAAAATTGTACGGAGTTACTGAATCCGGAACATCTACTTCAAACTCCAGTCGGTCATTCACATTCCAAATGCCATCTTTAATATCGCGATTCTCTTCATACAGTCTTGTATTATCGCAACTACTGAATAGTAACGTCAATAACACTAGTGCACTTATTATTCGTGTGATAATCATACGCCCGGAGGTGGTGTTGAAATTGGAGGTGGCGTGTTAGGGCCTTGGTTCTTTCTATCGCGCTGATCACGTCGTTGCTGATTCTGCGGACGCGGTCCACGGTTCTGCTGTGCATTAGGATTGCCCTGAGGCTTATTTTGTTGCGGACGACGATCCTGCTGCTTACTGCGGTCCTGTTGCTTGTTTTGAGGTTGTTGAGGCTTCCGCTGCTGTTGCTGATCCGTTTGGGGTTGTGCTTGAACACCGGTCTGCACTGCTGCATTTCCGGTACCACCGCCTGATTTTTTCTTCTTGCGCTTTTTATTCTTGTTCTTATTATCGAAACGCGTCAAGCTATCCTGACCTACAACATTTTCAAAGTCCGGTTGCTTTTCTACCGCCTTCTGTTCAGAAACAGCCACCAGGATGTCCGGCTTCTGGCCATTTTTGTTCATCGCAATTACTTCCTTCACACGTGCCACAGGAACTGCAATAAAATTGTCCGGCTCATCGGCAAAAGTGTACCAGAATATTGCTTTGAAAATATCTGTCTTCTGATGACGCGCTCTTCCTTTTTGCGTTTCCAAATCAATGCTGTCCGGGAAATCTTTCAATGCATCCAGATAAGTATCCAACTCGTAATTGAGACAGCATTTCAACTTACCGCATTGTCCCGCCAACTTCTGAGGATTTAATGACAATTGCTGATAACGGGCAGCTCCGGTTGTTACGGAACGAAAATCCGTTAACCATGTACTGCAACATAATTCTCTCCCGCATGAACCAATTCCTCCCACCCGTGATGCTTCCTGACGCGCACCGATCTGACGCATTTCAATACGAACACGAAATTGTTCTGCAAGAATTTTAATCAGTTCACGGAAATCAACTCGCTCTTCTGCTGTGTAGTAAAATATTGCTTTCGATTTATCGCCCTGGTACTCCACATCGCTGATTTTCATATTCAGCTTCAGCCCTGCAGCAATTTGTCTGGAACGGATCATTGTATCTTGCTCGGCTGCTTGCGCTTCCTGCCACTTCTCAACATCAGCCTGCTTTGCTTTACGATATAATTTTTTCATTGCAGGATCATCCGCCTGAATGTTGCGCTTTTTCAATTGCAACTTCACGAGTTCTCCCGTTAACGAGACAATGCCTATGTCATGTCCCGGAGAGCCTTCCACGGCCACAACTTCACCGACCACTAAAGGCAAGTCATTAACGTTTCTGAAATATTCCTTTCGGCTATTTTTAAAGCGCACCTCAACAACATCGAACTTTTTCTGGCCCGATGGTAATTCCATGTTAGCCAGCCAATCGTATACGTTGAGTTTATTACAGCCCCCGGAACTGCAGCCTCCGCTGCATCCGCCCGAGCCACCTTCAGAAGTACTACAACCTCGTCCGGTTGAACATCCGCTACATCCCATATATCGAACCCTTTCGGGTGAATTCGTTAAACAATAGTATATGCTGAATACCCCAAAGAGGTATGATGCTCAAAAATACGCAATTGGAAGGTAATAAGAAGCACCTGCGGACTGATCCATCCACAATGGCAAGTGAATAACGTTATGCCTTGACTTTAGCCGGATTCGGGATGTGCAGTAATTCGTTGATTTTGAAGGACAGGTCCAACATAATGATTTTGGAACTACCGTTGCGATCGATGTGCTGCATCGCTTGATTAATCTGTTCCATGAGCTGTTGCCCGTTATTCACATGCACAAACGGCGCAAATTTCGGCAGCCATGCTTTTTCTTCTCCGGCGACGCGCACTAGCTGCTCACCCGCATAGCCCCACATCAAACATTCGCGAATAAGTTCCAGTGCATACGTCAAAAATTGCTTCTGCTCTTCGCGTGAACCTTTGGAAAATACTTCCAGAAATTCCATCCATTTTGCAACATCATACTTCAGGCAACTGCGCATCCAAGATTGGAACAAGGTTAAGTTTTGCGCGGCTTGCTCTTGTTCCTGAATCAACTTGCGTGCTGCTGCAAAATTACCATCGGCCTGGAAGGCAATCTTTTCGGCATCCGCAGCAGATAGCTCAAACTTTTGTTGTACCGCAGCAGCAAGTTCTGCATCCGGCAAACGATGTACCCGCACCAATTGCGTACGGGATACTATTGTGCGCAACAAATGATCCTCTTGCTCGGTAACCAACAAAAACAAAGTTTTGTCCGGTGGTTCTTCCAGTATTTTCAGGAGTTTATTGGCCGCCTGCACGTTCATGCGTTCCGCAAGCCAAATAATCATGATTTTATATTCCGCCTCGAATGTGGTGAGGCTAAGCTTACGTAAAATTTCACCGCTTTCTTCCGCCGCAATAATCGGCTGTTTCGATTCGGCATCCAGCACATCCAACCAGTTGTCGAGGGTTAAATATGGCTCGTTCAATACAGCTTCCCGCCATTTCGGAATAACGTGTGTGCTGACACGCACATCTTTAGAGAGTATCACCGGATATGCAAAGTGTGCATCAGGATGAACCATTTTCTCATGCTTCTTGCAAGACGGACATTCTCCACAAGAATCTTCGGGTTGACGATTGGTACAATGGACATACTGCGCATAAGCTAATGCCAGCGGCAAAGCTCCTGCACCGGGATAGCCGAAAAAAAGCTGTGCATGAGAAATACGGTTACCGGCGACGGTTTGAATCAATCGTTGCTTAATGTCGTGCTGCCCGATAACCTGTTGAAACAACATGTGTCAAAGATAAGTGTTGGCGCAGCATTTACCTTCCGATCACCAGCTTCCTTGTTAACATCTTGTCACCATCTGTCATGATGCATTGGTAAATTCCCGGAGCCCAGTTCCAGACCGGAATTATCGTATCACCCGATAGGCCGTGATAATCAGCGACTAATGTTCCTGATATCGAATAAATGCGCACATCAAAGGGCCTGTTTGAAAATTCGGAGATTCGCACGCTTTCCAATGCAGGATTCGGGAACAATAGCGGCCCCGCTAACATTTTGGGTTCCTCCATGGATAGCAGAGCCCCGGTGCAAGGATCAGCTGCATGCATGATTCTAGGAAATACATTCATGGCAAAACCAATGGTTGCCGAGTCAATTGCGAAATTAGAACCGGACTGCGGCGTTAAAACATGCTCGGTGCCGGTCATTGGGAAATAGAGATTTTTACATGGGACGTCCAACGTGCTGTCGGTTCGAATATGAATAACATCGGATAGACTAAACACGGAATACGTGTATGCATGCATAAACATATAGTAATTGCCGGGTTGATATTTCTTCAGTTGATAAACCGTCATATCCATTCCGGATGCGTCACCATAACGTCGAGTAAAGACTGTATCAAGGTTTGACGTGAACTTTACAAAGACCAGATTAGTACCGCCACATATTTCTATCGGTCGAGATGAGCCTGCCAATATAAATGTGTTGCCTTCTGCCTGCACCAGATCATGCCCATAGTTTCCGTAAACATAACCCATTGTTCGCATGCCAGCTATCTGCCCTGTAGAGTCAACCTTAGCATACATTAAATCCGAATCAATAATCGGATCGGACGGATTAAGCAATGCACCCGCAATATAGAAGCAATGATCAATAGTGCTTTGAACCACACTTTTGGCATGAATGGAAAAGTTGTGCGAATACGATTTTGTCCATAGCTCAGCTCCGGACTTGTTCACTTTAGACAATACCATTGCAGTTCCCTGAAACAATCCCATTCTAGAACCAACCAGGAATAGCTTTCCGTCATCGGTAAAAGTCATATCCATATAATTGGTACACTGTGTGTTTTTGCTAATCCATCGAACACCGCCGGTATCATTTAAACAAGAAACCAAACCTACACCGTAATAATTTCCGCATAAGTAAAGGTCCTGCGTCACATCCTCTTCAATCGCCTCAATTACAAATCCCAAGTAAGAACGTTGCCAGACAACCGAACCATTAGGACTTAATTTCAAAAGTCCAGCGGAGTACATTTCATTGTAGGCAATCAAATAATTCCCATCTGACAATTCTTGCACATGCGTTTCTCCACTTACATCGCGCTGAGTAGTGAAACTCCATTCGAAAGTTTGATTAGCGTTGAATTTTGCGATGCCGAGATTGTTATTCATAATATCGGTAAACGCAATTATTTGGTTTCCTCCACTATCGACATAACCATCAAAGCATTTGTGATCAACTGCTGTATCGCCATATGCAATAACGCGATTCCACTGTGCATCTAATGCACCTGTGAACACCACAATGAAACTAACAAATAGAAAATGTTTAATCATAATTAGGGAGATTGACTTTAGCAATTTAGTCAATCTCCTTAATCTTTGCAGCAACAAGAGGCACTCTTTTGCGGAAAATTGCGCTAGTGCTTCTGTTCAGTAATTCGCTTATACCATAGATAGGAATAGGCGAAGGAAAAAATGATCAAACCGAACACGTAGCTCATGAACGTAATAAATATCGCAGTATTCGAATTGATAAACGCAATTGCAACCGCTATCAGTAACGATGCAATCACCCATACTCGAGAAGACATGCGGTGTGTTTTTTTCCACACTTCTTCATTGTTCAACGTCCACGGCGTACGAATTCCTGTGGTATAGTTTTGGCGCATACGTCCCATCTGATTCCCAATTGCTGCGAATAGCAAGCAAATGGCAACAGGGATCATTTTAGCTACGTTCCAATCATATCCCAAAGCGTAAGCCACAATAAACAAACTAACAAAGGATAAGAACAGGTGAACAGCAATGCGAATAACATCATACGCTTTACCGAATTTCTCGTAGGCCTCCTTGCGAGGATCCATCGAAGGCACCACCAGCAACAAACCGTAAATGCCAACATTCACAATAACTCCAATGAACAACGCCCATTTTCCGCCCCATTGATCCGGCTGACCATCCACACCGAAATGTGTCGGCACTCTGTCCGGAAACTGATTCCAGAAATACAGGATTGGCGCGAGCGGTAAAAGAATGATCAACCCGTTGATCCACTCTTTCTTGAAGTCAAACTTTCTGAAAGCACTTACTTTTTTACTTTGTTTTTCTTCTTGTTTTTAATTCCCATAATCCAACCCAACAATTCATCGAAAACGGTAACGTTTAACGAATACCTGATAAATTGACCCTCGCGGATGCTGATTACTAATTCCGCCTGCTTCAGCAAATCGAGATGATGTGATATGCTCGGTTTACTGATATTAAAGGCTTCCGCAATCTCTCCGGCAGTGAGGTCCCGTTCTCGCAACATTTCCAGAATTTCCCGTCGTGTCGGGTCGTCCAAGGCCTTAAAAACTTTATTCATGGCACAAAGATATAGATTATTATATAATTAGACAATCTTCTAATTATATTTTTTTCTCTGCTGCGGGAAGTTTGGGATTCGTGATTGACAACTTCCCTTATTTTTGTGCCCTCCAATAGCCAGAGTTATGAAAACCGTAAACGACTTTTCTTTCGCCGATAAAAAGGCGCTCATCCGTGTTGATTTCAACGTACCGCTTAACGACACGTTTCAAATTACAGACGACACGCGCATGCGCGCAGCTATTCCAACCATTAAAAAAATCCTGAAAGACGGCGGTAGCTGCATTTTGATGTCGCATTTGGGACGTCCGAAAGAAGGTCCTACAGAGAAGTATTCGCTTAAGCACCTTGTAGCACACTTATCGCATTTATTGGGCGGTGTTGAGGTTGCATTTGCTTCAGATTGTATTGGAGCTCCTGCAGAAGAGGCGGCAGCGAAATTGCACCCCGGACAAGTTTTATTATTGGAAAATTTACGCTTTCATAAACAAGAAGAAAAAGGCGATGAAACATTCGCGGCTGCATTAGCAAAACTGGGCGACTTCTATGTGAACGATGCTTTCGGCACGGCGCATCGCGCACACGCATCGACTGCAGTTATTGCAAAGTTCTTTCCGGGTAACAAATGCTTTGGTTTTGTAATGAGCGGAGAGTTGGCCAGCGTTGATAAAGTATTACACGGAGCTGAAAAGCCGTTTACCGCTATCATGGGTGGAGCGAAAGTTTCTGATAAAATTGTCATTCTAGAGCAACTCATCAACAAAGCAGATAACATCATCATTGGCGGAGGAATGGCATTTACATTTGTAAAAGCATTGGGTGGCAACATCGGCAAGTCGTTATTTGAAGAAGATAGAATTCCGAATGCACTAAATATTCTGGAGACCGCAAAAAAACTGGGTGTAAACATTTACATTCCTGTGGACGCTGTTTGTGCAGACAACTTCTCCAACGATGCCAACCGTCAAACTTGTAAAACCAATGCTATTCCTGATGGCTGGATGGGTCTTGATATCGGACCGGAAACGGAAGCGCTTTATGCAAAAGTCATCAGCGAATCGAAAACTATTTTGTGGAACGGGCCAATGGGTGTTTTCGAGATGGAGAACTTCGCACACGGAACCCAAGCGGCTGCACTTGCTATTGTTAATGCTACGTCGAAAGGCGCGTATTCTCTAATCGGCGGCGGAGATTCAGTCGCTGCAATCAATAAGTATCATCTGGGCGAAAAAGTAAGCTATGTATCGACAGGCGGAGGTGCATTGTTGGAATATATTGAAGCCGGAACTTTGCCGGGCGTGGAGGCTGTTAACTCATAAACTTTTTTGATGCGCTACTTCATCGCCGTTTTTTTTGTGTCTCTGTTACTGTTCTCTTGCGGAATGGGCGGATGGCGCGTTGTGGACGGCGGAGATTTTACCATTGAATTCCCGGGAGTGCCGCAGGATACAGCGACCATGGAAGGCGACTATCATGGTGGAAAATTATTCTTCGAACCCGTGGAAGGCGGACTGGACTCCAACGTGTACTATTCCGTTTCTGTCTATTCACTAAACGATTCCGTAGAATTACTCGGTGATCAGTTGGATGAAATGTTGCTGAAAGACGCGGAAATCTTCGCCTGGGGAATTGGGGCGATGGTAACCGACAGCGGGAAAAAAGTAATGAGTGGTAAAACAGTAGGATATGAATACCCGATTTTTCTCTCCCGCAATGCAGGTGTAGCTACCATGCGCAAGTTCGCTCGCGGAAAAAAGATTTACACGCTTCTTGTGGTTACGGATAATCAACGTTTGAACAACTCTTCAATACGACGATTCATGGATTCGTTTAAGTTGAAATAACCGGGGCTTGTGTTGCTTACTACAAGCAGTTCATCAGTGGCCATGTTTTCAACATGATCGCCATACAAATAGAATTCAATTAACTAAAAAAGACGCAGAGCTTCTGCGTCTTTCACCGGAAATGCAATTTTATGCCCTTTATTTTTTTACAAAGCGGCGCTGTATTGTTTTATCCCCATCCGTGATGCGGATAAAATATACACCGTGCTGCAGCGATTCCACATCAAACGTAAACACGTTGCCCTGACGGTTCGCCTCCTGCATCAGTATACGGCCCTGAATGTCGGTAATAACAATTACGGCATTCGTAAGGCTATTCGCCGTGCGCAGCGTGAGCAGGTCTGTTGTCGGGTTCGGTAGCAGTTCCATTTCCTGCCCGGCATAAGATGCAACATCTAACGATAAAACCAATACGCATGCAGAAGTGTCGGTGCAGCCGTTCTGGGTTACAGCCACCGCATAGTTTCCGTTTGCAAGCGGCGTAAAGGTTTGTGCAGTCTCACCGGCAATCACAGCATAGCCGTTATCGCAGTCGAGCCACTGGTATTGTGCGCCCGATGCGTTGGCAGAAATTACAATGCCGTTAAGCGAAGTGGACACATCCACCGTGTTTACTGTGAGCGTAATCGTAATCACACTGTCGCAGCCGGCGCCGTTTGGAATCGTATCGTTGAACGTGGCTGATGATGTGTACACCATTCCCGAAGGTGATGTGTACGTATCGCAAACCACGGGGCTGATAGATGCGGCAGAAGGTTGGTTCACCGTAAGTGCAATCGTGATCACGCTGTCGCAGCCGGCGCTATTTGGAATCGTATCGTTAAATGTGGCCGACGCGGAATAAACCGTTCCCGAAGGCGATGTGTACGAACCACAAACCACCGGGCTGATGGTTGCGGTCGTGGCCTGGTTCACCGTGAGGTTAATCGTAATCACACTGTCGCATCCCCCGATGTTCGGAATCGTGTCGTTAAATGTTCCGGACGTGGTAAGCACTGTGCCTGAAGGAGCCGTGTACGAACCGCATGCCGATGCCGTAATTGAAGCGGTGGAGGGTACACAGTTGTTTTCGCCCGTAAGTACCAGGTTATCTACAAGCCAGGTGTCGCTGGACGCACTGGAGCGGCCTGTTATGCGCATACTAATCTGCGTTACCGTTCCCGGAAAAACAATTTCGCAGGTGCTGTATCCGAGCGTGGTCTGCAACCCGGATGTGAGCGGCTGAAACACCTGCTCGGTTGCGGGGAGGTAGTAGTTTTTTGCATAACCTGTTGCGCTGTAAGCCCAGAAACTGTTGTTGTTAACAGCTCCGCGTATGCGCATTCGGTTGTTGTATGTTATTCCGCCATCGGTGCTGTATGCAATGAGTACAAAATCGAGGTCGTCAGGTCCGCCGGTTGCACCGACAAGATTCATGGCAGCGAGGTTAAACCGCACACGCACGCTGTCATATCCGGACGGAATAACTGTGTTTGCAAAATCGAGCACGAGTCCACCGCTGTTCGAGGTGGTTTCCCACGCACGTGAACCACCAATTCCGATGGGACTGTTACCGGGCGCCGCACCCGGAGCTGAAAAGCCGCTGTTGTATATCACCGGGCCGGTGAAATTCCATACCGGACCGGCAGGTGTAATTTCAAAATCTTGGAAGGCCAGCGTGTCAATGTTCGTCTGAGCGCCGACCTGTTTCATCAGGACAAAAAAGAGCAAGAATAAAAAGTAGTGTTTTTTCATCGTACTAAATTACGCAATGCAGGTGTAGCAACCATGCGAAAGTTTGCACGAGAAAAAATGTACATGCTGCCGGTTGTTATGGATAATCAACGTCGGAATATCTCTTCAATACAGAGATTTATGGATGCGTTTAAGTTGAAATAAGGGGTGTGTACATTCGGTGATTTCGACAAGCTCAATCACCGAATGTACACACTACCGTGCCGAATCCTTTAATTTCAAATTCACATCTACGTCCACTTCAACATCATCCTTGGTTGGAATTTTTTTCCCAAGTTCAGATTCATTCAACCCGGGAATGATGGCGGGTGCTATCTGTGAAACAGGTCGGTATAAAAGCGATTCATCCTTCATCTTTGGAGGAACGATTTCTATACTCTTTTCTACCGCGTCTGTTACAAAAAACAACACGCTCATGATGAGTAAAAATTTCAGTGTGCCGAACGCACCACCTGCAATTTTATTGAAAATAGACATGCTCGCATTTTCAAGAAAACGTTCTAAAATTTTCGCCACACTGAATACAAGGATTAAAATTCCTACAAATACCAGTGCGAAAGCAATCAGCGGTACATAATCCGAATCGGTAGAAAACCAATCGCGTAACATGACTGCCAATCCATCCGACAAATGCATACCGCCCCACACGCCCGCAAAAAAAGCCACGAGTGTTGCGGCTTCCATTACCACACCTTTCATAAATCCGCGATAGAATCCCCACAAAACGGGAATAATAATCACGATGTCTATTGCATTCATGTTGCGAAATTAGCCGCATAAACAGCTAAGCAGACAAGTTGATTCCTCTACTTTTCCATGCAGCAATGTTAATGTTCACCTTACCTTTATAGCATGAGCAGAAAGAGTGATCTGGCGGTGAGCTGGAAAGAAATTCAGGATAAACTGGAACCGCAATTTGGCGGTGATCTCGATATTCAGGCGGTTCTGTTTATTATCGGGGTTCAGGAACTCGGGAAAGGTTATGTGAAGTTGGACAAAGAAGACAAAGTGAATGTAATGCACATCGCCATCTGCACGTTGCTCGAGCCTTATGGTTTTTACGAATATATTGGTCGTGATGCTGATTTGTGGCCACACTGGAAAGCATTGAAGCCGCTGCCGAATCTAAAGGCCGGAGAACAAAATCGGCTCCTGTTGGAGGCGATGATGGAATATTTTAGAAAAGAGGGATTGATCGAGTAATTACAACTCTACAGTAACGTCTGTAGTTTTGCCTTCTTCAAGACGAGCAACTTTCCCTGTTGGGACATACACGCTGTTGATCTGCACTTCAATGTCCAGAATCATGGGTAATTGTGTTTCGAATGCTGCAGTACCTGAAGCGTCAGTGCTGGAGATCAACTCCACTTGACCGTTTTGAGTATCTGCATGCAGGCGAACATTCACCCCACCGGCAGGATTACCTCCTACCAAAACCTTCACATTGGCCTTGCATTCTTTGTTTTTATTGCACGACGTAGCAACTGTAGTGATCATCAGAACCACTAACAGAAAGCCGGCAACAGCGAAGCGTGACATGTTTTTGTTCATAATATTGGGTCGGCCTAGTACCGATGGTTGCTGCAAAGTAGCCGAATAACTACCTTAGCTTCCTACAAATATAGAAAAGTTTTCAACATGATAAACAGAATAAATGTAATCCCTGTGGCTTTGGCCACCCTCTTGCTGTGCGGTTCATTGGTTGCGCCGGATAAAAGAGCAAAGGTGCTCATCACTACTGATTTCGGGTCAATTAAGGTGGTTTTGTTTGATGAAACACCACTACATCGGGATAATTTCCTGAAACTGGTCACCAACAAAACATACGACAGCACCATGTTTCATCGGGTTATCAAAGAATTTATGATTCAAGGAGGTGATCCCGACTCCAAAAAGGCACAACCCGGACAAATGCTCGGCAACGGTAATGTTGGATACACCATCAATGCCGAATTTCATCCGAATCTGTTTCATAAACGCGGGGCCTTAGCTGCTGCTCGACTTGGCGATCAAATGAATCCCACAAAGGCTTCTTCCGGTTGCCAGTTTTATATTGTTCAAGGTAAGGTGCAAACCGATTCCATTTTGGATATGACCCAACAGCGTATGGACATGCAAATCAAACAAGGGTTATTCAATACTATCATCAATAAGCCCGAAAATGCATTACTGAAGCAGCAATTTATCGCCGCGCAACAACGCTTCCAAAGCACCGGAAATCCTGACAGTTTGAATTTTTATTCTGTGGTGATCAATCCAAAAATTGATGAAGAATTCGCCAAGACACCGCATCGTGTGTTTACTCCCGAACAGCGGAACGTATATAAAACCATTGGCGGAACTCCATTCTTGGATGGCGGATATACGGTTTTCGGCGAAGTAGTAGAAGGCATGGAAGTAGTAGACAAAATCACGGAGCAACAGCGCGATCGCAATGATCGTCCGCTCAGCGATATTCGGATGACCATGAAAGTGGTGAAGAAATGAGAACGCTGATCGCGGCATTATTTATTATCCCCGTTATTTATTCTTGTCAGAATGCGACCTCGCAATCGGTTGCTGTTCCTGCGTTACAAGCTGTTGACTCTACCGACATCTTCACGGGGAAAGTACGCAAGGATGCTAAAACAAGTTTCGCCGATGCCCCTGTAGATACGTTTCGTGACGTGAAACAATTACGCAATTCTTTCAAGGACGAGGAATGGATGCACAAGTATTCCGAAGCAAGAAAACAGAAAGCTCCACGTTGCAAGGAAGAACTAAAAAATGTCGCATTAACTAATGTGTACTTGTTTGCGGTATCGCGCGAAGACGATAATGACTTCCACTTGATACTCGGCAGTAATCCTGCACAAGGAAAAAATCAGGTGTTGATATCCGCAGAAGTTTCCGGGCTTCCCGACCCCGCGAGTCCGCATTACGCTGCATTAAAAGCCGTTCGCGACACGTTCAAAAATTACTTCGCCGACCGATATCAAAAAGAACAAATCTTCTTCGTGAACGAGAAGCGTCCGCCGATTAAACTCGAATACATCGAAGGGTCTTTGTTCTTCGATAATCATCACTACAACGCGTATTCCGGATTTAACGGATTCAAAGCAGCCACGGCATGGGAAATTCATCCTGTTCGTGTTTTGCGTTTTGCGAAATGATCACGCGTCAATACTTACCTTTGCCAGACTATGAAAGATCGCATTGAAGAACTATTAAAAGAAATCGAAACGTTTGCAGGATCGGCGGAAGATCATGCGGAAGAATTTCGTTTGAAATATTTAAGTCGCAAAGGACAAGTTTCTTCATTGTTTGATGATTTCAAAAACGTTCCGAATGAATTGAAGCGCGATGTTGGTCAGTTGTTGAATAAACTGAAAACACGAGCACAGGAACGATGGGATGAATTGCGTTCGTCTTCGGCGTCTAATACAAGCAATGCTGAATTTAATTTTGATCCGACATTGCCTGTTGGCGGTTTTGTGGGATCTCGTCATCCATTAAGTTTGGTGCGCCGCGAGATCATTGAAATTTTCGGACGACTCGGTTTTACAGTTGCGGAAGGTCCGGAGATTGAAGACGATTGGCACAATTTCACCGCATTAAATTTCCCGGAAGAACATCCTGCGCGTGACATGCAGGATACATTTTTCATCGCCGATAAAATTGCGTTACGCACACACACCTCAAGTGTGCAGGTTCGTGTTTTGGAAAATTCCAAACCACCGGTACGCATGTTAATGCCGGGTCGCGTGTATCGTAATGAAGCCATTTCTGCGCGAGCACATTGCTTCTTCCATCAGGTAGAAGGTTTGTATGTAGATAAAAATGTATCCTTCGCCGATTTGAAACAAACGTTGCTGTATTTCTCGCGTGAGATGTTTGGTGCGGAAACACAAATTCGATTGCGTCCTTCCTATTTCCCTTTCACCGAGCCTAGTGCCGAGATGGATATTTCCTGCACTATTTGCGGAGGTAAAGGTTGCAACGTTTGTAAAAATTCCGGATGGGTTGAAATTATGGGCTGCGGCATGGTAGATCCGGCGGTATTACAAAACTGCGGGATAGATCCCAATGTGTACAGCGGCTTTGCATTCGGCATGGGCATTGAACGTATTACCATGTTGAAATACGGCGTCAATGATCTGCGTTTGTTCTCTGAAAATGATGTTCGCTTCATCGGACAATTCCGATCCGCATTGTAATTCTTATGTCCGTTACACCTCCGCTTTCTCCGCGTTTGCAACAAATACTAGACATGTTGCGAGAAGACCCGGGTGATGCGTTTTTGCGGTATGCGTTGGCGTTGGAAACAGCGAAAGATGGTCAACTTCAGAAGGCTATTGAATTAGTTGAAGAATTGTTGAAAGAACAACCCGATTATCTTGGGGCGTATTATCAACTCGGGCAATGGCTGGAGCAAGCACAACACTTCGAACGGGCGCGACAAGTGTATGAAGCGGGCGTTGTCTTAGCTCGTGAAAAAAAGCAAACAAAAACAGCCCGTGAGCTACAGCAAGCGCTGGACTTGATGGAAGAGTGAGGAGGTGCAACTCCTAACGGAGTACCAGAAGACGGCTGGTTGTCTCGGGTTTGAAACGTAGGAAAACTTTGGCGGAATTCAATCAAACCCCTCCTTAAAAAAGTCCTTTAGGTTAATATCCAAAGCCTTTAATATTCTTATCAGAGTGCTAAAGCGGACATCTCCTCCTCGTTCATATTTATTGTATTGTACACGGTTAAAATCGTGGTCGTATGCAAACGTTTCTTGACTCGTATAACCACGTGCCTTTCTCAGCTCCCGGATTCTAGTGCCAAGTTGCTCCAATTCCGTCTGTTCTGATTTGACCTGTTTCTTCTTTCCTCGCGAAGTACCTTTTTTCATGCTGCAAGTGACCACAGCACATGGTTTTATACAACCGCTTATTTATTACCTTATTTTTAATTACCATAGTTTCTGTTACATTTAATATTTTAGACAATAACTAGTAATCAAACCCAATACCTCTACCAATGAACAACTTAAAACTCTTCTTCTTTGCTATTGCGCTCATCACCATGGGCGCAACGCATGATCTTCATGCACAAAACTCGTGCGAAGCGCCAAATGAATTACCACTAAATGCAGGGTGTTTATCTAATCAAAACACATCTCAAATTGAAACATGGTATAGATTCACCGCACAAGCGCCACAAATTGAGATAAATCTGTTCAATCTGAACTGCGGAGGTACAATTAATACAATTGAACTATTTGCCGGCACTTGCATTAATTCTCAACAACTTGCCACATCGACATACGACAATGGTGTAATTTCATTAGTGTATAATAACCTGATTAACGGGCAAGAGTACAGAGTTAAACTTACTCAGAACAGTAACCAAAATGCATGCTACACCATTTGTGCAGAGAATTTGGTGTGGGATTGTAAAACCACAGCTATAATAAATGGAGTTACGTTCGTTGATTGTGCCTCGCCGCCACCACCGCCACTAGTTTGTAAAGAAGATTCTGTAACTATAGTGCCTTGGATTCAAATTGGCAGTTCCAACACATGTGACACTCCGGCAACATGGAGTATTTCTATTCAACCCGGAAATTATCTTTATAGTATTCCTTACAACGATTCACTTACCATAGTTGCGCCGGACAACGGAACCTGCGAACAGCAATATAATGTAATTTGTACACCACTATGTGCAAATGGCGATACCGCGTGTGGATATATCAAATTGTGTCCAAATTTTGTAGTTATCTGTCGGCCTACAGCAACTATAGCTGTCGCGCCCAACCCTGTATGTCTTGGGGATACGGTTGTGCTCATTAGCACAACTAATTCATCCGGAACAAATTACATGGAAACTCGCACATGGTATATTGACGGCAATTTCATTTATACCACAACTGCCGACACATTTCTCACGATACCGTCGGTTTATGCACAATTCCTCTTAACAACAGGTATTCATACCGCCTCTTTACTTATCTCTAATGGGGCTTGCACCGATAGCACATCAGTATCATTTATCGTAAACAATCCCGATCCATGCTTTACCTGGAATAGTTCGTGCAGAGTTAACTTCTTTGGCGATACAACTTGCAACAGCGGTATTCTTTCCGAGCTTTGGGATTTTGGCGATGGTTCCCCAATAGTAACATTTAGTAATCCTTCGCACACTTATCCAACAACCGGACAATCGTATCTGGTAACGCATACCATTATCACTATCAATGGCGACACGTTGACCTGCGAACGTTACGTTACCCAAACAGGCGGACCTGTCGCTAACATTCAAGGGTTTGCTGTAAACAACTGCGGTAACGGAAGCATAACGTACATGGCAAATCCTTGCACTAACGGTATTGTTTACACCTGGTCGGCATTGGTGGATACGTCATTAAGTTACACCGGATGCACAGCCCAAATTTCTTGGAACAGCTCCTCCGGAGACACGCTCATCCTTACGGCGTGGGACCCCATTAATGATTGCTACGGCTACGATACCTTGATCATTCCTCCGTGTTGCTTTGGATCTTTTGCCCCATCCAACATTACGTACATCAACAACACAACGTCCTCCCAATTCATAGCATCTCAAAACAATAACAACGTTTATAGCAGCGCCAATCAAATTATCATCAACGGCATTTTTACAATCGATGCCGATCTCACGTTCCTTAACTGCCCTAATATTTGGATGGGATCGAATGCTGCAATTATTATACAGCCGGGTACTACACTCACAATTAATAACAGTAGTGTCATCGGTAAATGCGATTACATGTGGGACGGTATTTATATTCAAGGTACATTGGCAACGTTGAATGTCATTAACAACTCATTCATCGAGCAAGCGAAACAAGCTGTAGTGTCCGATAATGGTGGTGTGTACTTAGTGCAAAACAGCACACTACGTAACAACCTGCGTGGTATTGTTGTTAACGCGTATTCCGGCTTCCACACGGGAGTGGTGCGCGCTACAACATTCTCTATGACTAGCAACTTCTTGCCTGCAATACCCGCATTACCTCCTGCATATACGAAAACAATTTGCGCGGTTGAAATT
>Ga0068876_10001396_pt1 | contig 18961 bp, 33 predicted proteins | sample NOAtaG_6_FD_66442 | JGI IMG/M metagenome (GOLD analysis project Ga0068876, IMG submission 66442) | Freshwater lake microbial communities from Lake Erie, under a cyanobacterial bloom - NOAA_Erie_Diel5S_2200h metaG | ecosystem: Environmental > Aquatic > Freshwater > Lake | place: USA: Ohio, Lake...
ATAAACAAAAGCTATATCTGGATCCTGTTGAAAAGCTTTAAGAGCTGTTTCTATATGATCAGGTTTCCATTGATCATCATGATCGATATGTGCAACGTATTCGAAACCTTCAGATTTTGCAAGAGAAATGGCCTTATTCAAAGCAGCAGTACCTGCAGAATTTCTTAGAACGTTATCTGGAACTTTACCTCTTTCTCCTGGTTCCTTCAAATTAAAGAATGTGTATTGAGAAGGTTTCATTTTATCGTTCAGTATTGTAGTCAAATCCTCTTCAGGCTGAAAACAGTCACCGACAAGGAAAAGCTTCCAATCTTGATGAGTTTGTTTAAGTAGTCCATCAATAAGAGCATTAATCATTGCTTTGAAAGTGATATAATTGCCTCTACCTCGATTGTTATCATCGATATTGTAAGTAGGACAAACTATAGCTACTTTTGCATTTATCTTCTTGTCATCGACAGGAAAAGGCATTTGTTCTTCTACTACTAAACCGTCAGGAGTAAAAGTACTGACAATCATCATGTCTTCATTTACAAAATCTTCGAATTTCTTAAATTGCATTTTAGAAAATGGCTTTTTTGTATTTATCTCAGAATAACGGTTCGGGTTTAGCTAATTGTTTAGGTGCAGATTGAAGAGCATTAAATCCCTTACTGAGACGTTCTTTGATGGTTTCTGGTAAGAAATCTTCGACTATACGTTTAGCATTTTCTACATAGGGTTTCCAATCGAAAGTTCCTTTAACTATTTGATCTAGATTTTCTTCGTTTAGAAGGATAACTGATTTACGGAAATCCTCTTTACTGATTCCATATTCATCGTATTTGAAGTGAACAATAACATCCTTTTCAACAATAAGTGGAATTCCGTAGAAGAAAGGTTCTAACATCGAGTATTCCATCTTTCCCTTTTCGGATTTTGTTCCATATCCGGCATAAAGACAGTAATCTACTTCGTTATAGATTTGCCACATCTCATCAGCATAATCTTTCATAACAATCTTAGGATCTTCGAAGTAGTGGAAAAGATTACACCAAATAGTCACATTGTCTCTGACATTACCTCGGAAATTCAATTGGAAATTTTCATCCTTACCTAAGTATTTGTCGAAATAAGGAAGAACTTCGTTAGGTCTTTTATTCGATGTATAACGGCTATTGAAAGCTATTTGAACCTTACCGGTTTCATTCTTAGTCAATTGAGGATAGTAATCAGGATCGAAAGGTTGTCTGATTAAGAAAGCTTCATACCCCATTTGAGTGTAATAAGGAATTACTTCATTTGTGTTAGTGAAGACTACTAATCGATTACCTTGATCTGTAAGATTCTTGAAGATTGTAGGATAATCATAAAGATCGGAACTGTGTCTTCCGTGTTCGTAGAAGATTACCTTTTTATTTTCGAAAGAAAACACAGGTTGAACAGAAGCAAATTCTCTTGCTCTATCTTCAAGCTTTTTGAATTTCTTTAAGTGAATTGAATTGATAAAAAAGAGAGTATCCGTTTCAGCAGTCAATTCAGGAAAATCCTTGATTTTTACAGGTATTTGTCCTTCAAAGGTTGCCCATCCTTTAAGAAGCTTACCTGACTTAGTAGGGTGAAGTACTCTTACTTCATGACCCATTTCACCTAAGATTTTGTACATAGCTTTTACAAGCGTAGTTTCTCCTCCAATTACCGGAGTAAAGTGAACGATGTCTATTTTCATATTATGCAGTTTGATTTACTGGAAGTTTAGAAATTTCTTCATCTAAGATTTGCATGATTGTATCATCTAGAGAGATTGTAATTCCTGGCCATTGAGGATAATCGTTTTGGAATTTAGAAAGATCAGATATGTACCATTGATGATCACCAATTCTTGCTTGATCCGAGATTGTGTATTTAGTCCAAGGAGTATTTCGGATTCCTTTACGAATCAAAATATCATTTGCTTTATCAATTGCTTCTAGAATAGAAGTTGAATTGTCCCTACCACCACCGGCATTGTAAACAGCTCCAGGTATAGGATTTTGATGGTAATGCCAAAACATATTGACTAAGTCCCATGAGTGAATGTTATCTCTGACTTGTTTTCCTTTGTAACCGAATACTGTATAAGGCTTATCATTTACAATACATTTCATTAAGTAAGAAAGAAATCCATGTAATTCAGCACCGGCATGATTTGGACCGGTTAAGCACCCACCTCTAAAACAAACAGTATTCATACCGAAGTATTTACCATATTCTTGTACCATTACATCAGCAGCAACTTTTGAGGCACCAAATATAGAGTGTTTAGTATGATCAATGGACATATTTTCACTTACCTCAATAGGCATGAATTCACCGCCGTTGATTTCAATTACAGCTTCATAGCGGCTTTCTTGTTCGATTAGATTCAATCGGTTAGGTGTATCACCATAAACTTTATTGGTTGAAGTGAAAACGAAAGTGGCTTTTGGGAAATAGAGTCTAGTCAATTCAAGAAGATTCATTGTTCCAATAGCATTTACAGAGAAATCTGTAAGAGGTTCTTTAGCAGCCCAATCATGGGAAGGTTGTGCAGCTGTATGAACTATCATATCAACATCGATTATTCCTTCTTCCATTTCTTGTTTCAATCCAGTAAAGATAACATCGAGAGTTTCGTAGTCTCTGATATCAGATCTAAGTGAATTAAAATTTTCTCTACCATAATCAGATGTCATTTTTTCTTCAGATTCTCGAGTAGAAGCTTCAGGTCCGAAGAAATAAGACCTCATGTCATTATCGATTCCAACGACGTAATAACCCTTTTCAATGAGAAACTTAACCGTTTGAGAACCAATTAGACCGGAACTACCCGTTACAATTGCTGCTTTTTTCATAGATTGCTTTATTTATTATTTGATTTTTAATTAAGTGTGATTCGATTAATTCGATTGTTTTGTTTATATCGTTTTCTGTTGTATCAATTTCCATGAATCGATTTTGCCAATTTTCTTGATGATACTTGGTTTTATAGCTTTCGTAAAACCAATAGAAGAGATCTTTCTGTTTATTGAATTCATCGAATGAATAAATCTGTCGATCTTTAGGTGATCGATTCATATATTCTTTGTGATTGTTATCAAGATGTATAAGAACGAAGTTATTGTCGTGTAGTAAGTCGGCAATAATCATATCATGAGTTACAAAGGTTTTTCTACCGAAGAATTTCGAATAAACCATTTCACTTAAGAATGAACGATCAAGTATGAAAGTTTCATCTGGAAAGGAACGAAAGAATTCATTTGAAATCATATGGATGCCATGATAGAAATCAGGAAGACTGACTTCCTGTGGCATTTTTTCTTTCAATGAGATATTTCGAAAACCAAATCTTTTAGATAGAGTTTTTGTAATAGTCGACTTTCCTGTTCTTGAAAGACCTTCTAAAATAATAAGATTTGCCATGAGTTTTAAGTATATTATTTATATGTAAATGAAGAACAAGAGCTTAATTCTACTGAACAATTTTATTAACACTATATAATCTATTAAGAAAATCTGGATTGTTGATTACGTGGTCCCTTATTTCAATTAGGATGGTATTCATTGTTATACTAGGTCTGAAATTCCAACGTTTATTTGCTTTTGCATAGTTAGTTAAGTAAATAGGAATATCAAAAGGTCGTACTTCGGAAGAAGATTCTAGATGAGAATCATCTTTATCTATGTTTTCTTTGCACCAATTAGTCAATTCAAGAAGGGACATGGAATTAGTTAGTCCACCACCGAGATTATAGATCGGATCATCTTCTACAGTTCGATCTTGAATTTGTTTGTTAATTACTTGACATATATCGAAAGGGTGAACTACATCTCTTACTTGTTTTCCGTTACCGCCGAATCCGATGTACTTAAGTGGAGTTTTACGTAACCAAGAATAAATCCAATAGCTGAATACCCCTTGATCTATTTTTCCAAATTGACCTGGACCGGCAATTACACCACATCGATTTATCCAAACAGGAAAATCAAACATTTGAGAGTATTCAATTGCAAGTAATTCTGAAGTAAGCTTAGTAGAACCATAAAGAGAAACGGGTGGTTTTGTTGAAAAATCTTCATTGACAAATCCGGACATAAGTGCAGGTTCAAATCGAGTTTCTGATTCAGTTATTTGCATTTCCGATAGAGCTTTAATCGAATAAACGCGACTTGTACTCATAAGAATGAAACCTGCTTTTGTGTCTTTACATATTTCCAATAGATTGATAGTTGAAGTTAAATTATTGTCAACTAAACTTCTTGAACCTGAACCAAACCCGGCAAGAACAGAAGGTTCAGCAGCACAATCAATTATCCAATCAAATTCTTCTTTAAGTAAGAATTTAATTTCTTCGGATTTTGATATATCAGCACGAACAAAATGAACTTGTGGATGAATGCATTGTTTTTCTGCATTGATTTCTGAACCCTTACGAGAAAGATTATCGATACCTATTACCTGATGTCCATGGACTACAAGGTATTCTGTAATGTAATTACCTAGAAATCCTGCCGAGCCTGTTACTACTATTTTCATATTTTTTAATTAAAGTGTTTAGATCTTTTACAATGATATTTGCTGAATTTTCATAAGATGCATATTTGTATGCAAGGGCTTTATTCATTTCTGAATAGTATTCCATTGAATTATTGAATGCTTTATTTTTTGCCGAATGTACTGCGTTTATTAAACATTGAACGAAAGAATTCATATTGATTTGTCTATCTTCAGTTTGAATTAAAAATGGATAATTTCCACGATCGATACCACTGTCTTTGTATTTATGAAGATAATCATTTAATGCCGGTGCAACCATTATGCAACCTGCCATCATAGCTTCTACGTGAGTTAGACCTCCATGTACTTCATTGGTGAATAGATTGCAACTGATATGTGCATTATTAATGAATTCAATATATTGTTCTCTTGTAAATGATTCGTTATTTGAAAGAACTTTTACATGTCCTTTAGAAAGTTCATTGATGAGTTGTTGTTGTTCATCTGTTACTTTTCTAGTTGGATTTAGAATGACAGCTTCAACATTTGTCATATCAATCAATTTAGAAAGATGACCAATTCCTTCAGCAAAGATATGCCAATTAGTGTATCTATTAGCTGAATCGGTAATACGATTACCAAAGTAGATTGTTACTTTGTCTTTAGGTTTTTCAACATGACCTTTAGCAACTTCTTTATAGAATGCACCGATATTCCAAACAGTAGGAATTCCTAAATGACTTCGATCTTTAAACATGAAATCATAAGCTTCAAGTGCTTCATCTAAAGCAGATTGAACTGGATATGAAAACATGTCAGAACTGATCAAAGCTTCCATTTGTCTTTCGTAATATCTGACTTTTGGATTTGATTTTGGAGAGATTGGACTGTCCATAAAGTAATTGGTCGAAACAATAGGAATATCTAAACCAATTGATTGAAAGAATACTCTCCAATTCTTAGTCAGTGTATTTTCATCATTAATCATTACATCGATATTCTGGAACACTTCAGGATATTTTTCATATCGATTCATATCGAAATGGAATCTACTAGTTACAGGTGAATGTGGAATATCATCACGGAAGAATTCAATTCTGTCTCGATATTTTTCATCGAATAGCTGTTCTAAGAATTTAACATCAGATGTATCAGATGCTGCAGGTAGCTTTATTAGGAATTCAAATTCTTCTGGATATTGTTCGAGTATAGAAGAAACAATACCAATACAGATATTCATACATGCATCATTTCTTAGTAACCATTTAGGTTGTCCATTGATTACCGTAAAGTTGGAAACTTGCACGGCATAAAATACTCTTTTTCTGTCTTTCATTGATTTTATTTTTATATGAAGTTATTTGGAAGGAAAATATGCGTTACCTAAAACTCTTGATTCTTTTTTCAATAGAGATTCAAGATAATCAAAGTCTTTTTCGAATACATGAGCTGAAACTATAGAACAAGTAAATTTACCCAATTCAACATCGAGTTCTTTTGCAAGTTCTTCAGAGAATCTACCCCATAGATACATATCGAGTTTTATTACTTGACCCATGTTCTGAGATCGCATATGTAAATGACAATTCAATTTGCCATTTCGGATAAAGAATGTAGCTGAATCAGTACAAGGGAATTCTAAAGATTCGTCTTTATCGAGAAGTTGTAAGTCTTCTTTATATATGATTGAAATTACTGCTCGTCTAGAATCCGGATGAGATTTAAGTTCTTCAACAATAGAGGATCTTTGTTCGAGTATTCTCGGACCATAGAAGGTATTGAAGTTTTCTGGAAGTTCCTTTGATTTAGGTTTTTCCATGAACTTGGAAATGTTAGGATATTTCTCAAGAATTTCGGTTGAATCTGTACAACCGGTAATCATCCATCGATAGAAGGTATCTGCATAATCATAGTCTAATCTACCGATAGATTCATCTTTGAATCTGTAAGTGCTTAGATCTCTTACTTCATACGAAAGTCCGGATATTTCATATACCGGACCGATTCTTGATGTAGTCTTAAATTCAGGAGACTTGATTATTTGCTCGATATTTCCTAAGAATGCTTCTTCGAAAGTATTGTAAGCAGTATATTTCATAATCTTTTTATATTAAATGAAAAAATAATGAAAGAGGATCACAAGAGTTTACAGCTTAGTTTCCACATGTTTTCTTTGATATTGCTTTCCTTAGAACTTCCTGTTCTTGAGAAAGTCATTCTTATCATAGTTCGATTTACTTGTTCTATAACTGAATCTAACTCCTCTTTGTTTAGCTTGTTGTAAGTTCTTAGTCCAAATACGTTATCGCCTTTATGTTGAAAGATTCCTGCGGTATTATCATAGAAGAGTCTTCGTGCATTTTCGAAATCTTTCTTCAAATCGATATTATTCATGAATTCATTCACCATTGAACCTTTGAGATCAAGGATCACAAGGGATTCGTTTAGGAATTCATCATATTTCTTAAAAGTTTTACTCATATTTGAAACTGTCTTATTTAGATCATCATATAACCATTAATGGTTGTTTAGGTTGAAAGGAAATAGTTTTTCTGAGAGATCTGAGATTATTTAAGAGGTTCAGGTTTTTCTCCCTTGCCCTTTAACCAATCAGCCACATCCGAATCAGTAGTTTGATATCCTTTAGTTTTCTCTATAAAAGCATTTAGTCTTGCATATCCCCATGCATTGTAAGCAGCAGGTTTTCCAAGTTTCTTTATATTAGGATTTACAGCAGCCCAATTCGTTTGAGCAGCTCCATAACCTCTTTTGAAAAGAACCATAAAAGCATCTTTCAATTTAGCAGCAGAAGCACCATCCATTTTTGCTTGAACTTTAGGATCATTTGCCAAGTCATCAATACGTTTATCAACTCCAGATTCATCCTCATTGAGCATTTCTTCGTTTAGTAGGTATTCTTCATTCATTTGAAATGAACGTTTGAAGTTGTTTAGTAATATCGGTTTTGATAGCATTATCCTATTATGTTTTTAAGGTTTTCATCGTATAGACGTGTTAGTTGTGCTTCAGGAGAATCCATCCATTCGATAGCAATAGACTTTTCTGGAAGAACTCGACTTCCACCACTGAAAGGAGCAACAGCTAAATAACCGGTTCCAGGTCCAGAAGTTCTCTTTCTGATACCAACCTCTAAAGAATCAACATTGCCTTTACCTAAAGGTTTTTTGAAAACAATAACAATTGATGTATAATCAGCAACTCCTCTTGATTGTCCTCTATTAGAAGTTGTTGGTGGAGTATTCATCTCTGATTTGAAGAATCCAGAAGCTTCAACTTCTTCAATTTGATCAGTTATTTTCTTAGGAAGACCTTTCATACAAATATCAAGAATTTCTTGAGATAGTTTGCTAGGTTTCCCTTGAGAATCATTAAACATTCCAAAAACTCTTTCTTCGTTTAGGAACTCGTCAAATGTCTGTAAATTTTTCATTTTATCCTACGTTTGTTATATTATCTTCAAATGATTGAATCTGATCTTCTCCTCTATAATCAGAAGGGAAATATCTATTGTTTTTTCTATCGAAGTAAATGTTATGCATTCCACCAGAATTTATTAGAATATGAACTTCTAATATAGTTCCTCTCGATATTGTTTGATTCTTTCCGTAAACGTCTTTAGCTTCAAAATCGCTTTCTGCTCTGTAAACTGTAACCCTATTTCCAGAAAGTAATTTTTTAGCCTCTTTGTCATTTTTTACAGGGAAAATCTTAGTAGTATCAGAATTAACGGTCCAATAAGATTCATTTAAGAACTCATCAAATGTCTGTAAATTTTTCATATTATGTCATGTAAGCGTATTGAGTATACACTTTGTTATTTTCTTTGTATTGATACATTATGACAGGATCTTTGAAACGATCCATAGTCTCCAAACGAATTGCATTGGATCCAATACTTTGAGGTTTATGAGTTGTTTTAAGAAAAGCTTTTATCGGTTCAAATGTCGAAAAATCTTTACCTGAACATACCCAAGGATTTGGATAAACTTTCTTTGGTTTGAATCCAATCTCTACAACTTTACATTTACCTAATACAGGAATTTCAATTTCATCACCAATTTTATGTTCAATTGCGTAAGGACGTTCGTATCCTTCGTTTAATTCAGATTCATTTAAGAATTCGTCGAATGTGTGTAGATTTTTCATATTTTACCTCTTTTTACTCGATCTCTAGAAATGCTAGTAAGCAAATTCAGCTCATCGTCTTTCAATTTTGTTTTTATTAATTTTTGCCAATTACCTTTTTGCTTATTAGCAGGCAAATCAAGGAATTGCATTATTTCTGGATCGTCTTTCAATTTGTCTAGAATCTTATTAACTTTACGATCCTTTCTCCATTCATTCCACCAATCCATAATTCCACCATCACTTGAACCGCCATCAAAAGCTCCGGATTTGGCCATTGCTACTGCTAATAATGCAGTAGATTGCATAAGAAGCATTAATGAAGGAAGTATAGATGTTGCATCTTCGTTAAGAACTCCTTCATTCAATTCAATGAATTCAATATCAGAAACTTTTATTTCATGTTCTCCTCCATCTTCGTCATAAACGTAAGTTGAATCGTTCTTCAAATCATTACGCATTTCTTCTGGATCTAATATAGAATAGTGATTACCGTTTGCAAACACCATTGATCCGGGATCATTCTTTACGATTCTATATAGATCGTTTGTAGTTTTTCCTCTAAAAGAAATTCTCTTTTCATTTACTTCCCTTTTAGATTCATTTACAAATTCATCAAAACTGAGTATATTTTTCATATTAAACTTCATCTTCTTTTTTCTCCGGTGGACTAAAATCTACCCAAGCTTTTTGTAAACCATATGAAGGCCATGACCATTGTAGAAGAGCTTGTCTTTGTCTTGGTCGACATTCCATATCATTTGCATCACAGTTAGCTTTTACTTGACCAAAGTGTCTAGCAAAAGATTTCCATCGGTTTATTTGGTATCTATCATAAGATTGACCTTGAAATTCATCTTCAACTCTACGACCTAACCAATATCTCATATACCATTCAAACCAACCACGAGGATCGATAGGATTTAACCATCCTTCGTCTTGCCATCCTTTCAGAGGAGTTCGACTTTCTTGTTTGAATCGATTTACTTGAGTATTATTTCCCTCTGGTGAAAGTCGACTATCTTCATACCAACTTGCAGGAAATTCAAGTATTTGATCATTACAGTACTTACCTCCAAAAACGCCTTCAGTTAGCATTTGTGAAGGTGTGTATCTTGGACGGAAATCAGATGCAAAATTCTCTCCAGGATTTTCTGCTAGTTCGTATTCGTAGTCCTTTTGCATTTTGTTATGAACTACGACAATTGTTCCTTTCTTATACGAACCATCAGAGTTTCCATATTCCTTGAGAATATCCATCATTTCGTCTAGAGTCTTCATCTCGAGAACTCTATCCAAGGCGGTCTTATTAGGTGTTATCTTATTTGCCATACTGTATATATCCTATGCGAAAATGGCAGCAATAATAGAGATAAAGGTAAACCAACCAATAATAAGAAGAGCAGAGAGTAAGTTGTGTTTTGTTTGAGCTTTCATATTATTTAATTTCGTTAAGAATTTGATCATAGGTTTTGATTTGTATTCCAAGTTTGCGTGCTTTTTCCATTTTACTTGAAGATGAATTAAGATCATCAGTAATAAGTACATGAGTAGACTTATCAAGACCGGTATGTAAGTAACCATTTTTCTTTATTAAATTTACGAATTCTTCTTTAGTTTTGAAACCGTAAGGTTTAGGAGAACCTGTCATTTCATATTTAACAGTTTCTGTAGTTATTTGAATTTCTTCTTCTGGTTGAATTTGAAATCCATTGGATTCTAAAACTTGAATAAATTGATTTACTAGTTTGTATTCGTTAGAATTTTGATTTAGGAAAGGTGTATAAGCAGAAGAATTGAGACCTGTAAAATCTGGTTGTTTTCCTTCGAATAATTTAGATATTTGAACAGCAGTTGACCAACCGACATTATCGAATGCTAGAGCATTTACAATAAGTGGAAGTGTTATTTTATTAGTTGGATTGTTTCTGCTTTCTAATAAGATTTCCAATTGACGACCTTTCTTAAATTCACCGGATTTGATTAATTCTGTTTCGTTGAATTTTTGATTATCGAATATATCGAGAATTGTTTTGTAGTTAGCTGTATAAAGCTTATTGATTGTTGCACCGGCAACGTTTCTTAAACCAAATGATGCTATTCCTCTGGCTAATCGATGTATTTGACGATTAGTACAGTTTGGATTTGTACAGACTAAGTGAATTTCATTTTGAATTTCTAATTTACATTCAGGTGTTGTACAAGTTGTAGGAATATGTTTTTGTATATCATCGAATTTAGGTTCGATAATCTTTTGTACGATAGGAATAATATCACCGGATTTTACGATAATTACTTTAGCTCCTGGGAATAAACCATTTTGAACGACATTTCCATAGTTATGAAGTGATACGTTAGAAACGGTAGTTCCATCTAAATCGATTGGTTCGAGATTACCGACCGGAGTGAATTCACCTGAGATTCCAGAATTCCAAATGATTTCTTTAATCGTTGTAATAGCTTCTTTAGGAGGAAATTTAATTGCTATTGCCCATTTAGGATGATGTTCTGTTTCTCCGATTTGATTACGTTCAGATTCATCGAATTTAATTACAATTCCATCGAGTTGATAAAGAGATTTTTTACGAAAATCTGAGAATATATCGTAGGCTGATTTGAAATCTTTAGCTTTGAATTTGTGAACGATAGGTGCAGTAATGAAGTTGTTTTCTTTAAGGAATTGGAAAGTGTGTGGGTGGTGATAGTGACCAGATGATGTATGAATACGACATTCGAAAGAAACAAAGTGAAAATCTTTCATTGTTTCTTCATCATTTTCATCTCTACCGAGAATACCCGCAACGAAATTTCTAGGATTTTTGTAGATATTTCCATATTTCTGATTGAATAGATCAGATGGAATAACTACTTCACCTCTGATTTCGACTTTATCAAGGATATTGATAGTTTCAGGGACAATGAATTTCATTTTTTCTGAAATGTTTTGACCCCTTTCCTTATCACCTCTGGTTAGTGCCCATTGTAATTTTCCATTTTCGTAGATTAGATTACAAGAGGAACCATCGAATTTAGGTGTAGCTTCTAATTCAGATTCTTGGATTTTGAAAGTGTTATACCAAGAGAGAAACTGATTAGTAGGAAATTCTACGTTGTGATGGACTTGAATTTTGTTTAACGAAAGCATTGGAGAAACGTGATTGAATTTGGCATCTTTAAGATTTGCCGAACCAACGATTTTCGTTACTTGAGAATTGAAAGATTTTAATTTTTCTTCGAGTAAATCGAATTCATAATCAGATAGAATTGGTTGACCTTCGTAGTAACGTTGTTTAGCTAGAAGGTATTGGTTTTCTAAGTCTTTTATATTCATTGTTAATTAATTATATGTAAATATAATCATAATTCTTCAAAGAAAAAAATCTAGATCAAAAAATTATTAACAAAGTTATTAACAGCTCTATTCATTCTTTCATCTACTTCGATATTATTATCACCGAACTTTTTCGAAAGATTAGGAACGCAAATTCTTTTGCTCCAAACTTCAGCACCTATCCATTCGAGAATATGTTGAAGATGTGTTATTCCCATAACATTTCCAAATGGAGATTCAGAAGTTCCAATCAAGAGGATCGGTTTATTTTCGAAACGAGAAGGATATCCAGAAGAATCCACAAGCTCTTTGAATGAGAAAGGGAATGAACCATTCCATTCGGGAACAATCATAACAATTCCATCAGCTCCTTTCAGGTCTTCGTTATTAACGGACATTGGAGAAATCTTTACTGTAGCCTCGACTCGTTGATTAATCAGATTGTAAACTTCCATTGCCTGACGGAAGTTGAGACCTCCATCAGACGAATGAGTTATTATGAGAGCTTTTTTCATTAATCTTCCTGTGATTGTTTAGCAACCAGCTTTTTAATTTCAGCTATTCGCTTATCATATTTTGCAATTGTTTCAGGAGAATTTACTTCATTCAACCAAATGTTGGTAGACTCAGCTAAGTACATAATATAATCAAGTGCTTGTTTCAAGTTCTGGAAGTAACGTAATTCTTCAGAAGGTTTTACATGTCTTCCACCTCTTACCGTATATCGATAAGACAATTTGTTATTTGCCCAATGGTCCATATTGAATTCACATAGGACAATCCAAAATCTTTCAGATTCCCCTAAGTGATGTTTTTTACCCCATCGTACCCAAGAAGTTTCTTCGTATCTTGAAGATCCTCGTTGTTCTAAAACATCCCAACCTCCAGGTATGAATGGACGGATAATCTGTGCTTCCCAGCGTTTTTCTTGTTTTTTCATTTTGATTGATTAAAAATTGTGATCAGTTATACGGATATCGTAATCAGTGAAATTTGCAAAATCGTTTTCGTCTGCTTGAATTCTACGTTCTATAGAATCGTTATTATCATTTCTTTCGGAAAGTCTTTCTCGACGAACTTCAACAGGAATATCGATGTAAATAATAAATGAATGTTTACGGTCAGCGGCATGTAGCTTATTGATTCCGGTAGGAGTCATGATGAATACATCATCGGTTTGAAACCATTGTTCTTTCGAAGTTCCATAGTACCATCCATTGAAAGTTACATATTCATAGAAGAAACCTTGATCGATTAAGTCTTTGAATTCCGATTCGTCTAGAAAGTAATAATCTCTTCCGTCAATTTCTCCTGGTCGAGGAGGACGAGTTGTATAAGAAACGCCGTATTTGAAACCTCTTCCTTCGAGGATTTTTCTTAGATGATCTTTTCCAGCAGCGGCTTTTCCTACTAGGATGATCCTTGATTTTTGTTTACTTGTCATATGTTATTCGCTTAAGTTCTCTAATAATTTCTTGAAAGGCTTCTAATCGACCTAAATCGTATGAATGCATTTGATCTAGTTCTGTATCTTCGAGGGATAAATCGAGAGTAAATGGATCTTCTAAAAGAGCTTCTCTTAGACCTTCATCTGATAGATGAATAGTTTCTATACGCATTCTCATCATATCTTCAATTTCCCTACAGTCATTTTCGAGCGAAGTAATAAGCTCGGTGTATTTAGCAGATTTCATAAAGTTTGATTTTAATTTATATGAAGATTAGATGGAAGCAGTTTCTTCAGATATTGTAATGTTGATACCAAGATTGTAGATCATAAGCATATAAAACTTTAGAGCTCTTTGGTTAGTCGAATCAGCATTTGCAAAAGCTCCAGAAAGATTATTATCCAATACTGCTTTTACAAATCCACCAGGTTCAAATCCAATACCTAAACGAGCATTCATAATTGAACAAGCAATTCGTTTGATATGGTCTTTGTCTTCTTCTGACATCCAATCGAAATCAAAGATAGAAAGGTGTGCCATCTTTTCAAAATAAGATTCAACCGATTTCCTAACGATTGCCATTTGTTTTAATTCTAATTCGATGTTTCTTTTCATTTTTTGTTATTTATGTAAGTGTATAAACCATTTGAATTCTTTACTAATCGTTCTTCACCTTTAAGAAGGATAGCTCCATATCCTAAAGAATTTTCAGAAAAGTAAGATGTATACCAACCTCTATCTGAAGTTGGATTGTATGTTCCTTTACCAAATCGATATTCGAACATTACTCTTTTTATTTCTCCATGAGTACAAGGACCATTTTCTCTAACGAAATCTAGAGCAGTTTGTTTGATTGTTTTCATTATAGAGGATTTATGATTGTTGAATTTTCGTTAATGTAAAGATCTGGATCGTAGGAAACGAATTGGATTCTTGCAATATCTTTACAATGATTATCTCTTAGAAAACCTGTATCGTGTTGAAAAGCTGTTGCAACTTTTAATTCGATATCTCGATAGTTTTCAGAGTTTGCTGGAGATTTGATTAAGACTTTAAGACCTTTACCGGAAGGTGTAATGAATGCAGAATAAACATAGGATAGTTTTTTGCATTGTTCCTTAAGTGCTTTTGGATCTTCGACAGAATCGATATCTAAACACATTAAACCGTTGTATTCTTCGAGACCTGCGAGGGATCGATAATTAAATTTACCTGTTGGTGTAAATACTGGTAGTTTGTCCTTAAGAGGATTTTTCGAAGGATTTTCAGATTGACGAATTTCTTCGATTAGAGATTTGTATTTGTCTGAAGCAATTTCGTTTAAGACTTCAGTAAGTGAAACAACCTGTTCAGGTTTTGTGTTTCGAAGGGATTTGAATCGTGTACAGATCATATTATATTAGTTTTTAATTATATAGTAAAAATAATCAAATTTCTCAAAAGGGAAAAATTCTTGATCAAAAAGTTATTAACAATTTTTCAGTTTACAGATTGGAATTTTTACAAAACCCGATTGAATAAAAGCATGTGGATATTCAACGATTTCTGCATTGATGAGTGTATCGAGGATTCCTTGATTTTCTGAATAGTCTTTGATTGCTACTTCGTTTTCTTTTAGTAGATTATCTTCAACACATACGGTTGCTGTTGCAAAAGGCATTCCATCGATTACATCGATTAGCTTGATTGCCGTTTGTCCATTACCATACTTTGCAAATTGAAGACTGAGTTCGAATTCGCCGAAGGGTGATTTGTGATTGATTGTTTTCATATTGATGTTGTATTTAGATGAGGTTTAAGTTCTTTGATTAATTGCGTTTCTCTTAAGTGTGCTTCTGCTTTTCCTCTGATTACTTCGAGTATAGAGATTTCAAAAGACGTTTCACCGTATTGACGTATGTTTTCACATATTGTCCATTGTTTAGTTTCCGTTTTGGCACGGCTTACATGTTGTTTCCAACGTTTTTCAATTGACCATTTGTAAGCTCGTCCTTTCAAAGCCGTAATTCCAATATAGAATTCTTCAGTTTCCTTGTTACGGATTTGATAAATGATGTGATTTCTATCAGATCGTTTTTTTCTCATTTCGTATTTTTTCGATAAGAACTAAGATGTTAGCAGTTGGTTGATTGAATTTTCTGATTTCAGATAACCAAATGATTTCGTTAGTTTTCAATTGGATGTTTTCTCTGATGATATTGATTATTTCGTTTTGCATTGATTAACCGATTAAGTATGAAGGAATTGCATGACCTAAAGAAGGAGTGTAATAACCGATTCTTCTTTTTTGTAGAGAAGAAACTTTGGTTTTCTTATCTTCAGGAAGTTGGTGAATTTTGAAAGCGTAAAGAAGATAGTTACCGGATTCTTCCGATATTCCATAGTTTTCTTTGATGAATTGAATGTCTTCTTCTGTAATCGATTGTTTTGTGATTTCAATTTCCTTTTGAAGGATTTCTTTGAGTGATACTTGCATAATTGGTATTGTTTAATTAATTATATAGTAAAAATAATCATAATTCTTCAAAGAAAAAAATTCTAGTCAAACTTTTTTTCAAAACTTATTAACAATTTTTTGTCAATAAAAAAAGGTAGGTCGAAAGACCTACCTTACTTAATACGTTATGACAATGGGTTTTATGAATTGATTTGTTGGATTTGATCTTCCTCTGCTTTTCTGTAAGTCTCTAAATCAGCTAATCTCTCAGAATGATTTAGTGTGACCTTAGCAAATTGGTCCATTTGTATTTTGAAAAGCTCTTCTAACTTTTCGATTTTTTCGTATGAGCTACGATATGTAGACGACATAACATCGGCAGCTTTATCTGCTTGTTTGTCAAGTCGAGAATCCACGTATCGATTTAATTCATCGATTCGTTGATGTATTTCTTTAATTGTCTTTTCAAGATCATTAAGAACAGCATCGATTCGATGATGTATTTCATCATGAGTTCGACTAAATCTTTCATCTATTGTACGATGAGTTTCTCCGAATTCTCTATGAATGTTTTCAATCTCGGATTGGAGAGTTTTAATTGTTTTGTTTATCTTGAGCGCTTGTATAAAAGCGTACCCTAAGCAAAGAATACCTAAAGCACTAATAGCACCCAAAACAAAGGTTGTAATTGTTTCCATTTGTCTTAGTTTTTTTTAGTATGTCAAAGAACGTATTAAGTAATCTTTATATGTGCGAATTTGAAGAGAGGATCAATCAATAAACTTAGTTTTTGATTCGATAGAACGTAGATATTGTTCTGCTTCTTCTTTAGTAGGAAAATCTTTTTGATGAACAATAAATCTTTCGGCGGCTAAGTCTTCGCCGAAATTATCCATTGATTTTGTATGAACTGAAACTATAGCACAATGCATTCCCTTTATTCCGTCAATTGAACCAACTAATTGAACAGTGGATAAATCATCGATTCGAATTTTCTTTACCCAAATCGAGCTTCCTTCTCGGAAAGGATCTTTTACGTAGGCAAATCCCTCATTGAACTTTTTGAATTTCATAAGTTATTTATCCATAGTGGACCCGGAGGGAGTCGAACCCTCGTCCAGTTCGAATGTGCAGTGGACTCATTCACAGGCTTAGTCAATTTTTCTAAATGGACAAAATAGAGAGTTTACGATACTTACAAACGTTGGGTGCATTTAGATTCATGACTTAATGCTTAGTCAGATCTACTCTTCAGAAGACTGAATTTCATCGTTGCAACTTTCTGTTCCTGGGTAATTGCTACCCGACGGTTAAGCTGCTACCGCTAGCTCTACCTCTTCAACAACCGCTGAGCGAGTTAATGAAGTTGGGATACTCATGATATCCTCTACGTTGTATGCGTTTGCATTTATCTTTTGTATAGGTGATTAAAGTGTTTCCGATACTAACACTGCCTGCATCTCAAAGAACTAACTTCGCCTGTCAATACCAAGGCGGGCCCAATTAAAATAGCCGGGATTTCACCGGCTTTCTTTTTTTGTTTTCTTACTTTACTGTTGTTACAGTAGCAGTGTCAGCAGCTGAAGGAGTTGCATTTACTGTGCTATCAACTTTAACAACAGAAGTTGAATCTGTGTTTTCAGTTGCATTTTCAGTAGATGAACCCGTTCCACATGAACTTAAAGACAAAGCTAAAGCCAAAGTAAAAACTGTTAATGTTTTCATTGAACGTGGTTTTATATTTTGTTCTCAATTTAATTACCTATGAGAACTTAAGGTTTTCGAATTTTATTTATCATATCAGCAATCACCACAATAGGCCAAAAACAAATAAAAGCTAAAGGCTGTAAAGGTGACCAAAACTGTTGTATATTGTTTCCTAAGAAATTTACCCAAAGTACGAGAAATCCAAGAGAAAAATAAACAAGAGAACCGAGAATAAGAAGTGCTATCATGATTCGATTTTTACTACATTACGTTCTAGAATAAGTTGATCTGTTACTTTGTCTTCGTACCAAGCATCGGATTCATAAAGAATATAAAGAGGTTTCCCTATTTCTGAAGAAACTTTCTTTAATTGTTCTTCATCTTTTGTAACGTCTAAATCTCCCCACCAGATAACCCCTTCACCAAGAAGAGCTACTCTAGCATTGAAGACTATAACGTTTTCTTTGTTTCGAGATCTATATCCAGACTTGGATCCGGAAATCATTCGGCCATAATGAAGACCGTTTTCTTGAAAGCACTGTTTGTAATTCATTTTATTACTTCATTGTAGGTTTTCCATTCGATTTCATCATTTGGCTTTCTGTAAGCTAAGATGATTTCACCGTTTTCATTTTTTCCTATTGCAACAAATCCAAACCCTTCACAAATAATAGGTATGTAATGATCAGGTTGTACTTGATTTGCCATTTGTAGAATATCGAAATCATGAGGCATTTCTGGATCATGAAGTTCACAGTATTGTTTTGAAAAATCAGCCATTATTCCATTATTGTTATTTCGAAAGTCTCCATGTCGAGTTTGAAAGGTCCATACTTCTTCATAAGCTTTTCTTGTAAATTACTTTCTTGTTCTTTTACATTTTGCATTTCTCTATCGAGATTTTCTATTTCTGTAACGAGATTATTTCTTTCTAAAGTAAGTTGTTCTAGTCTTCTTTCGAATTCATTATTCTTGTACCAAAGATCTGCGTAAGTTTGGACTAAGAACTTCACTGATTCTATTTCTTCTTCGTTAAGACGCATAGTTAATTTTCTTTATTTGCTTCGTTAAATTCTTCTGAATCTTCAACGTTTGCAGGAAAGATCATTCTCATTTCTTCATCAGCAACTTCTTCTTCAACTTTGGTTCCGTTATATTGACGGATATATTCGTTGAAAGCTTTACCAACTGATTCCGATTCAGAAAATGCTTTGTAGTGATCGAATGGAACATTTAAGAATTCATAAACAGCTCCACCGTTGAATTCAACCAAGAGTTTTTCTGTTTGGAAATTGTAGAATGATGACGAAATCATTGAAGATTCGTAGTGACAAATTTCTGTAAGTTTTTTCATTTGATTTTTATTTTATATGTTATTAGTTAGTCCGGGAATCAAA
>Ga0068876_10001399_pt1 | contig 18926 bp, 21 predicted proteins | sample NOAtaG_6_FD_66442 | JGI IMG/M metagenome (GOLD analysis project Ga0068876, IMG submission 66442) | Freshwater lake microbial communities from Lake Erie, under a cyanobacterial bloom - NOAA_Erie_Diel5S_2200h metaG | ecosystem: Environmental > Aquatic > Freshwater > Lake | place: USA: Ohio, Lake...
GGAATGAGCGGATGGCGATGACGATGGTGAATGGGCTTGGCTATGCTATTGGGACTGGCATAGTATTATTGACTACTAAATATTTTGGTTATGTTTTATAGGTATGCTCTGTTTTTCTGTTTGCTTTTTAGGGTAATTTTTGATGTTAACACCGTGTCCGCTCAAGTGGCGGATACGGTTGTTTTATTTGACGATGTGAAAATTCGTGTATTGGTATCAGGTGATACGGTCGGGATGTCTGTTCGTCAATTTTCAAATGTAGTGGAGCTTATAGGTTCTATGGACAAGGGGCTTGACCTTTGCCATCAGCAATTGAATAAGATGTACACGGCTTTGTCTGTATCGGATACTATTGCCTTAAAGATGTCTTCTCTTGCGAGTGTTTATCAATCTCAGGTGCTTTTATATCAGTCTCAGTATCGCTCTATGGCTGAGATAGCGGATAGGCAGTCGAAGATGCTGACTGATATGAATACGAGTCGGGTACGGGAGAATAACCGGTACTTGTGGAGGGGGATAGGGTATGGGATAGGTGGAGGTGCCGTTTTGGGTATTATTGTTGGTGCTATAATTTTGCGATAATGGAAAAGTCTCATAAAACTGTTATAAATACCATCTTGGTCTTGATTGGTATTTTCATGTGTATCGTCATCTTCAGCTTGGCAAGGGATGTGCGTAATCTGCAATCGGCTGCGATGGATGTGCGTAACTTGATAGATGCCTATAAGGACAGCGTAGAGGTATCTAAGGAATTGGTTCGCAGGGCAGATAGTGTTGCTGCGGAGGAGATAAATAAGCTGCGTGGCGACTTGGTGGAGCTTTCTCGATTGAGAGAGATGACTTTGCAGGAAGTGAAGGCTTTGCAGGTTGATATGAAAAAGGAGGATGTGAGGGTTGATAGCCTGGGAAAGACTCTTTTGGATTGGTAAATATTATATGCACGGGGTAGCTCAGTTAGGTTAGAGCGGCACAAATGAACTGTTTCAATTCGCGATAGCAATAGGAATTTTGTGTGTCAGAAAGTCGGGGTAATTGTCCGATGCGCCGGTGGTTCGAGTCCATCCCCTGCGCCGACATATTTTGTTTTTTTTATTTACGCAACTTGCCAAAACAGAGCGCCAACTCTGTTTTGGTTTTTACCCATCATAATGAGCAAAGTTTACTATCATAATTTAACGAAAGGTTGGTTCAATGAAAATGACAGGAATGAGGCTGCTGCTAATAGTGAAGCTCATGACTATGTTAAGTTTTCCATTAGAGGCAATAGCTTAATGCACGATGTATTAAGAGAGGATGAAGAACTTGAATCTAAAGGCGAATATACTTGGGTTAGAAACGACTTTTTTGAGGCTTTTAAAGAATTACATGGGGTTGAATTTAATCACCATCTTTCTTGCCCAAAGAAACTTATCTGCCATAAGACTATAGCCTATTTACGAGAGGGAGAGTACGAGTACATTGAGGACAAGGATGAGCTCAATAAGCTTTATACCCTGAAGGTTCTTGAGGAATTGGCTGAGGTTGCTGCTGCTAATTATAAAGATATAAAGGAGTTTGCAGACTTGGTAAAAACGATATTTGCTTTTGCTCATACGAATGGAATTACTGCAAATGAACTGTCCTTTGCGGTAATGGAAAGAGCAGCTGTCAAGGGTGTTATGGAAAACTTGGCTTTGACCAATATGAATCCTGATAATCCAAGCAATGCACTTTATTTTAAAGGTCAAGTTCAGCTTTATGGGTCTGATTATTTTTCTATTATGGCCCATACTCATCGGAGTAAGCCTAAATGATACATGATTGCCATTTTTATACTGATACTGCTATGTCTTATCGCAAAAGGGTATTTCAGCAGTAAAGAGGTGGGCCAAAATCCCGTGCTTCTTATCAGGGTTCCTATCGCATGGGCTCCTGTTTCATGGATAAAAGTTCCTGCCGATGGCATTGTCGGTGAAGGTTTCGCATCTTCTGCGAGTGTTGCATTTAATATATGCTTCTCAGGTGCGTCTAATTTGATTTATGCACAATGAGTAAGCCGCTGTGCTTCGCTAAGAGTAAAACGGCGGCTTTTTAAATCTATAAGTCATGCAATTTGAAGAAGCAGCAAGGTATATGCGTAAGGGGGAGAAGTACAGGCTCCCTGAAATGCTTGGCTATGTATTCCTGGATGGAGGCATTGTAAATGCTGCCGGAGAAATAGAAGGAGGGTCTTTCAAGAATCTAACATCGAGAGGGACAGTAGTTGACCTTTGGAGCGATAAAATTACGGCTGCTTACTTTATGAGCAGGGATGATTGGAAGTCTGTCAATGGATTATCGTTCTCTTGGGCATTAGCTGTTATGGGCGCAGGGAAAAAGGTGAGGAGAAAGTCATATCCTGATAATGAGTATCTATTCAAAGGTATTGGCAATAATGGGATGGTTATCGTAAAAGAAAATTCATCAACTGGATTGCAGGCCGGATGGTGGTCAACAGTTGAAGATATATTAGCAATTGATTGGGAATTATTTGAAGAATAACAATACTATCACAATGAAAGAAACGAAAATATATAAAAGCAAATACTTTGTGTTCTATTGGGCATGGGTATTCAACATAAGCTATGAGCTTTGCGGTTATTTTGATAATCGACCAAGGATAAACTTGGATTTATTCTTTTTCTCGCTCACCATTATCCTACCATTTAGGAATAAATGGACTGACGAGTGTGTGCCTCCTAAGTGGGGGATAGCTTACCACAATTCAATATTTTGGATTTATAAAGGTGGTAAAGGTAATTTGAAGGGAGGGAATAAGTGGTGGTCATTTTATGCGCCTTGGTATTGGAAAATTTACCAAACAAGGATGATGCGACAAGATGGATCTTGGGAAATAGAAGGGAGTAGGGATTATAAGCAGTTCTATGACGAAAAATGGAATAATGTGCTTATGTACAAGACTTTCGACTATAAATATGCCTTAGAATCCGGCGAAATTCAATTTAGAAAAGCTACTATTATCCAAAGAGAGCGAGAATGGAGGTTGAATTGGTTTATGTGGCTGCCCATCAAGAAGGTCTATAAGGATATTAAAATTGAGTTCGACGATGAGATAGGCGAAGGGACTGGCAGCTATAAAGGAGGCACTACTGGCTGTAATTATGAAATGCTCAAAGGAGAAACTGACCTACAATGCCTTAGAAGGATGGAAAAAGAAAGGAAGTTTTCAAGATAAAATATACGAATATGAACAACTACTACCTACTACCGGCCAATAAAGTCGTGCCTGCTATCCTATATAATGGAGGCAATTCATCGAAAGGTGGTGCCGATATTGATGGGCTGAAAGTGTTTTTCAAGAACAATGGAGATAGGTTTGAGGATTGGATTACGGTGGGGGACAAGTGTTTGTTCATCAAGGACGAAACGAAGTCGATAGTATTCAGGGAGGCGGTTCATGTTGGTGCAACTATTGGGAAAATAGATGACAAATATACTGTCATCACGAAGGATGTTAAGGTAAAGCTTATCACCAATGGCAGCATTGTCATGTGGAATCAGTTTGATGGCTCCATCAAAGAGTATAGGATTGAAACTTTCGATATAAATACCGGAGAGGCAGTATTCGATGAGTTTAGGACGAACATTTATCAACATCCTAATATTGTTTACAAAAAAAACATCCGGTCAGAGGTGGGAAGGCACTACCCTACTATCGCTGAAGCAGAAAGTGATAAGGAGCGCGGTCAAAAAGCGGAGAAAATTTGGAAGATGTTGGACGCTACTGGTGGTAGTGCGCTCGATAAAGCAACACTAAATGAGGTAAATCTTATTTTGGAAATAATAAATCGGTAAAATAATGGATGATAAATTTAAGAATAAAGCCGGCTTTGAGGTGCCATATTTCCCTTACAAGGTAACAGCAGGTAATGTTGCCCTTGCTTATGAGGAGAATTATTTCGTTAACAAGTCAGGCATAGAGGAACCGCATAAGAAAATGCGCGTCCGAACCGCTGTAGTTGTGGCCATTGGCGAATTTGTGGAGATGGATGGCATAGTTGTTGGCCGAAAAGTCTTGATGCCTACTACGGCAAAGCAAGAGTTCGAGATTGATGGCAGAACCTTCTATGTATGCAGCTCTATGGACATAAAAGTTGTTGACCCTGTTGATGACGAGGAGATGATGCTTTGGTATATGACCAAACACTTTGAAAGTATGCCTGAATCGGTGCAGAAAAAGTTCTCTAAAATATTTTGGAATGAAAATACTAAATAATAAAGTCCTTATATTGCCTGATGGACACTTCAATAGCGATGGAATATTTGAAATCTTCGATGACTTTGAGCCTGCCAAGCATTTTTCGATACTTGGGACTATCTTGGCTTTACCAGAAAGACTTGTTTTTCATGGTAAGGAATTAGCGGAGCTGCGAAAGAACCGAAATCCGGTGACGCAAAAGCGCATCCAACACTTGATGGCCGAGTCCCTTGAGTTCGATAACGATATGGGCGGCTGCGAGATAGGGGATAAGGTTGCTTTTAGGTTCATCAACCATGTATCGCTGATGGAAGAGGGCTCTTGGTTGGATTTTTATCAGATGGGCAAGGCGCTGTTGGTTGATTTTGACCAACTTTATATGCGCATTGACAAGGAGGGCCATTCCCACATGCTAAATGGATGGATTATGGTTGAGCCTATCGAATATTCATTGGAGGAATTGGAGGAATTGGGTGGAGGCTTTGTTGTTTCAAAGAAAGATGTTCGTAAGCCGGGCATTGGCATCGTTCGGATGATAGGAACTCCTAATAGGGGTTATTCGGATGGGTCTAAGGAGGGCCATGACGTACAGATAGGTGACAAGGTGATGTTTCGCCATTCCAACAACGTTTCGATTGAATGGGCGTACCATAAAGTGCTGAATGAAGGCAAGTATGCGTTTTATAGAATGCAGCGAAAAGATATTTTGATTATTTCATAAAAAAATGTATTTTTGTGGAGCTATAATTCATTGCGTTACAATTCATTCATTAAAAAAAAATCTTGCCATGAAAAAAATTAAGTATAACCCATTCTCAGCCAGCTCCATTGTCTTTGCTATTCTGATGTATGTCTTGGCTCTTCAGTCAAAACTATCCCCTGAATTTGAAATTGACCCAAATGTGGAAGATGATGAGGATGGATTGCACAAATTCATCGCCGAGCATCAAGGGAATGCAAGTCAAGACAGCAAGTATGTGCAATATGCTCCTACTTCTTTCTTCCGCAGAAAAGGCGAGGTGCTGTTGGCATGGGCCGCATGCAAAGAGGGCGATGCAAAAGCTTGGAAGCCTACCGAAAGTAAAAAGGTACAGGCTGCTCTTATTGGCTTATATGGGAATTTGACCAATCCGGTAACAGCGAAGGAGCTTGTCAATCGCTTATTGGACTCAAACCAAGATGCGCAGCTGACAAATTTGGCGATTAAAGGCGAAAGCTTGATCCGCACGAATCTGTTAGACCTTGTTTTGGGTGACAAGAAAATCCAAAAGAAGCTGATTGATTCTTGGAAAAAAGATTCTAAAGCTGCTGAAGCTCCAAGTGGTAGCGAGGGCGGCAACGAGGAATAGGGTAATTTGTTGGGTTTAATATTATGCGCTGTTACCGTAACACAAGGGGGCAGCGCATTTAATTTAGCGATGTATGGCTGCTGATTATAAGGAATTTGAAAAGATGACGCTCAACCCATTCAGGATTGCCAAGGGCAAATTCATGGATGAGTATAAGATATTTAAGCAAAAGCGATTTTGGGAGAATCCCGAAGATGGGGAGAAAGAGAGTCCATACAATAGATGGACAAGGCACGAAAAGGACATGATTGTTCGATTCGTTGTGCTGTTGATTGATACGGAGAGTCCTTATTATGAGGAAAAGAGTTATGACATAAGAGTATCGAAGTGCAAAAAGGCACTTGATATAGTGAAGGCAAGTGTGGTGGATAAGGAAATTGACGAAGATGGCCCGTTTATGACTAAGGTATTGTTCGAGTTTTTCAAGAATATCAACAATCACCTTTACGAAACATGGTTCTCTATGAAGATGAATCTTCATCAGATGAACAACTACCTGAGAAGGCCCCCTGCTGTTGACAAAAATGGCTCTACAGCATCAGATATTAACGCGAGAAGGCAATTGTCACAAGTTATCACGGAGCTTGCCTACGAGCTTATAGAGATTGAATTTCAGCTGTTCCCTGATAGCAGACTTCAAAAAATGATAAACGACAAAGCTACCGATGATGGGCTCGGTGGCTATGCAGAACAATTTGCAGAAAATCCTACTTATGGACATTAGTTTCGACATAGATACCAAAAAGCTTTATACGCTTGAATGGAGCGACAATCCTGAGACTATTGACATCTTGGGATTTGAGATGCCTATCCCCCTACCGGTTCGACCAAAGCGCGGTAAGATGCGCAATGCCGGAAAGCCAAAGGAGCTTCAGAAGTTCGAGCGCGAGGAGGTGCCGAAGGATTTGGCCCATTGGCCCAAGAGGATTGTTGATGAATATGCTGCCTACGTATGGCACAAGCGCCGCAATGGGGAGTGGTGGTTGATAAATGGTCAAGAGGTGTTTATTACTGGCAAGGCATGGGTGTTTTTCAACTTTTGGTTCACGGAGAAGGGTACTTTGCCGGATTTCAGGATGGAGGCGGTGGAGTTTTTCTTGGTTTGGGACTATTGCTTGAATGATAAGAACTGCTTTGGGTTATTGGACATCAAGCCGCGTCGTATTGGTGATACGGAAAAGACGCTGTTCCTTATGTGGGAGCATTGTTCTCGTGTGAGGTATCAGAGGGGAGGGATGCAGAATGTGAAGGATGATGCGGCAGAGAAGAATTTCAAGCGATTAGTCAAGGGGCATAATAAGATGTTTTGGATATTCAAACCCATGCTGAAAGGTAGCGATACGCCATCTCAGTTGTTGGAGTTCCAATATCCGGAGCAAAAGATGACAAGGCGGAAGCTACAGGAGAATGCTCGTAAGGGTAGGTCATCTCAGGCAAAGCTATTGGAGTCGAATTACAAGTATGCTCCTATTGAGTCAAGTATTGACTTCGAGGCAAGTGTTCAGGGCCGTTATGATGGTGAGCGCCTTGGCTTTTATCACTTGGATGAGCCTGGGAAAATTATGGCTTTCAATATCAGAGAGCAATGGCCGGTCATACGTCGTACCTTAACGCTGCATAATGATAGACTCATTGTAGGAAAGTCAATTTGGACGACTACGGTAGAGGACTATAAGAAGGGCAAAAAGTCGGGGGAGAGTATGTCCTCTATGGGCAATATTAAATACTTTTGGAATAATAGTAATCCAAAGAAAAGGGATGGGAATGGGCGTACTATTACAGGAATGTACCGATACTTTCGTTCCTGCGTTTTGAGTGATGAGCCGGATGAGTATGGCTTTTATGATGAGGAGAAGACAATAGTGACCGTTATGAATACGCGTAGGTCATTAGAGGAGATTGGTGACTATGAGCAATTGGCTCAGTTCAAAAGACAGTATCCTCTAAATATCCAAGATGTATTCTCTCTGCCGTTAGATGAGTGTGTGCTCATGCCGGTGCTATTGGATAGAAGGATGAACCAAATAGATGAGGGCCTTGATTGGAATAGCAAGTTGCCTGAGTTTGGCCAAGAGAAGCCCAAGGAAATTAGAGGCGACTTGATTTGGGTAGGAGGGCAGTTTGGTGGTGATGTAGAGTTCTACCCATCTCCAAATGGCAAGTGGTACATCTCTCAATTCCCTACGCGCAGGAATGCGAGGACTACCATGAAAGTAAAAGGTGCTACTTTGGTGAAACCGGCAAATGACAGCATCTATTCGTTTGGGGTTGACCCTTATGACCACATGATTGAAGGTAAGGCCGGAGAGGATGGCTCCCCTATTCACTCTGAGGGATCGGGAGTTGTCTATCGAAAGTATGACGATGAGGTTGATGGTCACTTGGCAAGGGATGAGGCCGGAGAAATTAAAGAGTCTGAGGTACATAAAATGCAGACAGATACGTTTGTATGTATGTATGCCGACAGGCCCCAAGATCCGATGGAATATTACGAAGATATGCTAAAAACGAGCATATACTACGGTGTTCCAATGTTTTATGAGAAAGATAAGCCGGGGGTAGGTAACTTTTTCCGTTCGGCAAAAACGCCTGGTGGTGCAACGTTCTCAACTTACTTGAAAGAACGTCCTATGGAGACCAAGGTGGAGACCGGTAGAAGGAAATTCGAGAAAGGGGCCAAAGCTACAGCTCCTATTATCAGCTTGTATGTGGATGCGCTCAAGTGGCATGTCATTCACAGGATACATAACTACCATCACTATAGAATCCTTACGGATTTTAGGAAGTTTAAAGTTCACAATAGGACAGAATGTGACATTACAGTAGCAGCAGGTTTTGCATTATTAGCAGCAGGGACATTAACGAGAAAACGAGTGGATGAACGTAAGGAAGAAATGAATCAGAACATATCTTATTTTCGTAAATATCAACGCCAACGCTAATGATTATTATTTTGATTGTATTATCCGTACTGTTTGCGATTTCAAGCAGTTTCTTTTATAGAAAAAACAATGGGTTTGTGTTTGCTCAAAGCTCTGCGATGGGTGCCATGTGCTACTTTTATGGACTATCATCTGAAAATTATATGTTTGAATATAATTTAATGATGGCAATTGCTATGATAGCAATAAATTTGTTTGTAAATTTATTCGCACATTTTGCACTTTTCTTTTTCAATTCCAAAAATCCAGCAGTATATTGGATTGCATTGGCTTTGTTCTTGATAGCTAACACTATATCGGTGTTCATATATTTTCAAATAATGGTATGACAGACAAATACGTAGGAACAGAAGGCTATAAAAAGGGGTTCACAGCAGGGAAATATGCTATCCCTGATGAACTTGACCCTAATGAAATGGGGCCCAAGTACTTTCTCAAATGGGCAAGGTACGTATGGGCGCAGTATATTACTGACCGAACTCTCGTTCCTTTTGGCGGCTTTACACCATCAGGTAGAAGCTTTTACGAGCTTCGCCAATATGGTATTGGGCAGCAAGACAAGCGTATTTATATGGATTTGGTTGACCCATGTGAGGATAAGAACAAGGATGAGGGTTATCTAAACATCAATTGGGACAATGTTCAAATTATGAGCAAATTCCGTGACTTGGTTCGCGGTAAAATGCTCACAATGGACTTTGACGTTGTGACGACTGCGATAGATGAGACCTCTATCAAGTCGCGCATCGAGCAGGTTAACATGATGAAGCTATTGGTCAATCCGGTTATGCAACAGATGATTGCTGAGACCGGAGTAATGCCTACCGGAGTCAAGCTACCTCCTGGCATTGAGACCGTTGAGGATGTAGAGATGTATAACAAGATGGGTGGGCTTCGCCTCTCCCATGAGCTGATGATTCAGGATGCTATCGAAAGCACCAACTACGAATCTGATTGGAGCTCTTTAAAGAATCAAGTCATTGAGGACATCATCGACTTGAATGTGGCTGCTACAGTTACCTATGTAGAGAAAGCTACCGGCATAGTCAAAGTAGATAGGATAGAGCCGGAGTATTTGGTATGTAGAGCCTCAAAATACCAAGATCACAGAGACATTGACTTTGCAGGGCATATTAAGAGAAAGACCATCCAACAAATTCGCATAGAAAGTGACTTATCAGAAGAAGCTTTATATGCGATTGCCAAGCTCTACAAAGGTAGAGGTGGTAATGGTATGGAGATTGGGGGAGGGCCGGTTGAAATGGGCTATCAAAGAACTTATAGGAGCGATACTGGGGATAGTACCGGCTATGCTGCGTATGATAACTTTAGTGTGGACATCTTGGAGTTTTTCTTCATCGCCAAGGAAGCGGAGGCTTATATTATAGGCTGTCATAAGGATGGCAATGCGATATTTGACAGAGTTGACTTGCAGGCAGAGCTTGACAAGCGAGATATAGATCGGGGCAAGAAGATAGAGGAAAAGGTTGTCGAGTATGTCTATCGCTGTAGATGGATTATCGGAACCGAATATGTATTTGACTACGGCAAGGAATATGCAGTTGTCCGCCAAGGGCACAATGGGGTGCGCAGGGCCAAATTACCCATTCAGATATATTCAGACCGCAGCCCTTCATTAGTGGAGCGTTGTGTACCCTTCATTGACGACATACAGCTTGCAGTCCTAAAGAAGCGCAATGTGTTGGCTAAGATGGCACCTGGGCCGCGTATGGCGATTGACAAGTCGCTCATGGAAGATTCGACTGTCATTGGCAATAAAACCTATTCAATATTGGATTTGATTGAGCTATATCCTAAGACAGGGGTATTGGTTTATGAATCTGTAGGGGAATGGGAATCGAGTGAACAAGCTGGCAGTAACAGGCCTCCTATTACCTTTATGCCGGCAGGTGTACAGGAAGATATAGCCATCCTCCTTCAGGATGTGCAGTTTAACATGAACCTCATCCGTGACGTTACGGGTATCAATGAGGTATCTGATGGTAGTAGCCAACAACAGGATATGTTGGTCAAGGTCATGGAAGGACTTACCGCTGCGACAAACAACGCGTTACGTCCACACTTCCAACTTTATTATGGGCTCTACCAAAATCAATGTAAATATGTGGCCCAAAAATGGCAGGTTGCTGTATTGGCCGGGGAGATAAACACAGGGTACATTCCTATTGGTGACAATATCCTAAAGCCGGTATTGGTATCAAAGGACTTATATGACTATGACTTTGGGATAAAGATAACGCTACGTCCTACTCAGGAAGATAGGCAGATGCTATTGCAGACATTATTCCAAATGCAACAAGGGAATCAAGTCTCAGCAGCGGATTACTTTGTGCTTTATAACATGATTACAAGTGGTGACTTGAAAAAGGCACAGTTGTACATGGCCAAGGCAAATGCGGCTTATCTAAAGCAGCTTCAGCAGATGGAATTGCAGAAATTGCAACAGCAATCTCAGGGCAATGCGCAGGCAGCGCAGATGGCAGAACAGGCCAAGGCCCAAACTGCGCAATTGACGACTCAATTAGAGATTCAAAGGATGCAGGTTGAATATCAGCTGATGATGCAGAGGGATGAGATGCTACATCAATTCAAGATGCAGGAGCTTACTATGCAGAATGCAGCGAAAATGGAGCAGGCTGCGACAGAAAAAACAATTGATTTTGCCCTCCAAAAAGAAGAGGAGGCAATTTAATTTTGCATATTTAAAAAAGAATATTATTTTTACACTATCACAAGAGTAATGTTATGAACAGTAATGAGTTTAACGGCGGAGAAGGTGGAGAAGATTTCAACAAACTGATGGAAATTGCAGCTGGCGGTGGGCAAGAGCCTATCGTAGAGCAGATACCTGAAAGATTTGGCGATGTCGCGTTCGACACTTTCAATAAAGCCCTTGTGGAGGCCACAGGTGGCGCCGTGCAGGATTTTAATAGCCTCAAAGAGGTTATTGCGGCAAAAGGACGATTGTCGGAAATGGAGCAATCTTTCAATACTCTCAAACAGCAAGAAGAAGCATTTAGGGGAGGCCCCAAGTATGCGAATGAACTTGTTGAGAAGATTGATAAGATGTTCAAGGATGGAGCAACAGAGGATTCAATTCAAGAGTTCATCAAATTGCAGCGTATGAACGTTAGCGAGATGGATGATGAATCAGTTCTCAAAACCCTTTACAAGAAGGAGTTCCCTCAGTTTACCGATGATGAGTTGGATGAAATGCTCAAAGAGGAATTTGATGGCAGTTCGCTAAAGCTTAAAAAAGCAGCGATTGAAGGCCGCAAAAAGCTCGAAGAGATGAAAGTCAACATCCAGGAGCCGGAGAATATTCGCATGCAAAAAATTCAAGGCGAACAGGCTAAGGCCCGTTTTGAAAATTGGGTTAAAGTGAATGCAGCCGTGTGGGGCAAAAAAGAAAGCCATTCGTTCGACCTCCAAATAGGAGATGCCTCGACGAAGTTGAATTTCGCATTGCCAATTGATACACGCGAGCACATCACTTTAGAAGTATCCAAATATGCTGCGCAGAACAAGATTCCTGCGACTCAAGAAGGACTCAAACATTTACAAGATGTAGCTGAAAGAATGCTATTCTTCAAGCACGGCAAAGAGATTCTGTCAACATTATTCCGAGACGTAAGTGCAAAAACTAAAGAAGAGATTCTTTCGGCCATGCACAATGTCAGCTCCCAAGATAGGGGCGATGGCGGAAATAAGGGGCCGGTCACTAAAAAGCTCTCTCCTGCTGAGGAGCAAAGAGCTCGTATTTTGAAGGAGGGCATGAATGGCAGCTGGAGATAAAATCTTAGTTTCAACCATTTAACCAATTTTTTTTATGGCATATACTCCGTTTGTGGCCGCAGGTGGCCAAGACCTTACGCCTAACGCCTTTTCAGGTGTAGGTGGTAATTACGCGAGCGAGGGCATCATCTCACAATACCAAATGTACAAGCCTAATGAACTTGTGCAGGTATTTGAGCGACACTCATACGCTCCCTCATTCCGCATGATGTTGAAAACGATGGGCTTTCGTCGTGGTTCTTATGCGCCTACTGTTGGGCACTATGAGTACCCTTGGCGCAAGAACCTCGTGACTGTTGGTGACATCATCACTCCGAGCGCAGGCCCAGGCACTCCAGTTACTATTGAACTTGACCCATCTGACATGTATAATGCAGGGGCTACAGTCAATGGTGTGGCTGCCCAAGCATCTTATCCTATTGTCAATGAAATTCTCATGTTCCGCGATGGTAATATGGCGATGATTACGGCAAAGGATACAACTGTCACTCCTCATCAGCTGACTTTGACTCCCCTCAAGTCAACGGTGAACTTGGCAACATCTGTTGTTATTGGAGAGGCATACTTCATTGCGACTAACGCATGGGGTGAAGGTTCGGGTTTGCCTCAAGGCCGCGTTCCTCGCGTCATCAAATATCAAAATACATTTCAGATTGTAAAATCTGCATCGGGTTCTACCGGTACAGAGCTTACCAATCAGATGTATTTCGAGCCCGTTGCAGGTAAGCCGGGTTCATTCTTTGGTAAAGTGAACATCGACACGATGTATCGCTTTGAAACAGAATGCGATGGTGCCTTGTTGTGGGGTCAGCAAATTAACAACATTACTGAGTTCAATCAGGACTTGGGATATGACGTTAGCATTCATGGTACAGAAGGCTTGATTGAATTTGCTTCAGTAAACGGTAATAATGAGACTTATGTCCCAGGTAACTACCAAATGAGCGACTTCAACGACATTGCGAAGTACTACGAGCGCGAGCGTATTGGTGTAAATGATATTATTACCTTACAAGGGATTGACATCAATATCGAGGTAGAAGATGTTATTATTGACATTCTGAATGGCGACTTGGCTGCGATGTTGACCAAAAAATTCTTGTGGGGTGAAGGCGGATTTGGCGAGGAATTTTCCTCTATGCCGGACGAGTCGTCTTTTGCATTGAAATTTGATTACCGTGCGGTGAAAAAAGCCGGATATAATTGGCTGTTTTATCACATGCCTGTGTTTAATGAGAATGTTGGTGCCGGTGCTCCAGGTTATGACTATCCAGGATGGCAGGTGATGATGCCAATAGGCTACACCAAAGACAAGCAAAGCGGTGAAAGCCGAGGAACTGTCGGATACGAGTACAAAGTTGTAAATGGCTACTCTCGCGAGGAAGTTATTGCAGACTTGTCAGGTGTCGGTGTTGCAGGGTCAGGTTCTCCTTACCGCGTTGCTACAAGCCCTAAAGACTTGTATCAAATGGGTATGGTTGCAGAGATGGCGTTTCACGGAACGTGCGCCAATCACGTAACGTTGACTACTCCGGTATAACGAGTCATTGACTGTTTTTCATAATAAATGCGCCCTCTCAGGCGAAAGCTTGGGAGGGTTTTTTAAAAACTACTATCACACAGTATTATGAGTTTAATTATTAACGGTACAGTAAAGGGCAAAAGCTTTGAAGACAAACAAATATCTGCAAAAGAGGTATTGGAATTGTTTGGTCTCAAAGAGAGGTTTAAGCGCCTCGATAAAACCCTCCGATTCGATGTAGTCGAACGGAAAACAAAAAGATCAAACGGACAAATACAGCATCCGGAGCGCGTTGCTATTATGTGCATTACCCAAGCTACGGTTGATGGTGATAGCTTTGAGCTTATCTACTACAAAACAAGGGTTCGTAAGGACTCAAAAGGTGGTAAAACGTATTATGACATGAACCCTCGCAAGGTTTATATTGAAGGAGGTTCACTCCCCATCAATACAGACCAAGATTTGGATTTGGCAGTATTCTTGTACTTGCACAGCCAAAACGAGACTTCTCCTGTACGTATCCCATCTACGCGTGCAAATTTCAAATTACATGATGGCGCTGCTCAGGCAGAAAATATATTCCGCGAGAATAGCATTATCTTCCAAATTACGAACAGCATCCTGAAAGATGACGTTAATGCCCTGCGCTTGAAGGCCCAAGGCTTGCGTCTCGGAAACTTTGCCAACAAAGATGAAATGACAGTTCGCTCTGCCCTATTGGAGCGTTTCAATAAAGCAAAAGCTGAAGGTAAAATCAGTAAATTCATTGAGGATTTCAACAATCCTGCATCTATGTTTACTGGTATTATCCTCGAAGCAGTTGCAAGGGGTATCATCACCACAAAGCCGGACAAAGGACAATACATCTACGTTTGGGGTGCCAATACCAAAGAAAAAGGTAGCGTTGTTTGTCGTGTATTAAAAGGCGAAACTCCTATTGAGTACCTTATCAAGTACGCGCAAAACAATTACGAGTACTTTATGAAAACCTTGGAAAAGGAAATCCTGAATGACCAAAAACGTCATGGATTGGAATCTGCTGATGAGGAAATTGAAGGATTGGCCCAAGCCCTTAGCGCAAGCTCATTTGGCAAGACTGACCCATTAGAGGGCTCATCTGCTCACAAGGTGGATATGAAAACATTGGTAGAGGCTGCTGTCCATTATGGCGTAATCGAATATAGCCGCAGAGACAATGCTATTTTCAACCTAAAAGGGGATGAATATGCAGGTGATGCGCTATTCCAAGCGACTCAAAAGGATTGGAAGACTGAGTATGCTAATTGGTTGGAAGAAACTGCCAACAATGAGGCTGCTAAAAAATTAAAAAGTCAGGTGAATCTTGCAGTAAATCGCGGAAGCGGAGCTGGTAAAAAAGAATTGAACCTGATGAAAACCGAAGAATAACACACCCAAATATGGCATTCATACCTGCGGCAATATTTAACATCATTGAAGGTGATGTAAACTATCGAAAGATAGTTGCGGAAATAACATCTGACCCTATTCCAGGAGTCGGAGTCACTTATAACGTGTACTATCGAGTAGATGGCCCTATTGCCGCGTTGCGTGTGCCAAACTTTTCGATACCTGATGGCGTTTTAATTGATGCAGCCCCAACTGCATCAATGCCATTGGTATCATTGCCATTGGACTCTGCCGGTTCAACCCTTGAGGGCAATTATAAACTTACATATTACGTAGAGGATGCAGCAAACCCAGGTGTTTATACTGAGGTTGTTAGCTCTATTACGCTTGATGTGCTCAAAGAGGGCCCTGAGTCTTGTAGATTGCAGGCTCGCATTGGGATTGATGTAAATTGTGTATGTTACCGCCTTACGGTAACGGACAATACCGTGTATGGGAATGCGAATGAGGTAACGCTACTTTCGAGAGTGCTGACTATCATCCCACCTACTATCCCAGGCGGTGTCGCTCCTGCTCCTATCACAACAACTGACCCATCTATTCAGATTGGGTTTGACTATGCAAATGTAACGTACATTGTCAATTTGCTCTCTCTGTATCAACATGAGAATAGCGATGGCACTATTATCGTCCAAGAGAATTTAGTGGCTCAAATAAGCCAAAGAATCGTTTGCGACTTTAATTTGTGCAAGCTTATCAAATGTATAAATGATACGATTGGGAAGCTTGAGCGCAGAGCTGCGCAGGTAGGCGGATGGCCTAACTTGCCATTGGCAGAACGCGATATGTTGGCCCAAATGAATCAGCTTTGGATGCTGATGGAGATGTACAGAATTTGCGGCAATTACAATAAGGTTTATGAGATATACAATCGCTTAGTTGACTTGATTAACTGCGACTGTGGCTGTACTGAGTCTAATGTTGACCATCCAATTGCTGTATCTGCTGCGTGCGGTGGGGCAGGAGGCAATATTACCGACATCAATGGCACATCGCCTGTGCTTGTTAATCAAGCTGGCACAACGGCAACGATAAGCCTTGACCCTAACTTTATTACGGCGGCATTGGCTACGCTTACCTCATTGAATCTAACGGCACCAATACAAGGCAGCATTGGTTCAGGAGGGACAGTCCTTAACTTGAACTTAAACCCTTCTCAGGTAGTCCTTACTGCAAGTGTTAATCCTACCTATGCAGGGTTTTTGAGTTTTGCAGGGAACACACCTACAGCCGGAAATTCACAATTGTCAATGAACCCATTGGCATTTGTATTGACAGCGAGCATTGCGCCTGCATCTGCGGCTTATCTTAGCGTGGCATTAAATACTCCAACTCCAGGTAATGCTCAATTATCATTTAATTCAAGCGCTATATCTTATGGTGCTTGGACTACATTGGATGATACTTGGGTAGCGTCAATGTTGACTGTAGTAAACTACTCAGGAGCTACGGATCCATTGAGATATTCTGTGAATGGCTTTACTAAGCAAATGCGCTTAGAGGGAGGATTTTTTGCAGAAAGATTCTTTGGCCCTGACTTCCTAACGCTTGACATCAATCTAACACTCCCTGCAAGTATTCCAAAAGTAGGGAATCCAATTGCAGCGTTTAATCCGGCAGGAGATTGTGTTGGGTACGTTACATTAGTTCGTGTGCCTGCGCAGCCTACTAAGTATAACCTATTCTTCTATCCTAACGCGACATTAAACGTTCCGACTGAAGTTATTGTTAATGGTATTTTCAATCTTGACTAATGGAACCTTGGAAAACACATATAGGGAATGGCAATGGGTCTATGTTTTTCTTCAAAGAAGGCATGGCTGATGGATCTATCCTGACAACTACATATTGCGCAGCTCTCAATGAACAATGGACGAGCGGAGTACCTAACATCAGGGATAAAATGGCCAATTCGCAAGGGATATTTGATAATGAGGCTGAGATGAAGCCGTATTTTTATAAGCGCATTAAAAACGATGTGTTTAGATTGGATACAGCTGAATACTTTTTCAATGTTAGAATCTTTTACAATTCTACATTGGGCCAACAACAGGTGATGGAGTATCTTGTCAATGACAATATGCCGGTATTACTTGCGCATCCAAATACAATTGAAATGACTGCGTTAAATGGTTCTGACTTCTTAGAATTATTCTTATAATGATAAACGTTCAATACATATTCGACTCTGTATCAGACTTGAGCAGGAAAAAAGATGCCGGTTACACTTCTTTCGAGGAGTTTAATCGACATCTAAATGCTGCCCAAGACATCCTCATGCGCTATTACTACAAGCTGTTTGAGGAAGCGCAGATAATTGTCGATAGTGTATTCCCATTTTTAGTCGAAACGCAGCTGCAAATAGAGCCAAACGCGACCGTTATCATGCCAAGTGACTATCGCTATCGCTTGGAGGTAGGTTATTTAGAGATAAATAACCCATCTTGTGACAGCCCAACAGGGCAGCCGATAGTGAAACCAAAAACGATGCACTACTTGGCAGCAAATGAGGTAATGGAAACTCTATCCTCCCCTATCAGGAAGCCATCAAAAGAAAAGGGCATATACCGACATACGTTCGTTAATAATATTATGAAAGTTTATCCAACGGACTTGACAGGATATGTGAACTTCAAATACATTAGAGACCCAAGAGTTGCTAAGTATGGTGTCACCATTGATGTAGTCAATAGGATTGAGGTCTATGACCCATTAACATCCGTTGATCCTGAATGGCTCGCTCAAGATACCGATAACTTGGTAGATTTGATATTGATGTTCCAAGGGCTTGCTATCCGCGAGAATGCGATCATCCAATGGCTACAGCAAAAGAATCAGTTCACTACGCAAAAAGGAGTATAGATGACTAAAGGCGAAATGATAGAGCTGGTATATCTGTACTTGGCCGGTGGACAGATAAATGCAGACTTGAATATAAAGCGAGAAGATATATCGGCCATGCTCGCTCCGGCGGTCAACCTTGTAGTGTTACAAGAAAGCCGTATGCGCAGGCAGGAGTCTATGCAAGGAGCGACTTGGGAAAGTACATCGACTGGTGTTGATGCGGACTTCATTGGTACGTTCTATTTGGACGTTTTATTTGATACACAACGCAATTTGTATTATATTAACCCCAAAATAAGGGTAGTTCCGCTACCATTCAACAGAGGGATTGATACTATAGCTGCGATGCAAGGCGATTTGCCTTTCGTGAAAATGAAAGGTCAATTTGAGGATGCAAATTTGAATGGCATTCTCCGCAATCAAGTCAGATATTGGTTCGAGCGAATAGATACAGAGCAGCGCATATTCTTCAAAAACATACCTACGTCGATTGATAAGGTTATCTTAAAGGCAGTTGTTTCTGCCAATGACCTCAAAGATGACGATGAGGTGCCGTTGCCATCAGGCAAAGAATATGAGGTGCTTCAGTTATTGCAGCAATGGTTCTCAGGCGAAAAACAATTCCCTGAAGACTTACGCAACAACAACTCAGATGGCAGCTCTCAAATAAATATACAAAAAAATCCTATTAGGTAATGAACATACTTCCCGAAAATCCGCCAAGGCTCCCATCCGAGTCTTTTCAAACCTTTGATGCAACGGTAAGGGATATTTGTGCCTACATGGGG
>Ga0068876_10001402_pt1 | contig 18913 bp, 26 predicted proteins | sample NOAtaG_6_FD_66442 | JGI IMG/M metagenome (GOLD analysis project Ga0068876, IMG submission 66442) | Freshwater lake microbial communities from Lake Erie, under a cyanobacterial bloom - NOAA_Erie_Diel5S_2200h metaG | ecosystem: Environmental > Aquatic > Freshwater > Lake | place: USA: Ohio, Lake...
GGAGGTAATGCTTCGATTTACTTAAGAAAACATTCTACCGATTCTAGATATTTAGTCGGAATTAATACCGGGAATGTGGATTTTGGTGATAATACAAATTCTCCTATTTATACTACAAGAATACATACTGGAGCTAGCTCAAATAATTCTAGAAATGCAGGAGGATTCCAAATAGTATGGAATCCGACTGCTACAATACCAAATCATGAATTTTATGGTAGGAATGACTATGCAGCTCAAAGGATGTCATCCGGAAACAATAATACTGTTCCTAATCCTGCAAGAGGAATTGCAGTGGGTCCAGGACCTTCAATAGTCACTGAAATTTTCAACACTGGAGCAGATGGAGGATACACGACTAGAGTAGTTCAAAATTCTTCTGTTATTTATGATCTAATTATACCAGATAACCAAATAGGTGCATCAGCCAACGGAACCCCTGCAAGAAATGGAGGTTTATGGATTTGGGGTGGAGGGGATGCTGGAGGAATTGGTGGAACAATGAGACTTTATGACAGAGCTTCCACAGATTTGAATGGTACAAGCGGTCTTGATATATCACATAATTTAGTTGTTAGAGGAAGAGCAAATTTCGGAGGAGATGTAGGTAGCACAACTATATTCAACACAATTGCCTCTACTTCTAACGCTAGGATAGGTAATTTCGGAACAACTTGGGCTCCTTCGAGTATAGCATATTCAGGAGGTGAAACCGCTAGAATCCATGTTGAAGGTTTAATATCAGCTCAAAAATTATATCTTTGGTCAGATTCGAGATTAAAAAATGAAATTGCTGAACCAATTGAAGGTAATTCTCTGGAAAGATTAGTTAAATTAAAACCAAGACTTTTTGAATGGAATGAAAAATCACCCTCACCTGGTATTGTGGAATTTGGATTTTTTGCACAGGAGGTAAAAGAACATGTTCCGGAAGCAGTTTATTTTAGAAAAACTTCTAATTTCGATGATGAACATATGATCCATCATAACACTCTTTTGACCCTTTCAATCAGTGCAATTCAAGATCAACAAAGAATAATTAAAACTCAAGGAGAAAAGATTCTTTCATTGGAAGAAAAAATCTCTAAAATTGAGAAAATGCTTAATATATGACAAACTTTTTAATTTGGTTTTCAAAATGGATAAAGGATCCTAAGAATCAGAGAAATCTGACCATATTCTTAGCTCTAATTGTTATTATTTTAGTTCAGAGATGTTCACCTTCACATAGTGAGGTAAACACTTTGAAGCAGAATTTGTATGCAATGAACGATTCAATTCGTACATATCAAACAAAAAACGGACAATTAATTTACGAAAAAGGGGCTCTAATCGCTGAAAGTAAAACTCTGAAAGATTACAATAGAGCTCTTTACGAAGAAATTCAGTATCTGAAGGATCATCCTATAACTGTAATCAAAACAGAAGTCAGGATAGTTGAGGTTCCAAAATATATTCCAATTTATCCAGGAAAACCTCGATATAATGACGACGGATCTAAAACACAAGACTTCTTTTGGAAATATGATACAACCTATTCAGAAGGTAATTTCCGTAAGCTGGATGGTTCATTTTGGGTTAATGTTGATTCTAGTCTGAACCTTAAGACAGGACCTTTGCATATAAAGAACGATCAAATCGGTATGTCTCTACTTACCGGATTGACAGAAAATAAAAAAGGGCAACTTGAGATTTTCGTTACTTCGAAATATCCTGGTTTCTCTGTAACTAAATTAGATGGAGCACTAATAGATCCTGCAACTTCAGATGTTCTGAAGAAATACTTTCCACCGAAAAGATGGGCTTTAGGTTTTAATGCAGGAGTGGGTCCTTATTTTGATCCTTTCAATATGCGAGGAGGAGTTGGATTCCAATTAGGATTCAGTTTTCAATACAATTTAGTTCAATGGAAATTTAAGAAATAAATGGCAACATCATCAAAATACGTACAGTTATCTTCATCAGTTTTGATGGAGTATGTTTATTCAGATCAAGAACAAATCAATGTTCCTGGTAACGAATTTCGTATACCACTTACAACTGCTCCTTTATGGAAAATGAGTAACGGTCATTCCGGAGAGGATCAAATACTTAATGCTGATTCAGCCGAAATACTTCAAGATGGATTGCCTATAGGTACATCGAATGTTCGTAATAGATCTTTTGCTCCTATATCTCCTTACAAAGGTGCACTTTTGGATATTAATAAGATCACATTTTACAATGATTATGATCCTGATCTAACAGATACACCAAATCTACCTATTCCTTTTACGAATCCTCTACAGTCTCCTGTATATGATACAATAAGATTACATCTTGTTCAAGGTTTTAATTTTGAAGACAATTTTGGTTTTGTTCTTTCTATTAAATGTAAGAAAAAAAACGGATCAAATCTTGTTCTAGCTAATTATTCTTACAATCGAGAAGATTCATTTGAGGTTATCAACCCAAATCCTTTTTTCTTTGGCGGTAGAATTTACAATTCTTATATAGAGTTGAGAGTTCTTTCTCTATACAATTTGATTTATGATTATTGGTTAGGTGTTCTAAATGGAGATACTGTTGTTGAAAGAATAACTGACCAAAATGGAATTATGAGAAATCAAATGATTTCTACGTATTTTGGTTGGGTCAGAGAAAGGGAAGTAATTGATAGTCAAGAATATATTACTCTTTTTGATACGAAATCTATTGATCTTCCAGTAAGAGATCAATTTGATACTATTGCTGCTTACATAGCTGAATCTAACGATGGTGATTATATTGAATACTATGCAACCTATGCTGGTAAGATTATCGAAAATTACATATTAGATCTAAATAATTCTGGTTACGATTTTATTTTGCTTCATGATTTGACAGTTTCGGAATATGTTTATGATCCGTCAACAGGTAATTACAGTTGGGTAAAAACTGATGAATTACAAACTACTCAAACTGATGAATATGATAGACCTAACCTTTTTAGACCTATAATCAAAAATAAGAATTCAATAGCATTCAAAATAGATTATGTAGTAAGATTGTTCAATAAGCAAGACAATACTCAAGTTTGGAAGACTGCTTCAATGATTTCTCAATCTGCTTCTAAATATGGAAGAAAACTGAGATCTATTAATCTTGGATCAAATCCTATTCAAACTAAAATTTACAATCAAAACGTCGTTAAAGATATTCAGATTAACAGAATAACAGAACCAGTATTGAATGTAACTAAATACATAACATCTTTTTCTACTAATTCTCAAATTTCTGTTACTCAAGAAACAGTAAATCCTACAACCACCGTAAATCAATCCGGAGATACAGTTGTTAATACTCCATCTTCTTTGCAAAGTTCAGGAACATCGAATCAACAAATCTTCGGAAACGGACTTGCAAGAATTTTAATTCCTGAATCAGTTTGCTTTCTTAAATTTACGATATTCCAAAACGTTAATGGACAAAATCGTAGAATGAATCTTTCTGGTATCGGTGATCTTTATTTAGTTTTTGATTCTGATCAAGGAGAAAATTTAGAATTCATTGAATTGCCTAATCAATATACTAGCAAAGGTTCCGGTGAAATCGTATTTAGACTTTCAGAAACCGAAACAAGGAGAGTTTTAGGTTTATCTAATCGATCATTTAGAATCTTCATAGAAAATGAATCAGGAGATAGAACTTTCCTCTATGCCGGAGATTTTTATTCAACTAAAGAATTCCAAGAAATTGAGAAAAATAACAGAATAGCTTCTTTGGAGACTCAGATAAAAACTCTAAGTGAACAAATTACCACTCTAAACAATACGATAAATACACAAAAAACTGCTATAGATAATCTCAATGACGTAAATCAAAAGCTTCAATCTTCTTTGGATCAACAAAACAATCTACAGAATGTTATAGGAGCTACATCGACAGTTCAAGATGTTGTTACGACTGCACAAAATCAATTAGATCAAAAAGATCTTCAGGTAAACCAAATGCAATCTACAATAGACAATTTGAATAATCAAGTACAATCATTGACTAACACATTACAAAGTACTCTCGGACAATTAGCTCAACTTAATGGATTCAAACCTCAACCTATACCGAAACCGATTAAGTTAAATCCTAAATTAGAACCAACTATTGAAAAATCAAAATCTAACTTAGAAGTAAAACAAAAAGCTAATATAAAGAATACAAATGCTTCTAGTCAAGCACCAAAAGGACCTAAAGGAGAATAATGATATTACAAAGTAGAAACGACTTATTTAAGATTGAGCTTCCTAGAACATTTATTCCAAAGGATGTAAAGGAACGATATACACCATATCTTTTTAGAATGCCTACACCAGTTACAGATGTTTCTGATGTCGTCAATTGGTCTATACAGTCGATTTCTATACCGAATTTTAACTATCAACCGGTTGAGCAAGTTAAACCAGGTAATCAACCTCAAGCTAGAGGAACCACAAAAAGATGGAGACAATCTCTTTCTCATGAGATGTTAATTGATAGAAATTTTACAATAACTTTCCAATTGCTTGATGGTAATGTCAATTATTGGATAATGTTAGAAACTTTTTTCTACTATTATGATTTCGCAACTAAAGCTCCTTATACTCTCGATATCCCACTTCACATATTTGATGCTGAAGGAATTCGAATGTATTCAGTGCAATTTCATGATTGTCTTTTTACTGGACTTAATCAATTTACTCTATCTTATTCAGATATGACTCCGGAATTTCGAACATTCGAATGTACTTTTGGATTTAATGAAATGAAGATGGATTTCCCTACCGCTTAATGGATAAATAAAGAAACAACATAAGTTATGAAAACTTTCAAAGAATACCTAATAGAAACAGATACTTTCACTGAATTAGAACTTCAAATGCTTAATGAAAATTTGAAGACTGAACTTACTGAAGAGGAGGAAAAGAAAGTAGACGAAGCAGTAAAGAAATTCGTTGCTGAATACCTTGAAAAAAATAAAGGAGTTAAAGAATTCAACGAAGAACTTACAAATGAAGGTTTTATGGGATCTCTTCTTGGAGGTTTAACTGGATTTGCTTTAGGTTCAACCGTAGGTAAAGTTATTGCTAACGTATTAGGAATAGAAAGAGGAATTTTTTATGACTTATTAACCAGTCGATTGGTTGGTGCTGCTTTAGGTGCTGCAATCGGCAAAAGAATGTAATATGATAGTTGGTATAGACTTTTCAATAAATTCAACTGCTTTAACAATAAAGGTAAACGATTCAAAATTTTTACAATTTTCTTTTGTACCTAATTACAAATCATCTCTTAAAGCTTTTGAAACACATAAATTTTTAGAAGACGAAAAATCTCTTATAGTTTATTCATATAATAAAGATAAACCTGTAAAAAGCGCTGTAGAAGATCAGACAATTAAGCTGAAGAACGCAGACGAACTTTCAAATCGAGTTCTAGAAATCTTCGAATTTACAGGTATTACTCCTACTGAAATCCGTATAGAAGGATTCTCATTTGCATCGAAAGGAAATAGCTTTATCGATCTAATCACTTTCAATACTTTCCTAAAAGTTAAACTCATACAGAAGTTTGGGCATATAATCAGAGTTGTTCCACCAAAGACCCTTAAAAAGACTTTCACTGGAAACGGTAATGCCTCAAAATGTGATATGGTAAGACATTTCGTAGAAAATTATGATTGCAAATTGAAAAAAGGTTTAGTAAAACTAGATCTTGTAAAAGAAGGTGAATTCAATATACCTAAACCTATAGATGACTTGGTGGATTCCTTAGCTTTAACTCTTATTGAGATTGGGTAAACTCTACTGAATGGGTATTCCACTGAGTAACTGTATTACTTTTACCTTAACAACCAATAATGGTTATATGATCCTTGCCATTAGTGAGTTTCAATTAGGATAAATAATGTATGAAAAGTTTCAAAGAATTTATTAATGAATCGATGAATGAATGTGATGACGTTCATGTAAGATCTGGAAGACTTCTTACACAAGAACAAGTAATGTGTAATGAAATATACGAAAAAGCAGGAGATATGCCAGCCGTTATGTTCACAGATGTTGTAGGTTCATCACAAATGTGGTCAGATGATACACTAACAATGAAATCAAGAATAGATAACCATTTCGAATTAATAACTGAAATAGCAGAAAAATATAACGGTTTCGTTGTTAAATCTATTGGAGACGCATTTATGATATACTTTGAGGGTAAAGATGCATTAGAAATGGCTATTGAATGTGGTATCGAAATAATTAAACATGAGGCATTACCTCTCAGAGTCGGTATATGTGAAGGACCTATGCAAGAAAAAGTATATGTTCTACAAGATGCAAAACTAAGAGATTTTTTCGGAAATGCCGTTAATGTTGCATCTAGAATGGAATCAAAAGTGGCAGATCCGGAAGGAATAGCTTTTTCTTCTATGGACGTGGTATCAAAAGATCTTATAGAAAAATACGGAGCTGAAAAACTCTCTCCAAAGAAAGTGCCTAATTTGAAAGGTGCTAGTGTTGATACGGTTTACAAAATAAAAGCATAAATGAAAAATCTAAAAACATTTGATCAGTTTCTTCTAGAAACTAAAGAAGATCCTTTAGAGCAAGGGCTCTTCAGCAAACCTGGAAAGGGAGCTGTAAAAGGAACAGGCTATAAGGATGCTGCTGCAGCAAACAAAACAATTGAAATAATTGACAAATTGAAGAAAAAAGACTTCAAACACGCTATGTCAATTGCAACAACCATGGAAAATCGAGCAAACACTCATGCAAATCAAACTCCAGAAATGAGAGATGCTGCTAAGATTTTGAGAAAGTGGATAGATGCTAATAAGAGAAGTTAATGAAAAATCTACCTACATACGAAGAGTATTTGATTACTGAAAAGAAATGGGAACGTGAAATAAAATCCTCACATCTCGTTTCTTATGAATACGACAATAAAACACAGATACTCGAAATAGAATTCCATAATGGTTCTAGATATCGATATTTCGATGTACCTGAACAAACATTCAAACAGTTTTCACTTGAAAAAAATATCTTACAGAAGATTGGTGGAGGAATTGCAAGTGCTGCAAGAAAACTCTTCGGTAAAGATGAGGTTGATGAAGGAACATACGGTGTAAGATTTTGGCAGAAGATTCGTAATGGTGGTTTTAAGTACGAGAGATTAAATTAAACCCGGAAAGGGTAGATACATATAATATCTAATAAGTAAATTAAGTAAGTAAGGTACTAAAAAGTAAGGTAAAACAAAACAACGAAAGTTAATCCGGAGTAGTAAGTAATTGTAAGTGATACTCTTATTTTGAAGTTCATATAATAAATAACGTAAATAAAAAAGTAAGTAAAATGGAAAATTTAGACATTTTTAATTTGAGCCTCGACAATTTCAAATCCGAGGAAAAACAATCATCAGGATCAGACATCTACAAAACAGATCCTAAACTTTCAAAAGACTCTGTTTATAGAGCTGTTATCAGATTCATTCCGAATCTAAACAATCCCAAAAAATCAATCGTTAAGAAATTCTCCTATTGGTTAGAAGATGCCGAAGGAAATGGTTTCTATGCTGATTGTCCTTCATCACAACCAGGTGAAAAATCTATTATTCAGGACACTTTCTGGAAATTGTACAAATCAGAATCTGCTTTTGAAAAGAAGCAAGCTGAAAAAATGAAACGTAAAGAATACTACTATTCTTATGTTTTGATTGTAAAAGATCCTCAACGTCCAGAACTAGAAAACACTGTACAAGTGATTCGTTATCCACGAGCTGTTAAGAAATTAATTGATGCTCAAATCCAACCATCTGCTGAAGATATCGAAATGGGTCTTGAACCTACAAATATCTTTGACTTCTTCGGTGGTAAAGATTTCCAATTAAAAGTAACAATGAAAGGCGGATACTGGAATTATGAAGAATGTAAATTCGCTAACAATCCAGGTTCTGTAACTTTGAATGGTTCTAAAATGGATAACAATGAAGAATGCCGTAAAATGATTCTTGGAATCTATAATGGTGTTCCGGCATTGGAAGACAACGAATTCAAACCTTGGACTAACGAAACTCGTGAAAAAGTTTTCAATTACATTGCTGAACTTACCGGTTCAAATCCTGGTTCTGCTTATCAAGCAATAAGCTCTCCTTCTCCTGCTCCTAAAAAGGAAACACCAACTCCTCCAATGGCAGGAACAACCGAAACTCATATTGTTAAAGAAACACCTTCAATTGATTCTGCTTCGAAAGATGCTGGAAATTCAGGTGATAACGATATCGAAGAATGGTTGAAAGAATTCGATATTAAATAATCAAACTTTTAATTTAAGGGCACTTCATTTAAGAGGTGCCCTTTTTATTTAGCCTATGAGTAATGTAGAAATTTTTGGGTATTTCTCAATGTTCCTTGTACTTCTTTCAATGACAATGAAAGATATGTGGATGCTGAGATTATTAAACAGTGTTGCTTGTGCATGCTTTGTTGTTTATGGATTCTTAATAGGATCCTACCCAGTTATGATAATGAATGTGCTTGTGATTGGAATCAATCTTTACAAAATGCATAAAAATTAAAAATGGAAATTACCGAAGCAAAGAAATTACAAATCAATTCAAAAGTCGAAGGAGTTATTAAATCTCAATTTCAAGGAATCAAAGGTGAAGTAAGATTTTTTAGAGACCGACTTAATTTTGCTTGTCCCTATTGCGGTGATTCTATGAATGATCCACATAAGAAACGAGCAAATATCTATTGGAAAAATTTGATGTATCACTGCTTCAATGATGGATGTAAAAAACACACAAACCTTGTAACTTTCTTCAAAGATTTTGATTCACCAATTCAAAATCTAGATGAATTAGGTTTCTTTCTTGATTATATTCGTGCAAATCGTGTTGTTGTTCAAACTAAAGATTATTTAGAACTTAACACATTTCAGAATTTACGAGAATTTGGAATTCCTTATGAAACAGTAAAAAAGAAACTCAGATTAAAACATCCATCTGAAAATCTAACAATCGAGAAATATCTTAAAGCTCGATTTATGCATTTCAAATTGGATAATTTCCTTTATGATGAATATCGAGATCAGCTTTATTTGCTTCATCTAACTCCAGATAAATCTCTTGTTGTTGGTTGGCAAATCCGTAATTTTGATCCAAAAAGAACAAAATATGTCAGTTACAATATCGAAAAAATTAACTATGTTGTCCTCGGCAAAGGAATTGATCGTTCGGAAGATGAAATTGTTAAGCTAAATACAATGAGTCTTTACTTTGGAATTATGCAAGTTGATTTCAGTCGACCTACAACAGTATTCGAAGGGGTTATCGATTCACTTCTACAACCAAATTCTATAGCAATTACAGGTGCTGATAAACCTACAGAAATGTTCGACGATATATCAACTGTAAGATACTTATTTGATAACGATCCGGCAGGAAGACGAATAATGGAAGGAAAATTAAAACGAAGAAAAAAAGTATTTATGTGGAATAAGCTTGTTAGGGATTTCAAAGTCCGAGAACAAGTAAAAGACTTAAATGACCTTTTCACTTATTGTTGGAAATGGAAAAATGAAGCAATTAAAAATCTCGATAAATACTTTACAAATGAACCTATCGATATCAGAAATGTTTAGAGCAATGGAAAGTGAATTGGAAAAATTTCATGATGATTCAAGTAAGAAGAAGGACTTAAAACTTCTTGTAGATTTTGAGCAAAGTGAATCTAAGCCAAGCAGTAATCCCTTGCAAATAGAAAGCATAAAATATAAAAAGAAAACGATCAAAAAACAAAAGGTACACGACCTTAAAGATCGAAATAAAAAGGACAATAACTCTCTATTCTAATGACTGAAGAAGAAAGAAAAGTAAATGAAATTGATGAAGCTTTGGAACGTGAAAGAAATGATTACACTACTAAAATGTCTTCTTTAATTTCAATGATAAACAAAATCGATCAAATACCAGAAGCACAGGTATTGATGCTTTCTTATAGACATATGATGGTTGAAAAGTTAGCTAAATACAGATCTGCAACTTACAAGAAAAAATCGAACGACCAAAATTACAGAAAGGTAAGATACGAATACTATAAAACTCAACATGATGTCAGATTAGACTATAGAGAAATAAACCAATTCATCGATTCAGACATGGCACTAAGAAATAGACAAACTGAGCTATTAGAAAATCAACTCAGCTTTTTTAGTGAATGTATTGAAACTTTGGATAAAATGGGATTCGCTATTCGAAACAGAATAAGTATCGAAGAATTCCATCAAAAGAATTACTAAAAATGAACTGGACTTTAACACATAACGACAAATTCCTTACATTAACTGAAGCAACTGAAATGGAATTAGCTCAGTTAAATTTGACTTTTAGGAAACAAACAGCAAATGCTAAATGGGATCCAAGAGTTAAAAAAGGATTTTGGGACGGTTACATTTCTTACTTCAAATCTGATAGATATTTGCCTTCAGGACTTTGGAATGAAGTAGTTGAAATGTGTAAACAATATGACTTTGAACTTAATATAGAGGGGATAGAAAGAAAATTTGATAGATCAATTTCTCTAGAAGATCTTACTCAATGGGTAAATGAAAAATGGTCTGATGCCGAAATGAAACCAAGGGACTATCAGATTGAAACTGTTTTCAATATCATTAAGTATCAAAATTGTTTAGCTGAATTAGCAACTTCTGCAGGTAAGACTCTGATTACATATATGGCAATCGCTTATTTGTTAGATCAGGAGAAAGCAAAGAAAGTCTTAATGATTGTTCCTACTGTTGATCTTGTAGTTCAAGGAACAGAAGATTTTTATCAATATAATGAGGAGTCTTGTAGATTGAAATTAGACATCCAACAGATATTTGCTGGTTCAGTTATTAGAGAAAAATCAAATGTTGTGATTGGAACTTACCAATCCCTCGTAAAGAAAGAGAAAGAATACTTCGAACAATTTGATGTTGTAATTGTCGATGAAACACATAAAGCAAAATCACAAAGTATTAAAACAATTCTTGAAAAATGTGATTTGGCCGAAAGACGATTTGGACTTTCAGGTACAATTCCTAAACCAGGAACACTTGATCGATTAACTCTTATGGCTTACACAGGTCCTGTGATTACTTCTATTCGTGCTGATTATTTGATGGAAAAAGGCCATATCACTCCTTGTGAAGTTTATGTAATTGAAATGGACTATGCAAGATCAGAAGTAAAAGAAGGATTCAAAACTCTTTTTCAAAGATCCGAAGAAGATCGTAAAAGACTACTTAATTTGGAACAACAATATGCAATTCAATCTGAAGAAAGACTTGAATTCATAACTGATATGATTCTAAAAAATAACAAAAACAGTCTTGTTCTTTTCTATCGAATTGAATATGGTAATAAGATCTACGAAAAGTTGAGATCTAAGACAAACCGTAAAATCTTCTATATTGACGGTGGAACAGATAAGGATCTTAGAGAATACCAAAAGGACATGTTAGAAGAAGGTGAAGGTAAAATTATGATAGCTTCATTCGGTACCTTCTCAACAGGAATTAACGTAAAGAATATACATACGATTTACCTTACTGAATCATTCAAATCTGAAGTAATTATTAGACAATCGATTGGTAGAGGTTTACGTAAACATGAAAGCAAAAAGAAACTCGTAATTATCGACTTTGTTGATGATTATTGTACAGGTAAATTCAAAAATTACCTATATAAGCATTCTGAAGCTAGACAGGCCATATATGACGATCAGAACTTTCCTTATACAGTAAGAAGAGTAGACCTGAAGAAGATATATAGTAAAAATAGTGAATGACAAGATGGCTTTGCTTAAATTTCGAAATTTTACAAAAATAAGAACAGAGGCTAAGGAACAGAAGCTTCGTGAAGCAGCAGCTGATAAATTCAAGAAAGTATTTCTGGAAAATCTTCAGAAGTATGGTGCAAAAGATCCTTCCGAGCTTAACGATGAGCAACTTGCCGAGTTCCTAGAGACGATGAAAAACTACAAAAACTCGCAAAACGGAAAATTAAATGGCTGAAATTCAAACCCTTAGACAGGTATTTCTTAAAGACGGAATGAAATTCGTCAATAAGCTTTTTGAACAATTTGTAGTCGTAAGTGAAAAACTTAATGCAACTAGATTTTGCTTTGAAAGAACGGAGAATGGTTTAGTCTTTTACAAAAAAGACGGGAAAATAACATCTATCGATAGAACGATGTCTTCCCTTTATGAATCTCCTATTAGGTATATCGAATCCCTCCCGAAAGAAGATTTAGAAAAACTCCCAATCGGATTTCGATATGGATTGAGATTTTTCCATGACACTAAACCTGCAAATATCGTATATGATAAATTACCACTAAATGGTTTAGTATTAACCGACATTAAGTCACCAAAAGGAAAGATTATTGATGACGTTTCGATTCTAAATGGAATATCCGATTTGCTTCGAGTAGAAAAACCACCTATCATTTGGTACGGTAAATTGGATCAAGCTCAAAAAACTCGTCTTTTAGAATACTTAAGAACTCCTGAAGAAGAGCTAAAGAAAAGATTCAATACAAATTCCTTTACAAAATACATCATTTCGATATTAAATCCAGAAATAAAAGCAACAGCTCTTAAGGATGATATTGAAAAACCGGTTGATTCTATCATATTCAAATTTATGGATGAAGATGGATCTGAGGTAACTCATGCAAAAGTTATTGATCCTGTAATAACACAGATTAACAGATCAAATGATGAAGAACGAGAACCTCAAGATCTTTATGGAATAATTCTTTCCGATATAGTCGAATACCTAAAGGTTACAGGACTTCAGAAATACGGTCTTAAAAAGACAGACGAAGAAGATCGATATATTGAACTTATTTCTCAGATATTTCAACAATACATTAAGAAAAACGGATACAAATATGAAGGAATTGAGGTAGATCCACTTTCCTTTGCTACAGTTCCGGCTTTTGATATGAACACAGGATTGATTGATGATAAAAATGTAAGAGAATTAATAAAAGCTTCTACTGTAAATAAGCATATCTTCAAAATTCTTATGTCTTCATTTTCCAAGCCTAAGAAGAAGCCAAGTGGAACTGTAACTCAAATGCTTATAGACGACGTTCAGGATATTGCATCTAAAATAAAAGAAAAGGTAGGAAATGTTAAAGTCGGAGAATCATCTAGCTTCCCTACATTTGAAGATTATTACACAAAAAAGATTCAAGAAGAACGAAAGATCAAGCTTTAGATATATAGAAAAAATACCAAAAAATACACAAAAAAATGGCAAGAACACAAATAAAAAGAAAGTATGGCGAATATGCCAACATTCGTGTTAACGAAAAAGCTCCTGTTCGTAATAAAGTTGTTCAATTTGTTGGAAAACGATTTGTTACAGAAGAGGAAATGAAACAATTCCTTACTAAACTTACTGAAGAAAGAGGTAAAGATCTTGATGCTAATAAGTGGTTCGGAAGAAATGGAAGATATTTTGAAAAATTCGAAAACAGAGGACAAAAAGTTCTTACTCTTTCTAAATATGGTAAGAGAGTTTTAGAAATGATTAGAAAGTCAGAATCTAAAACTAATTTGAATGAATCATCTAATATCGGTCTATTCAAATCAGAAATTTTCGAATCAGTTAAACCTGAAGTTGTTTATGAATTCGAATGGTCAGAAGAAGAAATTGCAGAAGCAGAAAAAGCACTAAATGAGGCAGCATTAGCTAAAAAAGGAGCTAGAGAATTAGCTGATATTAATTTAGGTGATCAGATCGATAATGCTGAAGATAAAGAAATGGCTGAATACTACGAAGATATTACAAAAGCTTTAGGTGAATCAGATCCACGTAATGTTATTCAGGTTGATTCAGAAACTCATGATGAAGATCCCCTAATGAATAAAATCTACAATTACTTAAGCACTAACTTTTCAGGAACTGAAGATGTTAAAACTCGTGGTAATTTCGGATCAGGAATGGGTCAAGCAACTGTAATAGATCCTGCATTAAACGTAGTAAGAATCGATGATTATGGATTTGTTGCTTTCTACTTTACAGCTAATTCTAAATTCTAAATGAGAAACTTACCAACATATGAACAATATATGATTTCAGAAGCCTTGGATACTTCCGAGGTTTCTGAGATTAAAAAGATTGTATCAGATAAACTGAGAACTGTAGTTGAATATACTAAGTCTTCAGGAGTATTTACGTGTGTTGGACTTGCTTTGAAATATCCGGAAGTTCTTGAAGGAATACTTAAAGATGCTGGATATGAAGCTAAAAATATAAAGTTGCAAGGTTTCGAATATGCCGGTGACACAGACTTTGAAATAAAAAAGAAATAATGGAAAGAATAAAATCCTACACTGAATTTATTAATGAAAGTGAATCAATTGAATTTCACAACCCCATCAATGAGGGGGAAGTAAATTTTAGATCAGATAAATATGCTATCATTTTTCTTGGTGGTTCAATAGGGCAACGTAATTCATATCCAATTTTCTGTAAAGGACAAATGGGATCAGTTTATGAAACCGGAAACGATAAAGAAGCTCTTAAAGAAACAGCTGCTAGATTAAGAAAACAGCTTTCTCCAGGAGAAAAAAAGTATTATGGTATGAGCTATACTGTAATTGAAATGACTCCATATAAAATTAAAGAAATCGAATACTTAATTTCTAAGCAACAAGAAACTGCAAACGAATCGATAGAAGATTAAATAAATATCATAAGAAATGGAAAGAATAAAATCCTTCAACGAATTCATTAATGAATCAAAAATTAATGAAAGAATGGACACTAAGTATTGGGCAGATTACAACAATGATACATCTGGACAAGGAAATCCAGCTCATCAAGAAATGTCAAAAGATTTCGAAGACACTTTCGAAGAAGCTGTTACTACATGGAATCAAGAAGCTGAAAGGGATTCAATGATTAAAACTCCTCAGATTAAGAAAATCGAAAAGATGGCTCAAGAGTTTTACAAAATTGAAAAATGGATATCTGTTAATGTTATTCATGCAATGATAATGCAAGAATCTTAAAATGCGAAAAAGAAAATACACACCAATTCCTGAATTTAATCAGTTCATAGAAGAAAATGCTATGGCTACAACTGCTTCAGTTAATGGAATGGGTGCACCAGCACTTCCCGGAAATCCTGGAACACAAAATGATTATGTGACTCAGGAAACAGGATCTGGTGATATACCGTATTCGTTGGTTAAAGGCCATCCGAAGAAAAAGAATAAATCCTCTTTTGTGAGATTCAAAGATTTCATAAAAGGTAGTGAAGAATTAAGAACAGCCTTTTAACGGTTTGCTGATCTAAATAAAAAAATTGACCATGGACGGTGACTATTCCAGTAGCAAAAAATACAAGAAAAAAGTTAAAAACGATTGCGTTAATTCTTGCGACGTTCTTCAACCCTCTTGGGTTCGATGCCCTATTCCACCTTGTGATGGAGTGGACAGGATCATATTGGATTACGGATGCAATTTTCTATGGCGTATCGGCATCGTTCTTTGGGCTCTATTTTTTGTTGTCGAAGGAATCAAAATGATAATTAAGTAAAATGGAAGATCTACAAACATTCGAAGAATTCTTAAATGAATCAACAATAAACGAGTCAGGAACTATAAAAATAGGAAATGCTATTGGTGATGACTTAACCGATTTCCTAAAAACTATTGTACTAACAAAAGCAAAAGGATATGTAAAAAATGAAAGGGATGCCGCTGCTCTTTTGTTGGACGTCATTAAACATAGATACAACTTTTAATATGAAAAATCTACAAACATTTGAAGAATTCTTAAATGAATCACATTATGCCTTCTTAGGAGGTAATTCTAATTTCACCGATGATGAAATGAGAAAAAACGTAGTTGATAAAATTCTTGGTAAAAAATATGATGCTTACATCATGTTTGATGATGATGCACCTAAAGGTCAATATGACAAAATGAAATCTAAATATGCTGATGATTCAGATAAATGGGAAGTAATTTGGAGATCTTCTTCATATCAAGGAGAAGCAAGACTTTCACCTAATAAAAAAGTTATTAAAGCAAAAGTTTTCGGTAAAGGTGGAATTATAGGAGCTGTTTACGTTAAGAAATAAACTAATTAACATATTTTGAAAGTCCATCATTTAGGTGGACTTTTTGTGTCTGGAGATGATACTATCACCCCAAAGAGTTCATATTAAAATAAAAATATGAAGTACATCAAAATTAGAGATGTTAAATCTCCAACTAGAGGAACTCCACAATCTGCAGGAATTGATTTTTATATTCCAAACGATTGGAACGATGGAAAGACTTATCAATTAGGTCCTGGTGAAAGGCTTCTTATTCCTTCAGGATTGAAACTTAAAGTACCGGAAGGTAATGCACTTATAGCATTTAACAAATCAGGAGTAGCAACCAAAACAGGAATTATTGTTGGTGCTTGTGTAGTAGATGAAGACTATCAAGGTGAAATTCATCTAAGCATAATTAATACAAATCAACCAAAAGAACATTGGCAAGACGGTAATTATGCTAATTATCCCGGATATGTTGAAATAGAACCAGGAACAAAACTTATGCAATTCATTGCAGTTCCTATCAATTACGTTAATTTGGAAGAAGTTTTCTCTATTAATGATTTATTCCCGGAAGAATCTGAAAGGGGTTCAGGTGGTTTTGGAAGTACAGGACTAAAATAAAATAATATGACAAAGAAAAAAGAAGAAAGCAATTTAGTAGCAATCGAAGGAAATCTCTTAGCTTCTATAAGATTAGCAAAAGCTGAATATGAGGTTAAACCGTCGAATCCTCTCTACTCAGTAATCACTGACTTAGAACTAACTTTAATGGAAATAAAAAAATTAACAAATGAGTAACTTAAATACACCAGGATTGAATCCTAAAGACACCACGGAGGTCACTTGTGAAAAGTGTGAAACGAATACTTTCAAAGAAGTGGTATTCATTAGAAAAGCATCGAAGCTTCTTACTGGGTCACCTAGCGATTCATATATACCAATTCCGACATTCCAATGTTCATCATGTGGTCATATAAATAAAGAATTCACCGTTAAATTTTAATAAATGATATTAGACGTAGAAAACAACGAAAATCAAATCGTTATCTCTTATTTCGATAAAGAAGGTCGAGTAAAAGTTAAAGAATACAAATTAGACAGTTGTCCTAATTGGAAAGTTTGTTCCGAAAATGACAAATATAAATCAACAGAATTTCGTAATTGGGATGGTAAACCTGTAAAGAAAAACAATTCTCCTCGATTTAATAAGTTTTCTATTTATGAATTCATCGATACACTTCCACAAGAAGAAAAAGATGAAATAACAGCACTTAACTTTCCGAAAGTTCAATCTGTCGATATTGAAACTGAAGTTATCGATTCATTTCCTGTTCCGGAAATTGCTCGAGAAAGAATTACAACTATTGCAATTGCAACAGAAGCAAATGCAACTATTGTTCTCGGATGGAAACCAATTTCAAAAGAACAAGAAAAGGAAATCTTCGATAAACATCGAGATTATTTGAAAGCTTACGGTGAATGGAATTTCAAATACATTTGTTTCGAAGATGAATATAATATGATGTATACTTTCATTAACAAATTCATTCCCAACTTCTCTTTAATGATCGGTTGGAACTTTATGGGATTTGACTGGAAATACATATATAACAGATGTAAAAAGATAGGAATCGACGTATCAAGATGTTCACCTTCTAAGAAAATCTACGGAAAAGATAACATTCCAGTTCACGTTGGAATTATCGATTACTTAGATGTTTACAAACGTTGGGATCGTACGGTTGCTATTAAAGAAAACAATACATTAGATTTCGTAGGAAATGCTGTTCTTGGAGTAACAAAACTTAAATATGAAGGAACTCTGCAGGAACTATACGAAAAAGATTACGATAAATATGTACTATACAATGCAATCGATGCCGCGATAGTATGTTTGATACATAAAAAACTAAAAACCATCAACGCAATTCTTACGATGTCTTGCTTATGTAACTTATCCATATACAAAGCATCTTCAGCTGTTAATCTGACTGAAGCTCTCCTTTGGAAAGGGTACTATAACAGAAAGTTAGTTATTGCAGACGAAAAAGGAGATTCGATCCGAGGGGTTTACGAAGGTGCTTATGTTAAAGAACCAGAAGTTGGGATATTCCGAGCAGCAACTTGCTTCGATTACGCTTCACTATATCCTTCAATTATGAGACAATACAATACGTCTCCAGAATCATTCGTAACCAAAACTCAGGATCCTGCCACATTAGAAAAATACAAATCTGATCCAAACTATATTGTTTCAGTAACCGGTGCAATTTACAAAAATGAAGTCTCTGTACTTAAAGAAATTTTGACCGATTTGTATACTAAACGTAAAATGTACAAGAATCGACACTTAGATATCGAAAGATTGTTGATCAAACTAAAAAAATAAGAAACATGGGACTTTTTGACGAAAGAATCGAATATAAACCTTTCGAATATCCAGAATACTATAACGAGGGTTGGTTGAAACAAGCACAAGCATTTTGGTTACATACCGAAATATCTATGCAAGGGGATGTTAAAGATTGGAAAGAAAATTTACTTCCTCACGAAAAAAATCTAGTTGGAAACATCCTTTTAGGATTTGCACAAACAGAATGTGCCGTATCAGATTATTGGACAGGAATGGTAACGAAATGGTTTCCTAAACACGAGATTAAGCAAATGGCTATGATGTTTGGTTCACAAGAAACTATACATGCAACTGCTTATTCCTATTTGAATGAAACTTTAGGTTTGGAAAATTTCTCGGCTTTCTTACACGAACCTACAATTGCTGAAAAATTTGAATACTTACTTTCAA
>Ga0068876_10001409_pt1 | contig 18899 bp, 10 predicted proteins | sample NOAtaG_6_FD_66442 | JGI IMG/M metagenome (GOLD analysis project Ga0068876, IMG submission 66442) | Freshwater lake microbial communities from Lake Erie, under a cyanobacterial bloom - NOAA_Erie_Diel5S_2200h metaG | ecosystem: Environmental > Aquatic > Freshwater > Lake | place: USA: Ohio, Lake...
GGTGTTGAACCTTACCGCCCATCCAGGGTACAATCAATCTCAAACCGTCAGGGTGTGTTCAGGAGGAACCTTCAACTTTGGGGGGAGTACCCTAACCACCACGGGGAATTATACCCACATCTACACCACCGCTCAGGGTTGCGACAGTACGGTTCAACTTGATTTTGCGGTACTCGATTCCATCCGCATTGCCTCCTCCTCGGGGGTCAATGGATTTTGTCCCACTTTCGGGGTACGGTTGGGAATGAACGCCCCGATAACCAACGCACAGTACCAATGGTACCGTAACGGGAATCTCTTGTCGGGTGAGGTTTCTGATACCCTATTGGCCTCTCAGGTGGGTGATTATCGTCTGGATGTTGTGATTTCCCCGACCTGCACCTTGTCTTCCAATTCCTTGAGTGTATCGGAACTGAACTGCAACCGGGTTCGGGGTGACCTTCGCTACGACAATAACCCACAGACCCCCATGGCGGGGGTTCCCGTACACCTCAAAACCCTATTGGGGAATATTCTGATGAGTGATACCACTGACTCCTTGGGAATGTACGAGATGGTGGGCTACCCCAATGGCAATTACCTGTTGGACGCAGGGGTGAACTACCAGTGGGGCGGGGTGAATTCGTCCGATGCGTTGTTGGTGTCGCGTTACTTCACCTCCTTGTTGACTCTTACACCCCTTAGAATTCGTGCGGGTGATGTGAACGGAAATGGAACCACCAATAGCGTAGATGCTTTGAGCATTACACGACGAAGCGCCAATATCATCACGGCCTTTGCTGCAGGTGATTTTGTGAACTCCCGACCTTCGGTGGTGGCTCAGGGAAATCCGATTGATATGAACCTCAGGGTTCTATCGACCGGTGATGTCAATGGAAGTTTTGGAGTACCTGTCTCCACCCCTGTGTTGGTGTTGGATACGGTCTATTCTACCTTCCCCACGGCAGAGGCCACGGTGCGGTTCACCACCTCAGGGTCGGGTATCTACGAGCGGGGTGTTTGTTGGGGCACATCACCGAGTCCCACCATTGCCCATAACAAGTCGATTGCAGGTGCGGGAGGATTTGGCTTCACCCACAGTTTTGGCGGGTTGACGCTGGGAACGCAATACTATGTTCGGGCGTATGCACGGAATTCCTCCGGGACGGTTTATTCGAATGAGATGAGTTTCACACATGCTACTTGGGGAAGGTGTCCGGGGGACCCTTCATTAACCGATATCGATGGGAATGTTTACAACACGGTACAGATAGGAACCCAATGTTGGACGCAGAGCAACCTAAATGTGAGCAAATACCGAAATGGGGATAACATCCCCAACATCATTGATAACACCCAGTGGTCACAGACGAACACAAGTAGCACAGGGGCATGGTGCAACTACAACAACGATGCGAACAATGGCACGACCTACGGAAAGTTGTATAACTGGTATGCGGTGAACGACACACGCGGATTGTGTCCTACGGGCTGGCATGTGTCCACGGATTCAGAGTGGAATGTGATGGTAAAGTACCTTGACCCGAATGCGGATACAGCAGCAACAGGATGGCAGAACACCAATGCAGGTACGGCGTTAAAAAGCACGACGGGCTGGAACAACAATGGAAACGTCACAGGAAACGGCACAAATTCGAGCGGTTTCACCGGTCTGCCGGGTGGCGTCCGCTACTATAGTGGCCATTTCGACGCTGTGGGCGGCAACGGAGGCTGGTGGAGTTCTTCGGCTTCGGGGTCGGGCTACGCCTGGCATCGCTATCTGACCTACTCCGTCGCGAATGTGTACCGCAACATCTACGGCGACCAAAGATTAGGTCAATCGGTTCGCTGCGTGAAAAACACTACAAGTAGTGGAAGCGCTTTGATTCCAACAGTAACGACGGATAGTGCCATAGGAATCACCCCCAGTTCCGCAACACTTGGTGGTGATGTTACATTAGGTGGCGGGTCAACCGTTACTTCTCGTGGTGTAGCATATGGGCTTACATCAAACCCAACCACCTCAGGGACTATAACCACTGATGGTTCAGGGGTGGGTACTTTTGTGAGCACCTTGACAGGATTAACGGCCTCCACTACCTATTATGTCCGAGCCTATGCCACCAATGGTGTAGGAACGGCTTATGGGAATGAGGTTAGTTTTTCCACAAATACGAGTAATGGGTTTTCATCCTGTGGGGGTGTTACGGATGTGGACGGGAATAGTTACCAAACTGTGCAGATTGGAACGCAGTGTTGGACACAGAGTAATTTGAAGGTCAGTAAGTACAGGAATGGGGACAATATTCCTACGGGGTTGAGCAACACGGCTTGGCAGAACACAACGGCCGGCGCCTACGCTATTTGGGACAACAACCCGGTAAACGATGGTTTGTATGGGAAGTTGTACAACCATTATGCGGTAATGGATACAAGAGGTTTGTGTTCAACGGGTTGGCATGTACCCACGGATGGGGAGTGGACCACCTTAGAGACCTTTTTGGGTGGTTCTAGCGTCGCAGGAGGTGCTTTGAAGAGCACGGTTACTCAACCGACACCCGGGGGGTGGTTTACTCCCAACTCGGGCGCGACCAACTCTTCGGGTTTCTCGGCAGAGCCGGGCGGCCATCGGAACGTCGATGGCTACTTCTACTCCCTTGGCTTCTACGGTTACTGGTGGTCTTCGTCCTCTTCCGGGTCCGATGCCTGGTTCCGTAGCCTGTTCGTCAACTACGGCGACCTCTCCCGGAACTACAACGGCCGTCCCGGCGGTTTTTCGGTTCGTTGCCTCAGGGATTAAGGGTGGTGAGTTGGGAGCTTGGACCATTGGACCATTACCCCCGACCAACGGGCGGGGGTCAAATTTTTTAAGAATAGTGACCTTTGGCGGGTTAACCAAGAACTACTTTAGGTAGTAGTGATTGGATAGTGTTCAATTTTTTTTGACAAGTCTGACTTGGTCGTCCAATCATTTTTTTGTTAACAAGATTAAAGTATTACGTTGGAAATATTTTATCCATAATACTGATTTTATTTTTTTTCAATGGTATTAAATGTATTACTTTTTTGGAATTGGGAATATTTATATGAAAAAAGAATAAATGAAAAACAAAATATATACAATATACCATTTTATTTCTCCCCCTCCAAATATCACCCATGAGTCGGTTGATTTAACAAATAAGGTTCTCGAAAAGATGAGAAATCTCTCCTTTCAATCCCAAAACGATTCAATCACCATTGAAATGACATACGATTCATTCCACAGTTTCGTCTACTTCGTGGTGGAAAATACAATAAACGTTATGAAAAAAGAATCGATTGGATGAGAAAGTCGGTACATCTAAGAATACGTATCACAGAAGTACAATCGAAAAAACTGGAGGGTATCATAAAGAATCAATCACCCATAAAAATCACAAAGAGTGACCTTATACGTCAGTGGATTGAAGAAAATTGGTCGTATGGAATCGTATAACATGGAATGTTGATGAATTAACTTAAAACCCCATCTGGTGGTTGTTACGGGGGTTTTTGAATGATAATGGGTATTAAAATACCCGAAAGGTAATTATTCTAATCTTGAATTCAAATTAAATTCCCCAAATTTCTGCATTGGACAGAGATTTCCAACCGATTGTTGGTTTTTCATGAAAACCCACGAAAAAACATTCATTGAAATTTGGTATTGAGGTTATTATTTGTTATATTTTAAATAAAAGACTACCAATGAATGACCAAAATGAGAATTTTACAAGAATCTTCCATACTGTTTTAAGAAGAAAGGACCTGACTGCAGGCGACAAAATCACACTATCACTTATTCAAAGTTGGACCATTAACGGTCGGCCATGTTTCATGGGGAATGAATACATCGCAGAGTTTATCGGAATTTCTGCAAATGCCGCCTCAAAGAGAGTTCAAAAACTCAAGGATAAGGGGTTAATTGATGTCACCTACATTTTTAGAAAGGGAACTAAGGAAGTTGATAAAAGAATAATTACTTTGAGGGAACCTTTATCAATGGAATCCAAAGAGGTATCGTCAGAAGTTCAAGGGGTATCGTCGGAATTACGAGAGGTATCGTCAGAAACTCAAGGGGTATCGTCGGAATTACGAGAGGTATCGTCTAAAGTTGGCGGTATAAGAAAAGATATAATAGAAGATATAAGAAAAGATATAAAAATAGAGGATAAGAAAGAACACCAGTATTCTGGGGAAAATCAACCCGTTTCAAATTTGAAAAGGTATTATGGTCTGGGCGCTGAAATTGAAAATATGTTTTCCAGCCTTAGAAAGAAAGTTGTTTATGATTGCATATTGAATAATCAAATTGAAGAACTATCCAAATTGGCGGGCATTTCAATCAATCCATCTCAAATAGAATTGTTCAATGAATATCGAAATTTGGTGGCAGAAATTCCCGAGGATGAAAGGTAATTGAGGATTGAATGAAAGTTAAAAAGAAATCCCAACATCGAACGAAGTGAGTTAAAGATGACTTCGTCATCTCAAACCTCCCCCCCAAGTTCCGCTCCCCCCCCCTCCTTTTTTTCGGCCGTGTATGACAGACCCAGTATCAATGAACGAACATATCTTGCAGGTCGTAAAGGTCGTCCACTTCTTCTTTTGTAATGTTCAGGTAAATTCGGGTGATTGCTACGGAGGAATGGTTGAATAACAGAGATAGCTTAATTAATGACCCTTCACTTTCATTATTTCTCCGCCATACTTCCCTCCCGAATGTTTTTCTCCAAGTATGGGTCGATACACGTTTGTTTTTGATTCCTGCTTTTACAGCGTATACTTTGAGTTGCTTGTTTATGGTTCTGATGTGCAGATTTATGATTCTTTGGTTGGGGTCTTTGATTTTCGTTTTAACGAAAATCTCCTCCGTTGTAGCCGACAATTCTTCTGGAATTGGAATGATTCTGACCTTTTTTGTTTTTTGCTCTTCGAGAACCAATTCCTTTTTCCCGATGATTTCCGCCCAGGTTATTTTCGAGAGGTCTGAAAAACGAAGTGCCGTACTGACCCCAAGTCGGGCTAACAAATAATATGTGTGGAGTTCATGATTTCTGAAGTATTTCAAGAGTCGATTCAGTTCCGTTTCTTCGAGATGGTCTGATGTTTTTTTTCGGTGTGTCATAGTGCCATTTTTGGGCTATGCTAACGCTTTTGGAACTCAAAGCAATGCCCCTAACCCAATAAAATTCTTAAATCATTATAAATCAGATAATTAAATAGAATGGTGCCACTTTTGTGCTAAAGGGAACTTTCAGCAGAAATTCAACCCCGGTCCAGACAATTTTCGGGACTATCGTCGGCTGTACTGATTTGTCCAATCGATTGGTTTTTCGATATAAGTTATGTAGGTTACCATGGAATCCATTGGCACCATATATATGTAGTAGGGTCCAGACAATTATTAGCGCAACAGGGACCTCAGTCAAATCGGTTCACAGGAGGTAGCACCTGGTTATTTTGTGTCCTTCCCCCCCGAATTCCAGACCAAATTGTCCCTGAAGGTGGACCCCCGTCCCTGAGGTGGACCCCTGTCTCCTTTTGGTATCCCCCCTTATCCCCTCCCTACATAGGTGTATCCGAATGGGACCACGGTACCTTAAAAAAAATTCCCGGCAAAATTTCTCCAAAATTGGAAAATCCACCTCGGGTTACATCGGTTCCTTAAATAAAAAAGGAAGTAAAACCCCCTTTTTTGGGTTAGAATCGATGTTTTGAAAAAAAATTGAAAAAAATTGTATGATTTAAAATATTGTGACTATGTTTGTTCCACATTTATTTAGTCTATGAAACTTGAATACAACGTCAAGCGTCCCGAGGGGAAATTCGACCTCGAATCGTGGATGACGAAAAACGCACCAAAGATGAGGAAGTCACGTATAAGTGACCTTGGACCTTGGGTGGGTCACTATGAAGAGTTAATAGAAGAATTCAGGGATTTCCTAAATACTTCGGAGGACGTAACTGATGAAACCGGAACTAAACTGACCCCTAATCAAATTTATAATGCAATTGAATATTACAAAATTCGCATACAAAAAGTGTGGCAGATTCTTGATTTAAAAATGTATCTGACATACAACCTCAACAAGGTCACGGGTGTTAGATATATCGTTTATCGCTGTTTATGGATTGATGATAGGGGACAACCCTATAAACGTTTTTCGAAAAACTTGGGGGCAGAAAATAAAATTTTAGTCAATGGTAAAATACCCGATTCAGACATAAAATACTTAAATCAATACATGACTACACTAATGCTTGACCTATATGCCTTTGAATACTTCAATCCAGATGAGGTTGGTATTGACGAAGATGGTGAAATTGTAATTCCTCCATTTTAATAAATGAAATGAACAACAGGAATTGACCTTAGGGTCTTTTTTTTGAATCCGAAAATTGTGTCTTATTATTTTTCACATATTAAAATACTAAAAAAAACTAATGAAACGCCACGCTAGAGAACCCACGATTTAGTTCAAATCAGTAAGGGCAAGGCCTTTACGCTGTTTTTCCTTCAATTTTTTAACCCCCAAAAAACTCATCACCGAATGAGCAGGGACTCTTATTTCAAAAATTTTATGATAAATCAATCTCAAAACAAGGAGGTAATGACCTCTTCCGGAATAGACCAAGTCATTCCAAATTCTAAGACCATCGCAGCGGAGTTAATTGCTTCCTTCTCAGTTTTAGAAGCACATCATCAAGTCATCGAACCGACATCTCAACCAATTAGTCTGGAAATGGCCGTCATTGATGTACATCCCAATCTTATGGATGAATACAACGAAATCGTCCAAGAGGCTCAAGAATTAAAGGAAACTGGTTTTGGTGTTTCCAACACACCATCTAATATTCAACTGAATCTGCTGCGCCTAACGTATAGTATGAATTGTATGGGTCAAGCCACCCCAATAATGGTGGTCACAAGTGGGGACCGATACCAAATTACCGATGGTCTATATCGTCTGGTGGTATCAAGGGATTTGCTTGGATGGACCCAGATTCAAGCCATAACTACGACATGGCGGGTTGAAGATATACCAGCCAATAGGGTTCTTTCCAGAATAACTCCCAAGAGGACTCATTTTGAAATGGCACAATTCGGCCGTGAATTGAGAAACAGACTTTCGGAGTTACGTGGCAAGAAAAGGACCGCCGAGAGTGTTCAACAGATAATTCCGGGGATTCAAATTTCCGAGCAGGATTTGAACAATGTCAATGGACTCGTCTGTATGTTGTTAGGTCTACCGTTCGGGAAAACGACCTTAGATGACTTACTGTACTTGTATAATCAGGTTACATCCGGGGACCAAGAACTTAGGGAAAAACAGATTTTTGAGTTATTGGATTCCTCAGAAATTTCAATTTCTCGAGCCGCAAATGAATTAAGGAGCTTTCTTAAAGCCAAGGTAAAACGTGACTTAGGTTCTGGTTTACCTCAAGGTCTCGAATTGGTACCAGAAGATGAAGATGACCCAAATCATAGAATTATTTTGGGTGATGCAAAAATGAACCATGATAAGGTTGCGGATAACTCTGTGAACCTAATTCTAACCAGTTTCGAGTATCTAAACGATATAGCGGATTATGATGGTGTAGAAGACGTATTGGAAACCTTGGGAAAACTTACATCTGTTCAAGTCTATACCCAGGAGGTGGTTGAATGGTGTCGATTATACCGCAGCAAACTCACCAAGGATGGTACTTTGGCAATGATTATATCTGAATCGATAAAGGATGGAAGGTCATTGGGTATTCCGGCAAATCTAATCGTTGGTATGATAAATGATGGATGGACCTTACGGGAAGACATTATATGGCAGAAAACGAACAACCGATTCCAATCAACCTCCAATCATCTTCAACCAGCTGGTGAACACATTTTGGTATTTTCTCCCAATGGCGAACAGAGTAAATTCAACGAACCGTTTTGGTATTCGTTACCGCCTCAGGGTAATTGGGGTTTTAGCAGTGGTAAAAAGAAAGACGGGTTTGGCAACAAAAAGAAGTATCTTAAAAAGAGTCAAAGAAGGTTGACCAATCTTATCCAAGAGCAGACGATGCGTGGGGTGATTTCCTCTGCGGTATTTAGCAAATCCGAGCTGCAGGAATATGGTGAAACCACACACCCCTGTCCATACCCCTTTACACTGGCCTGTTTGGTCATCCTTTTGTACACGGACCAAAACGACCTGGTCCTTGATTTTGGGGCTGGAATTGGTAGCACAGCCCATGCCGCCAAAATTTTGAAACGTAGAAGTATCAGTATCGAACTACGCTCCAATTTTTTTGATTACCTCAAAAACAGAATGAAACTTAATTCTTCTGAGGTACTCAACGAGGATGAGGTGAGGGATATCGAACATCTATTCAGTTCCGGAGTTATGATTGGTACGGAACATCAGGTAGCCGCCTAACATTACTTACTGTCACAAAGGTTCTTGACGAGAGGCTTGACTCTCCATATCCTCAAAGGCGATAAATTCTTCGCTGCGGATTTGGAAATGTCGAGTCTCTCGTTTATATTTTAAAGGAAGGATAAACAAAATCAAATCCAACCAAAATCAAATCACAAATGGAAAAATTCATGAAGGACATTGATGAAATCAAAATTCCAGAAGGATTGTCCTTTGATTTTACGAGTCGAGAAACCAATCCGTGCCTACGGATTGATTTTATTAAGCCCATTATTTTGTGCGATAAGAATTATGTTGTTGGAAATTATGATGCGTATATCTTAGCCGTAGCCCGAGGTCATAAAAGTGTTTGGTGTACCAGAAGGGGAAAAACATCATTAAGTCTCCAACTAATACCAAGGAATGACCATCTCTTTTTATCTCAGACCAACCAAGGACCCCAAAACAGGCGTATTAGCACATTGCATCACGGACGGCGGAAAGGTCCTCGAACGACGTAGCTACAATGTTCGGGTAGAGCGCCGCTACTGGGAAAAGAAAAATCAGAGGGTTACGAAACATCATCCAGATTATGATTTTATCAATTGCACTATCGATACGGCAGTAAAGGAATTCACGTCGAACCAAGGGGCAACCATTAAAGACCTCGAGAAAACACCAGTCCTTAGGGTTCTTGACGATTTGGTGGCAGCGAAGGTTACGATGGAAAAATCGAATACCACCATTCACAAGTATCATACCATAATTTCCAATTTTAGAAAAGCGTTGAGAGAGGAATTTGGTCATGAGGACCTCCATATTGGTCAACTAAGGGACATCAAAATCGTTGAATCGATAATTCAGTCCATGAAGGTATCGGCGACCACCAAAAGGAAAGAGAAGTTCAAATCGAGCCGGTGTCTTAAGAATTATTGTTCATTTGTCGCTCAAGCAATTGAATTTTTCAATAGCAGGTCTGGAATTATCACCCCCATAAATTCTTTACCATTTAGGCTTAAATTGGGAAGAGACCTACCCATCGATAAAATTGAACATGCCAAGGTGTTTTCAATTGAGGACCTTGCAGCAATAGAATCGTATCTACCCCAAAAAAATCGCGGTAAAGAAAATGAAATGAATGCCAAGCATACGTTCTTGTTTCAGTATTATGGTGGCGGTTTGAGGTGGATTGATGCCGCTTTGTTGACTAACAAAGACATTGTCAAAGACTTCATCAAATTTAATCACCTAAAAACGGGGAATATTCAATCGAAAAGTTTGAATTTCCCGATGTGCAGGGTTTTAAGTAATTATTTTCCTTCCATTTATAAAAAGGCAATAAATGAAGTTCGTGTTGGAGATATCAAATTTGATTTCGCTGTATTGGTTCAGATTCAAAAACTGGTAGCTCCAAGAACCATTTATAAAATGAATTGGGAGGAGATTAATTCGGTTTTGGATTTGATGACGCAGCAGAATTTGGAGGACAGTGAAGAATTCGGTTTTTTGGAAGAAGTTAAATATCAGGTGGAGAGCAAAATCACCAATAAATTCTTCACGGAGGTAAAAGAATTACCAATACAATTTCTGCTTCCAATTTTTAAGATGGATGATTTTACACCAGAAGAAATTGAGACCCAAAAATTTTCAATGAAGTCCACCACCTTCATACACAAAAGGAGGGCAATTTTCAACAATACGATGGCTCGAATCTGTAGTCGATTGGGTATTCAAAAATTAACGGGACACTCCGCAAGACATACGTTCGCAAGGTTTCTGTTGGAGAATGGAATGGCGGAACATAATATACGTGACTGCCTCGGTCACAAACGATTGTCATCCACCCACGCCTACCTCCATGGTCGCCATCCAATAACCGAACACGAGCGACAACTGAAGCAGATTATGGAAGCCAACGGGTACCGGTAGGTTAGGGGGATGGGGTTGGGTAATTGGTATGACAAGTCAGGTCAATCACCCCTCAAATAACTATTTCTGGGACCCTCTGGTGTCTTTGTTTAGGAATACAGGTGTATAGGCATGGGTTAACCCAGTTAAATTATCTGGTGGTCATAAAATTGGGAGTTAGGAATTCCATGTACATGAATTGATACCATACCGGTGGAAATATTTCCCGAGGTGAGTATCCAAGTCCATTTGGTTTAATGGCACTAGATAGACCCTCTTTGTCAGTGGCGTTGTGCTACAATTATACGTTTCTATTGGTTTATTCTTGGGATTTTATTTGTTCCATGTAAAACTTCAATCGTGTTAAAGTGTCTCCCTTTACCTCTAAAATGCCATTTTCCTTGTAGACTTCCCAAATCCCATTTTCAATTCCATTTAGGTATGAGCCCTTTTCGTAAAGTTGTCCGTTTTCGTAGTATTCTAAGTAATTACCATTCAGCTCTCCTTTGAGGTAGTTCTCACACTTAAATAGATTGCCGTTTTCGTAATACTCTTCCCATAAGCCATTCTTTTTTTCATCAAGAAATGAACCCTTTATCCAAATTTTTTTACTTTCATAATTTCTTTCAAACAAACCATTTTTCTTTCCATTTAAATAGGAAATTATCTCAAATAGATTACCATCAACACTATAGTATTCCCAAACACCTTCTTCTTTCCCATTCAGATAGGCGCCCTTTATTGCTACTAGCCCGTTTTCATAGAATACTTCCCAATAACCATCTTCTTTCCCATTGAGGTATGAACCTTTTGAGAATAGTACTCCGTCTTTATGATAAAATTCCCAATCTCCATTCTCATTACCCATTACATATTCACCTTTTTTCTTTAATTGACTGTTTTCATAATAATATTCCCAATAACCCACTTTTAATCCTTCAAAAAACTTCCCGCATTCGCTTAAAAATTGTTTTTCAAAAAAGGTTTGCCAATAACCAGTTGCTAATCCGTCTGCATAATGCCCTTTTTTATGAATGAGAAATTTCTCAGATAAGAAATCATTGTCAAAATACTCGATATGTTCTCTATTTTTAGGAATTCTTCCAATCAATTGATTAATTTTCACTAAACAAACAAGTAATCCCACAATCCAAAAAATACTACTTATTGACCAAAATAATAGTTCAAGTATTTTTAAAATATCCATATCAAATTATTTAATTTCCTCAAGTACATCTTTGATAGTTTCGAGGAACTCCAGGCTCGATTATGTGCCGATAAGCTCTCCAACCCCGAGGATAAAACAAATTATCGGAAGCCAACTTGTTGTTAGCAAAAAGTAAAATTTAAGAGTTAATACCAACATGGTCTCCATTCATGCCCATGACGGTCTATGAAGTTATTACCGTATGCGGGCTCAAGAACGATAGATGGGAAACCCCGTACATTTATAATGACACTACCATTATATGTAGAAAAGCGGCCGTATTTAAACCCCCCATTGTCCAGAGAAATTTCCACTAAGCCGCCTTCGTAAAAAGACATTTTAGTATTCCTTATATAATCATAACCTGATTCAGTAGTGCATAATTCCAATTCAGGTGATTTTTTTTGATTGTTACTGTTAGTATGTTCAGAATTCCCGCTATTTAAACGTTTTCTTTCTAGCTCTTCTTCTTTTCTTCTTTTTTCTTGCGCTAAGGCTACCTCCATTTCCCATTTTTTATTTGCAATCTCCTCTTGTTTTCTTTTTTCTTCTTCTTGCTTTTGTATTAAAGCATCTCTTTTTTTGCAACTAATTATTAAAGAATTAATCCTTTCTTTTTGAGTTAAGGCTAGAGATATTTCATGTTTGTATAAAAATGAATTTAGTTTTTCTGAACTTATTTCATTTTTTTGATTATAATAATACTCAATTTGTTTGTCTACCCATTGACTATACAATTTTTCTAAATCACTTTTTTGTAATTTATTTAACTGAGAATATTTCTTTATTCCTTGAAATGCGGCGAAGAAGTTATCAAAATCCGATTGGTTTAAAGTTAAGTAATTATATAATTTTTCTCGGTATGCCTTTATAAAATCTGCATTAGTTGCAATATTAAGTAGTTCTTCAAGTTTAATATTTTCAGCTTGGTTTTGTTTATATTGATTAGGATATATTTTATTTATGGTTTCTAATGCTAATTTATAATTTTCTTTTTTAATTTCTTTTTCAATTACTTCAATAGAATTTTTAAGCTTTAAATCGATATTTTTTTTCTCGATAATTTGACGTATAGAATCACAATTATTACGAGTTTTCTCGCTTACCAATGTACGTAGTTCTTCACTTAACTTAAGGTTTGGGTTATCGCTTTTGAGGTCCTCAATTAAATTGAATTCAATTTTTTCTTGAATTTGGTTTAATTTATCTTGTCTTGATTTATCACTTACTATATGAAGTTGGTTTATTTTTTTGATGTTATATTCATCAATTATGTTTTGAAATACGGTCTCCTCTATTTCTGATTCTAATTCAATTAGTTCTTTTATAAATTTTGAATCTGAAATCCTAATAAGTTCATATAGCCTTAATAGATTTTTTTCCTTTCGAATGTTTGATATTTCTTTTGTTTGAACAGCTATTTTTATACTATCAAAAATATTGTTGTATTCATATATGCGGTCTTTATATTTTTTTTCCAAGAAATTATAATTTTCCAAGCTGTTTTCTGTAATTATATTTTTAATATCGTCGTATAGAATTTTGTTTGAAATAGTTTTTTTTGATTTTACTATTTCATCAACTATTTCTTTTGATGGATTTTCTAAAAGAAGTTTATCGAGAAGTTTGTAGTTAAGGTCCCAAATAGCAATTTTTATGTTTTTTTGAAAATACTCATTTGTTTTTTGAAATTGAAGATATATATTTTTGCTTCGTCTTGAAATTTTATAAAAATCTGACTTGAATACATCAATTGCAAGTGGTGCAAGGTAAAAGTAAAAAGGCAGGCCCTTAATTATAGTGCTCATTCGAGGCGTTCTTCTAATGTGAACGTTTATATCATAACATTCTTCATTAGAAAATGTTAGGAAAGTGTATTTTCTTTTTAGGCTCCGTAGATGTACTGTATTTCCAATTAGGTTAACAGACGTTTCTTTTTCTTTTGTATATGTCACTTTATAATACGGATAGTTACTAGTTACAATAAACGAATTATTTTTTAGTCGCTGATTCTCCGTGTAAAGGAAGGATGAACATGATTGTAAAGTAATTATCAAAAGCAACAGAAAACAAAAAATAGGTAACGAAAAGGGCGTAATTAATTTCATTTTATGTTTATTTGTTTTTAAATTTCTCTCCATTGTATTTCATTATCGATATTAAAATCTATTTCAATTATTGTTCATAATAATATAATGATTGAAATAATTTTTAGTGCAAAGAAAATTTAATTCTAAGATAATCAAGTTCAATTGAATATCCAATAATCCTTAATTTTTTATAACCACCACAATAACTCAATAGTGCTCTATTATTCCATTTAATTGCCCCAATAAAACCCATACATAGGGATGGGTTTGAATGACCAAGATGTGTACCGGGTCTATGAATCTACGTAGACATCTTTAATTAGGTTTGGTCGGTACCTTATTCCGAGCCCTTTCTGCCATATAGGGTCAATATTCTCTATAGAATGAACAGGAGACCCTTCTGTGACCTCAAACTTGAATTCCCTGTCTAAGCGATGGTCTAAACTTATAAAAATAACTGGTTGTCCTCGAAACTAGGCGAGATAAGACCGCTTCGATATTTTCCAAAATCGGAACTAGTGGAAATTTTTCAACTGGTGTCCATCCATCCCCACCCAATAAATCTCCGGATACCAGTTCGACCTTATTTGTCAAAGGGGTTGGTTTTAAGTAATTCCATAAAATGTTGGGGAAGACCCTCAATTAAACCCATTTATCACTCATTTAGAGTTGTTTATGGACTTGTAATCCAAGGTGGGGTATATTTGGGAATAACAACCGAATACCCATGAATAAAACCTATAATATTTTATTATCCTTTTTTCTGATACTGATTTCCGGTATGGGATTTTCCCAGTCCGTTCCATCCTATGTTCCGACCAATGGACTGGTTGGATGGTGGGGATTCAACGGGAATGCTCAGGATGGTTCGGGGAATGACAACCATGGAACGGTGAATGGTGCAACCTTGACCACGGATAGATTTGGGAATCTAAATGGGGCGTATGATTTTGATGGTATTAATGATTACATTCAAACAAATTTTTCAGGCCCCCAAGGAAATAGTCCCCGAACGGTTTCTATTTGGTTTAAAACAAGTCAATTGCATACCTTAAATCCGATTCCAGGATACCTGAATGAACAAATGTGCTTGGTATCTTATGGTAATTCATCTTATGCGGGTGGAACCTTTGATTGTTCAATTAATCATAATTGTCAAGGTGTAACTCTGGATGTAGCAGGAGGTTTATTTACCCGACCATCTGTAACAAATAATAATTTATGGCATAATCTAATTTTTGTTTATGACGGATTAAATTATCAAAATGTATTCACGTATTATGATGGAATAATGCAGCAAACATCCCTTTTTTGCGCAGGAACGAGTCATCCAATTAATACTGGTAATTCATATCCAATAACGTTTGCAAACTACGCCAATGTATCAACGGGAATACGTCATTTCAACGGCTCTCTTGACGACATCGGAATTTGGAACCGAGCCTTGACCCCACAGGAAATCACCAACCTATACAATTCCCAACTTCCAACCCAAACCTCCCTTTGTTTGCCGACCATTACAACCTCATCGCCCTCCTCGGTTGGAGTGGATACTGTGGTGATTGGTGGGGATATTTCCAATGATGGAGGGAGTTCCATTGTTCTTAGGGGTGTTTGTTATTCCACATCACCGAATCCCAACATGGGGAACCAGAGGACGGAAGACGGTTCGGGTACTGGTTCGTTCAATACAGTTTTGAGGGGATTGACTTCATCCACGACATATTATGCTAGAAGTTATGCAAAGAATTCCAACGATGTGGTGGTTTATGGGAATGAGGTAAGTTTTACGACCACTGCGTCCCTTCCTGGTGTTCGTTGTCCAGGAACCCCCACGGTCACTGACATTGACGGGAATATCTACAATACGGTTCAGATTGGAAACCAGTGTTGGACTCAGAGCAATTTGAAGACCAGTAGGTATCGGAACGGAGATAATATTCCCACAGGTTTGACTAATAGTGCCTGGGAGAACACGACTTCTGGAGCCTATGCCATTTACAATAACGACCCTGTGAATGATAGTTTATACGGGAAGTTATACAACCATTATGCGGTGACGGATAGTATGGGGTTATGTCCTACGGGTTGGCATGTTCCTACGGATGGGGAGTGGAATGTAATGGTGAAATACCTCGACCCTAATTCAGATACGGGAATTGTTAATTGGTGGCAGGGTGGTGTAGCTGGGGGATTGATGAAAAGCACCGCTACACAACCAACACCCGGAGGTTGGAATTTACCGAATGTGGGTGCAACCAACACCAGTGGGTATACTGGTTTACCAGGTGGGGGCCGAGACGTTGGTGGAGGGTTTTTTAATTTAGACGTTAGTGGTTTCTGGTGGAGTTATTCACTTGGTGATTCGGGTGATGCTTTTAGTCGCATTTTAGACATTAACTATGCAGATGTACTACGTTCCAGAGTAGACCTAAAGTATGGATATTCGGTTCGCTGTCTCAAAAACATCCTCCCCCAAGTCAATACGACTTCGGTTACCAACGTGACACCATCAACTGCATTGGTCACAGGCGAGGTCATTTCCGAAGGTGACCAAAACACAATAAGAGGGTTTTGTTATTCCACGACCCCAAATCCAACGATTCAAATTGATACTACTATAAATGGAATAGGTCTTGGAGTATACACGGGAACATTGCAAAACCTGACCCCTTCCACAACCTACTATGTCAGAGCGTATGCGACAAATAGTGTTGGGACCTCGTACGGGAGTGAATTGAATTTCACAACAGATTCATTACCGGGCCTTCGTTGTCCAGGAACTCCCACGGTCACCGATATCGATGGGAATATCTACAATACGGTCCAGATTGGAAACCAGTGCTGGACGCAGAGTAATTTGAAGGTGAGTAAATACAGGAATGGCGATACAATCCCGAATTTTATAGGTAACACAGCATGGTCGCAGACTAACACGTCTTGGACAGGTGCTTGGTGTAACTACGACAATATTTCGGCGAATGACGCTCTGTATGGCAAGCTCTATAATTGGTATGCGGTAGAGGATTTAAGGGGTATATGTCCAAGTGGTTGGCATGTTCCATCGGATGCAGAGTGGACGACTCTTGAAAATCATTTGGGAGGGCCAAGTGTAGCTGGAGGAGCATTAACAAGTACGTTGACACTTCCCAATACTGGTGGTTGGGCCTCACCAAACACAGGTGCAACAAATTTATCTGGATTCACGGCCCTTCCTGGTGGCCTTCGGAGCCTCGGTGGAATTTTTGACTATGTGATATCCAATGGGGCTTGGTGGTCTGCAACTGAACAGTCAATGTCCAATGTATGGCGACGAAACTTGCAAGAAAGTTATATATGGCGTTATAGTGATGACAAGTCATCCGGTTTTTCTGTTCGCTGTCTCAAAAACACCCTCCCCCAAGTTAATACCACCTCAGTTACCAACGTGACCCCATCAACCGCTCTGGTGACAGGTGAAGTCATCTCCGAGGGTGACCAAAACACAACAAGGGGTTTTTGTTATTCCACCACATCCAATCCAACCCTATCAAATGACACAACCATGAATGGAACGGGTATTGGGGCTTATTCGGATACCTTGCAGAACTTGAACCCTTTGACGACCTACTATGTTCGGGCGTATGCGACAAATAGTCTTGGGACTTCGTATGGAAGTGAATTGAATTTTACCACAGATTCAATCAGGATAGGCTCTAACTATGCAGGTGGCATTGTGTTTTATATTGATTCTACTGCTCAACATGGATTGGTGTGTGCTCCAGTAAATCAAAACTCGAGCCCTCACTTTCAATGGGCCATATCTAGTTGTAATGACTTAATATTGAATGGGTATTCTGATTGGGTCTTACCAAGTATTTATGATTTGGGTACAATGTATAATAATCTTCAAGTTACGGGGCTTGTAGACTTTACTGGGAATTTTATACCTTTTTATTGGAGCTCTACCATTGGGTTTAATAATAGAGCAATTTTATTAGATTTTTGGAGTGGAATTTGGAATTCAAATTATCCAACAAGTAACTGGTATCAGGTTAGAGCTATTCGTTCTTTCTAATCCTCAAATATCCCCTTGACCTTCTGAATTGTAGATGGTGAACATCGGAGGATTTTGGAGATTTCATTGTGTGTATACCCTTTTTTGAGGTATTCTATGATTTTTTGGGATTTTTCTTTCTGAAGGAATTGGGTTGTATTCAATCACTGAAAAGAATTCATATCTCTCTGTGACATGTAATATCAATCCCCGCTTAAGTAACTGGTTCAGGGACCCTCTGGTGTCTTTGATTTTGAATATCGGTGTAGGTATTGGTTGTCCCATTTAAATTGAATGGAGGCACAAAAATGTAGGAATTATGTCCTGCTCGGAACAGAACTGGTACGGAGTCGGTGGAAAAATCTCAAGTAGTGAATCAAATACAATCAACTCAGAATGCTAGAATATTGAAGGGCACAAGAACTACTAAACCATGGAATATCACTTTAATTTTGCTCTTTATGAAAATAACATTCAAAATATATCCCTTTCTCTTCATCAATTATTTTGGTTACAATATCTTTTAGATTTTTTGATGTTGTTTGAAACCACTCTGATGAAGTTAAAGACGGATTAATTAGTGGGCCTTGCTTTCTAAATTCTTTAAGCCATTTTGTTTCACATTTTTTTGATTCCTGTATGCCTGAATCACTATTATTAGGTTTAAACTGCAGCCACATTAATGGAATTAATTCACGTGGATTGCCATTCATTAGTTTAAATAAACGCCTAGCAATTGAAACGGGATGTTCATGATTTTCATATTTAGGCCATTTACTTTTGGAAATACCATCATCAGTAGTATTGTGGGAAACTATACCAATTTTAAAATAGGGATATTCCTCATTCTCCCAACCTTTCTCAACAAATACATACAAATACGAGTCTCCAACTTTGCTTTTATGTTTCATAATAATTGATTTATAGGAACTATTTTAATCTTTATGCCAAGATATATATGGTTCCCCTTAATCCAAATCAAAGAGTTCGTTTCTAAATGTAATCATCCCTCATTCAAACATCTGTAATGTACTTAAGTGACCCTTCCAGTCTCCCATTCACCAAGAATATTGCCCACCAACTTGCACGCTTGGTGTTTTCATTCCTTGCTAACACCACAAAAATCAACAGAACCCATTGATAATCAATTGATTTAAAATCAACTTAAATAAGATTAACATCAGAATTCTTATGGCCAGCTATTCTATCCGTTGAACTACGAGGCCCTACACCATCCCCTCAACCCCCAAAACACC
>Ga0068876_10001415_pt1 | contig 18836 bp, 17 predicted proteins | sample NOAtaG_6_FD_66442 | JGI IMG/M metagenome (GOLD analysis project Ga0068876, IMG submission 66442) | Freshwater lake microbial communities from Lake Erie, under a cyanobacterial bloom - NOAA_Erie_Diel5S_2200h metaG | ecosystem: Environmental > Aquatic > Freshwater > Lake | place: USA: Ohio, Lake...
GCAATCGCACACACAATCGAACTATCGAGCCCACCGCTTAGGAATGCGCCCACTGGCACATCCGCGAGTAGCCGGCTTTTGACCGCTTCCGTAACCACCCGCTTCACCGCTTTGGCCGCTTCATTCCCGACGCCGGGCGTCGTCGCCGGCTGTCGCTGCAATTGTGCGACGAAGGACCTCGACTCGACCCTACCATCCGCTCGTGCAACGAGGCACTCCCCAGGAAGGAGCGCCCGAACATGACGGTAGATCGTAGCTGGCTCGGGTATCCAAAGAAAGGTCGGAAAGTGCCAGATCGACTGCTGATCCAGTTCCCGCGGTACCTTCCCGGATGACATGAGGGCAGGAATCTCCGACGCAAACGCCAATCCCCCATCGGGAAGACGGGCGTAGTAAAGCGGCTTCTCGCCAGGGAAGTCACGGGCGAGGATGAGGGTCTGCTCATCGTCGTCCCAAAGGGCAATGGCGAACATGCCGTCCAGCCTGCTAAGGAAATTGCGGCCAAACTTGCGGTAAAGGTGACAGATCACTTCACCATCACTATGTGTACGAAACGAATAGCCTTCGGCAACCAAGGCTTGCCGCAACTGGGGTGAATTGTAAATTTCGCCGTTGTAAAAGAGGACGATCCGGTTGGAAGCGTCGAACAACGGCTGCCCTCCCCCTTCAACATCGTTGATGCTAAGCCGACGCATCCCTGCCGCATAATGACCCTTCTCCCAATGACCATCGGCGTCCGGGCCTCGGTGGATAAGACGTGAAACCATTGCTCTCACGGCGTCGGATTTTCCCACCTGGGAAGACAAGATGCCGGCGATTCCGCACATGATTCAGACTCCGACCATGTTGAACAGGTCGGCTACCGGGAAATTACGGCATCCAAGCCGGTCAACCAACTCGCACGCACACCGATAGTCTTCCTGCGTATCCACCGTTAAGTGTTTAGTACCACGCACCCATCCGGCCGGTAGCGAAAACTGCTTGCGACCATAAGAACGCTCTGCCTCGACACCATAAAAGCGCAGCGTCACGTGCTCCCGCTCCTCTGTCGACATCGCCGGCCATTCCGCCGCCAGTGCGGCACACGATATCAACTCATAGTCGATACCCACCGGGAAGATACCCTTCGTCGTCCAAATGGCCGCCCCTTTCGGTTGCCACTGCGCCAAACAATGATCTAGACTTTGCGCGTCAAGAAATGGGCAGTCCCCAGTAACGCGGACGATCCAGTCGAGTCCAAATTCGTGTGCAGCAGCGACATAACGCCCAGCAACGTCGACATCTGCACCACGGAATACGCAGATGCCCATTTTTACTCCCATCTGGACAAGTACATCGTCATCGGCGCGCTGCGTCGTGGCCAAGATAATTTTTCCGCCGTACTGCGTGTCTCGTAATCGCTCAATGACGAACTGTATCATGGGCACACCGCCCAAGGGCAGCATCGCCTTGCCCGGCAATCTGGATGAGGCCATCCGAGCAGAAAGTACGGTTGCAATTCTAGTGCGCACCGGCATCTAGTAACTCAGCGATCATCAGTTTTTGTTCGGAGTCGATGTAGAGATTCTCATGCTGAGGTACGAGGAAATTAATCGTTACCGGCCCCGTCTGCGAACCCGTCCAGAAATTAGTATTTTTTGCGGCCATGGCAATGTTGGCCTCCCGGTAAACATAGTCATAGTCTGTCCGGAACATCCCTAGCTGATTTATTGCGCGCAACCCATACTTTGTACGGCAGTAAACTGGTTCTTTGATTTCCTCGACGCCCATGCTGCTGTTTGCATCGTTGAATACCAGAGTGTAGATCGCTTCTTCGATAGTGTCGGTTGATACGAATGGAGAGGGGTAATAACTCATTACTGTGATTCCGTTACCGGCTACATCGTATTCTTTAGCGATGCGAGACAGCGTCTCTACTAGGCTGCGAGAGCGGATCGTCTCCGCCGTATCGCGCTGGAAGTACTTTAGCCGCTGATCGAAGAAGCCTTGTAGCGTTGGTAAGACCTCCTCAGTGTCCGAAGCCACAATAACGAAATCGAAAAGCTTAGAAGCCAAGCAGCGCTCGATTTTTCGCTCTAACAACGACTTTTCACCTAGCATCACCGACCACAAATTTTCCCGAAAGTCATACAGACGTCTACAGGGAATCACACCGAGTATCGGGCGATAGCGATCAAGCACCGCAGCCGCAGAGTCTTTCTTGATACGGCGCCGGGCCGCAAGGATATGGCTATCTTTATTCGTTAAATTATGTCCATGACGCCTATACTGGAATAGCGGCAGATTGACGTTCGAGACATCGTGTGAGTCGCGTATGCGTACCCACAAATCAAAGCCATCCTGAGCGCGAAGGTCCTCGCGATAACCACCAATCTCTCTTAGAACGGATACTCTCGCCAGCGCACAAGCTCCGTTTGGTGGTACGTCTTTCACATGGCTCAACTCCGATAAACGATGCCTACGCTCATGCGAGAGCAAGGAGCCACCTTCATCGACGAGATAATAATCAGAGAATACCAGTGCACATTTAGGATTTAGGTCGAGATAATTCACTAGAACAAGGAGAATGTTTTCATCGAAGATATCATCTCCGTCAAGCCGAATAATATATTCGCCACGTGCCTCGGATAGGGCTAGGTTCGCCACCGCAGGTAATCCTACATTATTTGTTTTAAACACCCGAATACGCGAGTCACCCTCGTAAAGGCGTATTATCTCCATCGTGTTGTCAGTGGAGCCGTCGTCGAAAAGCAACAACTCCCAACCTGCATAGTACTGCCTCAACACGCTCTCTATCGCTTGCTCTAGAAAACGGCCGTAATTGTGGGAAACGACATAGACCGAAACTCTTGGCCAGCTATCGCGATTTATACTGGTTATGTTCACAATTTTTCCAAAGCAATCGGCGGGATGCCCGTCTATTTTTTCTACATGAGTGAAGTCAGAGTCGGATATTGATACCTTGTCTTGCTAGATACTGCTTGGCACTTCGGATGCTTGATTCGGTAAAGTGATAGATATTGGAGGTTGCTACTCCATCAGCACCGCCTTGAGTGAAGCCGTCTAGGAAGTCCTGCCACTTACCAGCCCCACCACAAACAACCACAGGAATCGACACAGATTGAGTTACCCGGCGATTCAGAGTGTTATCGTAACCCTCGAGAGACCCATCCTTGTCAATGGAGGTCAGCAGGATTTCACCTCCCCCGAGTAACTCAGCTTGTCGTGCCAACTGCTCCGGCCGCCAGTCCGTCGGCTCACGACCACAGTTCCGGTATACACGGTAGCCCTCATTCTCGCGTTTGACATCAATGGAAACGACAACACATTGACTGCCGAAGCGAGCAGCCGCCTTGGTAATCAAATCGGGCTGGTCGAAAACCGGGGTATTTACGGCTATCTTGTCGGCACCGACGTCCAGATATGCCTTGAAGTCGTCCAACGACCGCACGCCCCCCCCGGCGCATACGGGAACGAAACATCGGCGACTGAACTCGCTAAGCAGATGGATGAACTGATCCCGGTCGCGACGTTCGGGACGAGAAATATCTAGAAGGACGACTTCATCCACAGACCAAGCATCGACGAAATTTGCAGTGTATCGATAATCGGGTGCAAAGAGCTTTGAGCGAAACAAGACGCCCTCAAAAAAGGTCAGCACCGTAATCAACCGCTTCCTCAGCACTGTCCCACCACCTTTTCCGCAAAATTCTTCAACAGAGTCAGGCCGTTTAACTGGCTTTTCTCTGGATGAAACTGTGTCCCGAAGATGTTTCCTTTCTGGATCGCAGCCACGAACGGCCTGCCATGATCCGAGTACGCGACAACATCCGTAGGGTCTTCACATTCCAAGTAATAACTATGGGTGAAATAGAACAGCGTTCCATCGGGAATGTCCGAAAAAATCAGACTCTCCCGCGTCCTTACGCAGTCGTTCCAGCCCATATGCGGAATACGAATCGACTGCTCGAGCCCCTCGAAACGAGCCACCCTTGCCGCAAGCCAGCCAAGTCCTGGCGTAAGGCCAAATTCCGTCCCCTCCCGAGCCATGAGCTGAAAGCCCAGACAGATTCCAAGGATGGGTATCCGTCGTTCGAGAACCATCTCACCAAGCAAATCGGTGAGACCAAGATCGCGGAGGTTACGCATGCCGTCGGGAAAAGCCCCCACTCCCGGGAGAATGATCCCATCGGCATCGGAAATGACCGAGCGGTCAAAGGTACAACAGTAGTCGACACAAAGTCGATCCAACGCCGCACTAATGGAGCGCAGGTTGCCCAAACCGTAATCGACCACCGCCAACATAATTACCCTCTAGCGCACCGGGTTGCGCAAGATCCAGCGTGCCCCTTCCTTCCTCCAAACCTCAGGGTTTCTGTGCTGATCGACAATGGCCCAGAACTCACTCACGCTCAGATCGAGATACTCAATCACTTCATCAAAATACTCGAAACAAAATTCATCATCGTATTTTTTCGCCAAGTCGAGTCCCTCTTCCCTGGTAATGTGGCTGTTCTGGATCATACGGCTAGCATCGCGGACCGCCCGTCCAAAGCCAAATTTAATGAATTGCATGTAATAGTACAGGTTATCGATCTTGTCATCGAGGCTGTCAAAGTTTGTAAAGGTCCCGTCGGTACGACCCTTGACGTTAGTCTTGAAATTGATTTTGTCCTTGATATACATGTAATTCTCGTACATCGACCAACGAAAAAAATATCCGAAGTAATAGGCTTTGACGCCAACTGCCGCGACTTTGTCGAGCGGCGGATAAATATAGAGCGCAAGATCGCGCTCCGAAACGATATCATCGACCCAGTTCCTCGGATCATCGCCAACGTAATTCTCGATGACCTCTGTAAAATCCCTCGTTCGCTTATGTTCTTCGCTAAGGACGCGACCGCCGTATTCGCTCTCGCCGTGTTCAGCATAGAACACTACGGGAATTCCGTAATTGACCGCAACTTGTACCGGAACCGCATTGATCCCCGCATCCCAGGCTACCTTGGGATTCCCGCGCTCGACAAAAAACCGCTTGGCTAGATGTCGCAATACCTTCTGGTTGGCGCGAAAGAAGACGTGGTCGAACCCGAGTCGGACCATTTCCTCCCGATTGTGATGCCCGATTTCATTCGGAATTAGCGGCGAGTAGGTGACCAATAGTGGATTCATCCCATAGTCGAATTTTAATTTGTACGCAATCGAGCTGCTGTCTTTTCCCCCGCTCCATGGCACAACACAGTCATATACCGCACCGTAACGACCACGCAGCGACTCAATGAGCCGGAGGAATTCTTGCTCCCGCGCCACCCAGTCGATCTTCTTTTTATCCTCGGCATTACGACAGGCGTTACAAACCCCCTCGGCGTCGAACACGACGCGTGGTCGACTGCTGGGCATCAAACAATGCCTACAAAAAGTGATCTGAGATGAACTCATTTAACAATACCCAGTGAAAATTACTCAATAAGATTAAGTTACGCCCTGCCGTCAGATGCGCCTCCGGCTGGGCGACGGGCCCACGAAACTGGAGCTGCCCCCCCTTTTTTTCGTCGATTTTGACCGTATAGGTCTCAAGGTGTGGCGAATCAAAAGCGGACTTTAGAAGATCAACTTAATCATGATCGGATCGATTTCCACTTGACCGAATCCTGAACTTTGCAAAATATCTCCCGGACGACGGAATCCAAGCAAAAGTGGAGAGAGAATCCATTTGAGAACCCCTCTGACTTCTCGAATCTTGTTACCTACTCAATCTGAACCGCGGACTTCCGCTGATATTTCAGATACTGGCGCTTGGCAAATTCTTTATACGGGCACTGCCTTGAAATATTAGTCAGATTAGCCATTTAATTCTCAAAAAATTGGACAGATTTAAACGCTACTTCCTCAGATAGTGCACAGTTTCCCAATGCCACCGCTCGAAGAATGAGTGAACTTCCGTCGGATTGTCCTTCACCAACATTCCGATATCGTCACTTTCGGTCTTTTCTGCAAGGACACAAAGGATATCGTTGTCAATATATCGATTAGTCGCTACCGTCCTAAAGCCAGATTTTGACAATGCATTTTGCAGTGCGTTAGCACTAAACCGGAAACTATGGCTATCCATCGGAGTGCTGGAAAAATACAGGGATAAAGGCTTTTTGAACGGAACCAAAATACGGCTACCCGTGGCAACCAGGAGTTTTCCGCCGACAGGAAGCATGGCACGGGCCCCCTGCAGCATGTCAATACAGGATGTACAGTTCTCCAAAGTCCACATAATCGTCACAAAATCTGCTTGATAGGTATCATCGACCCGACTGTCGCGGAACTGCTCGATTGTGCCGTCAAAGCATTGAATACCCTCCTCAGCCATAAGCCTGCAATTGTCGGTTGAGGGCTCAATACCGAAACCGATCGCCCCGTGTTGAGAAGAGAGATACTTTAGAAAAAGCCCCTCACCTGCACCGATATCGCACACACGCTTACCTTGAACTGGGCCGTTTTCGGCCAGAAATTCGGCGACAAATACTTGCCTTGAAATCACTGACGGATTTCGCCGGGCCGTGTATACTGCGCCATAAATTTCATTGGCCCACACCCGCGCAACCTCCTCAGCCGGCCGACGCTCCCTGACGTACACAAATCCGCAGCTCCCGCATATATATACCGGTTGGTTTCTTGTATAGAGCCGGACGTATGGGACCTCAATTGGGCAGTCCTCTCCGCAAATATCACAAGAGAATTTTTTATATATACAGTTTGCGAACATCTCTATTTCTTGCTGATCAGTGCACGACCAACCCACAAATCATCTATATCCGTGAGTTCAAAAACACGATACGCATCCTCAGCAGTGCGTACAATCGGCTCACCATGGAGATTGAAGGATGTGTTTAGAACACCACCCACACCTGTTAGAGTTTCGAACGCGGTAATGAGCGCATGGAGATCAGGATTCTGCTCTTTATCTACCAGCTGAGGCCTTGCACTGTAGTCTACAGGATGAATCGCGGCAGCTAAATGCTCTCTAGAAATTTCCTTAGTTTCGAACGCGATGGTCATATATGGTGCAGGCAAGTTTTTTGGATTTACTAAATAATCATTAGCACGCTCTTTTAGTATGGCCGGTGCAAACGGCATCCAAAAATCGCGATTTTTTATCTTATCATTTATCATGCGGATCATCTTATCGGACCTCGCATCTGCAATAATTGAGCGGTTGCCTAGGGATCGTGCGCCGAATTCCATGCGACCGCCACAACGGCCCACAACTCGGCCCCTGGCTAGTTGTGTGGCTACGATAGCCGGCGAAACGTCATTTATAACCTTGTAGCGAGCACCTTGCTCCGTTCGTATACGAGTTAAAAGTGCCTGAACTTCGCCCTCTTCGATATTGGTACCTAAGTAAGCATTTGCCAAGGGATGAATAGTAGATTCACCTAATTCAGCTGCGCAGTGATATGCCGCTCCCATACCTAATGACTCATCACCTGGGCTTGGCGGGACAAATACTGCATCGACACAGTCAAGCTCCGACAATCTCTGAGTAGCTTTGATATTCATTACAACACCGCCAGCCAAAACGATTCGACCGATACCATAATGCACTACTACATTTTTTACCCACTCACAGATTAGCTCCTCGACGTATTTCTGCAACCCACCAGCAACGCCATCAAAACGTATCCCTTCAAGCTTTTCTCTAAAATAGTGATACAAGTCACTTGGTCTTGTATGGAACTTAAAATCAAGGCCATCAACATACATGGTATTGCGGAACACATCATATGCTTTCTTGTAAGTCTGTGGCTTCGCGTAGGCTGCCAGGCCCATTACCTTGTATTCGTGCTCATCAGGCCTCATGCCTAGAAGAAGCGTGATGTATCTGTAGATACGAGCGACTTGAAAGTCACTGTGCGAAATAGTCTTGACTCTTTCCAGTCTACCGTTATTACCTATAGAAATTGACGCGCTGTTGCCATCCCCGAAGGCATCCAGCGTTAAAACCAGCGTTTTTCCCGCACGATATGGGCTTGCGTAATATGCATATGCTGCATGAGCGGCATGATGATCAACAAATCGAAAGCGATCCCGTGGTATCTGGGTATGATCGGCTATCGTTCTCACAATATGATTATTTATCTTGCGTTGATCATCTTCAGTAAATTTGATACTTGCGGACAGCTCATTAGCTAGCTGCTTCCATGTTCCAGGGTATTGATTAAAATCCAATCTGTCGGCATATAAATCCTGCCATGCTATCTTCTCACCATCGCAAAGAACAGGTTTCCAGTAAATGTGTTGCTCTTCCACTCGATCACTAATGTCGAAACCAGAGTAGTAGTGTGCCAGCCGATGCCATAGATCATGCTGAACCGATCCCACAGCGACTACGTCGATTTCGTCACCGGATCTCACTGCAGCATGCTGAAAGCAGTATTCAATGGCCTCCCTCGGATAGCTTTCATCGTTTTTTCTTCGGGAAAACCTCTCTTGAGAAATGCAGGATCGGATAGCACCATCAATATAGATGGATGCTGTTGCCATGTAACCCAGGTTTAATCCCAATATTTTCATTTTTTACTCCAAAAAAGCGAAGGAAAAAGAGCTTCCCGCTTTGACTTCCAACAATACCCATAGACTATGGTCTAACGTTCGAGATACTTCTTTTCGAATCACTGAGCTAGCCAGATTTTGTCAATTCGAGCCTGCATAGGCCAGACAACAATGCCGTGAGAGAGCGAGCAATGATAACGGCACAGTAGGGACTAAGCATGGGCTCTTAAATAGATGATGTAATTTGATCACACGGCTCGTTTTGTCTTCTTAAGCGATTAAAACCCTAACTAATTTTTAAAAATCGCACCGTGCTTGATGACAATCGATTGTAAGTGCCTTACTAAGAAAAGAGTCAGTCTATCTGCAAACAAGTGGCTTTGTTATGACACTGCTTAACCTACAGTGATTAGGCATGTAAAACTTATACATTGACTCTTATCGACAGGTACTTCCAAGGTAAGATAAATGGGTAAGAAACCTCATTTCCTGAAATAATTTCGGTTCCACCGCACTTCTTGATGTTGAGTAGCGACTCCTGATGCATGGACTCAGTTGGATTCTCATCATTGAGCCATTCCACCTGTGCTTGCGGAGCTAGTCTGCGGACCAGCGCCTCAACGTATCCGAAACTGTATATATTCCACAGAAAAAATTCTGGGATATTACCTTCATCATCAAACGTTGAAGCCTCATCAATCTCGGATTTGTCATGGTTCGCCCTCGTTTGGGGTCGAATAATTCTATAGCTAGCATCGCTAAAATAACTTCGAATTAATAGACGGCGACCGGTCGCTGAAATCATTTTTTGCAGGGCAAGTTTTGGCGATGGAAAATACATGAAGGCATTCATGCAAATAACGAAATCGAACTTATGCGCAGGGGAGAAGTCATGGATGTCGGCATTTACGAAATCAACCATCCCAACCGAAAGTTCGTGACGCCAAACCTCCCGCGCTGCCATAATCATCGCCGGGTCAACCTCCACGCCGTTATAACGGTCAATACTTAGGCCATTTCGCATGAAAGTTCTCAGGTAATGCCCCGTCGCGCAACCGACGTCAAGCAGACTGACATTGCCAGGGCTTTTCCCAGCTTTTTGGATATCCTGCCTTAGTAGGTCGACCAGCCGTAAGGCCGACCCCATATCAGGCATGAGGCCGGTTGCTCGGGCGCGCATCAGAGCAACATAACTATCATTGTTGTGAATCATAAGTTAAAACGTCGCTAGATTGGGTCTGAAATGTTTACCAGGGAGCCTCTGAACAATGACTCGATTCGAACTGGCCAGATGACGTTGGTGATGGCGGAGGCAGTTTGTTCAATTCGCTTAGATTTTATCTTGCTCTTGGTGATTTTCGTTGTTTTCTCTGCGGATACTGTCTTGTTTCTCATACTATTGGCATACCTATCCAATGGCTATTAAACGTCTCCTGACTCATGCGCAGGTTGGCAAGGGCAAAAAGTATACACAAGTGAGCCCGGTTCTTCGCTATCCCTCGGAATCAAGCCTTGATCAATCCGAACTAGATCTCGATGATTCGCAACGGGCGTCAGACCTTGACACGGACTCTGGCTCTGAGCGTCTCAGGCTGATTGGTGATACGGTCTTGGGTATTGCCGGTCAGTACACGTCGCTTTCCAGGTCGCATAGCAATACGCAAATCTGCTTGGGCTTTGGTGCTTCGTTTGGCCCCACGATAGCCCGCATCAGCAAAGATGGTGTTCTCTTCTCTCGTGAGAAGTTCTTCAACAGGAGTGAAATCGTGCACCTTGGAACTCGTCGCCTGAGTGTGCACAAGCCCCGTATTCCACATCAGCGAACCTCAATTGACACATGATAACCCCTGAAATTCCAATCCAAATTGGACCATATCCAGCACTCTATGTTCGAAAATCATACGAGTTTTCGAGAGTTATATAAGTTTATTCATGCTTACACTATTGCGCACAGGTAAAAATTCATAATAAAAAAGTGATTTTCTTGATCTTAACAACCGCATATCTCTGGAATCATTAATCACGACATCCTTTATTGCACTCCTCAACGAAAGCGGCAGATACGATCTAAGCCTAGCAGACAAGCTTAACGCAAGTACTACACCGCTCTTATCCTGCCCCTCTTTCTCCATAAACTCATTTAGCAGCTTTGTGACAAATTTCTTTGCATTACTCAACGAAAGATCACTGCTTTCATGGAGCGCAAGTGAAAGCGAATTTAAAACTTTATGGTATTCGGAAGACCAATCCTCTTGCAGTATCCAGTCCCAAAACCGTGGATGAGAAATCTCTTCGTGAATATTCCGAATCAGGTATAAACAATCAATAAACTTGGACTTCCCTCTAATAACAAACGTGAAGTTATGAAGGAGTTCGCCAACCTGGGGTTCTTTAATCTCCAAATAATCCTGGCTATCTTGTAAAAATTCTTCCGTTCGGTGAGTTGAAAACTGCGACGCAAAAGTTTTCTTCTCGAACGATATGCATCTTTCAGTACTTGTCTCTTCTTCAACGGCGTTTCTACCCCAATAATCTCCAAGCCCTCTAATTTCACCATAAGGTCCGCTGCGATCAAGAATCATGAGTGCCGCTCTGCCCTGCGCAATTCGGTAACTGGGATTCCTAGAGAGAAACTCGGCACATTTACTCAACGATGAAGGAACAAAAAAATCATCATCCCCATGAAATGCGCAATATTGACATTCTCTTAAAGCTTCTTGAGCGAGCTTTACAAGTGTTTGGTTTGCGCCCAGATCCTCCCAATGAAAATACCTCACCTCCACATTACTCAACCGTTTTATAGCAGCGGCGATTCTGGCGGAAGCTTCAGGACCACTGGCATCTCCGATGAAAACGGTATGTACGCTCTTTAGCGAGTCGTAATAAGCAAGGGTACGCTCAATAAAATCTGGTCGATTTTTTGTTGGAATTAAAATGGCGACTTTCATTGCATTACCGTTTACTCTCTGGTTTCTCTGAAAATATGATTGTCAAATCTAGTATCTATGAGCTCGGTCACTATAGATTGCCATAAAGTGAATTCTTAATCATTGCATAGCCCTGAACTAGCTCAGCAATACCTTGACCCAAACTTACCTGAGGTTTAAACCCAGAACGCTCAACTTTTTCATTGGAAACAATGTAGTTCCGCTGGTCGAGGTCTTTGCCAATGTGAGCCTCTATGAAGGTGAAGTCTTTCACATGTTTCTTTATCTCCTCGCAAAGTTCAAGCTTAGAAACATTTGCATTAGATAGACCAACATTGTAGATTTCGCCACGCATCTGAAAGAAATTTTCTATCCCATGCAGAAAAACTCGGGAGATGTCATGAATATGAATATAGTTGCGCTTGAAGTGGCCTTCAAATAACACTATGAACCGATCATTTACTGCACGATAAGTGAAATCGTTCACCAAGAGGTCAAGTCGCATCCGCGGTGACATACCGAAAACAGTTGCCAATCGAAAGCTGATCGCATTTTGGTGCTGCATTAGCCGTTTCTCGACCTCTACCTTGTCAATTGCGTATTTAGAGATTGGGTTTAACGGAGACTCCTCGGTACAAAAGTTATCCTTATCTCCCGAGCCATATGCACTATTAGTTGTAGGCATAAGCACGCATTGCTCTTTTGAAATTAGTTCCAGCATAAGCATGATGGAATCATGATTTACCGTTTGTGCTCCAACCGGATCCTTTTTGCACAAGGGGGCTCCCACGTATGCAGCCAATGGAATAACGAAGTCAGCGTGCCTTATTAGGGGTGCGATGACTTCTTTAAGCCGTACGTCACCATTTACCACGGAAAAATTGGGGTGATAACAAACATGGTTTAAGCTAGCCTGCTTATACATGAAGTTATCTAAGACAGTTACTTTATAACCCGCATCTAGGAGATGCGGTACTAAAATAGACCCTAGGTAACCCGCTCCGCCTGTAACCAGTATTCTCGCAGCCACTCGCACTCCCCTTTATTAATTCTCAAATATCGCGTTTTTAATATCTTCACACAAGATGGGCGCAATAACGGAATCGTTTCGTCATTTTCCCAAGGATTTGTCGCGAGAATAGCTAATCGCAACCATAATTGTTACCTATCGCGGTAGGGACGGAGCCATCTACGGTAAGCTACTCTGCGAGCAAGGGCGCCCGATCTTTGGCCAACTTACTAATGAGCTAAGCTGCTTTCTGCAGCACCCCTAAGACAGAGCTGCCATTTCCTGCAATGTCAAAGCGACCGCTACTAGGATAACGTGGAACAACTCCTGGCACTGCGCGCTCAACGTTTCAAACTGCTCTGGCAGAAAAATCTGTGCCTGTCTCGCCTCACTGGATAACCACAGGTTGGCCTATAGCACTTTGACCAAAGATTGAATCACTGTGTCCCTTTTGCAGCAAAAAACGTCTCTGCTCTTACGAGGTCAAGTGGTACGCCAATATCAATGAATCTACCAGAGAACTCGACCCCATGAACCTTGACACCAAGGGTCAAAAGCTCTGGGATAAACTCCCGCTCTAAGGAGCACACATCACCTGCGACAAATCTAGTGCTCGACATTAGGCCGGGACTGAAAAGGTAGACACCCCCATTTGCAAGAGTGCTAGGTAACGACTTGGCCGCGTCAAATGAAATTATCCTGTTCGATTCATCAATGGCGACGCCCCCAAAGCGCTGGTCTTCCCCCGTGCGAAACAATGAAAGAGTGCACTCCGAGGCATTCCTCTTGTAAAACGCCGTCAAGCTAGAGCGAGGCACCTCAAAGAACGTGTCACCGTTAAGAACCAAAAAAGGGGCTGCTAGATTACGGGAAGCGACAAGTAACGCCCCTCCCGTGCCCAGAGGGCTTTCCTCAGGGCTGTAAGTGATCGGAACGGAGCGATATAAGCTCCCAAAATGCTCGGTAATCACATTCTGCTGATAACCGATAGAAAGAATGAAATTATCGACCCCCTGTCGAATCCAGTAATCCATTAAATACTCGAGAAAAGGCCGACCATTGACTGGCGCCATCGGCTTAGGGCGGTCGGTTAGCACACTACGTAGCCTGGTACCCAACCCTCCAGCCAGGACAATTGCTGTCGTCACAATTGTCTATTGATCAGCACACTGAGTTCAATACTGTGCATATCTCATCTATTTCTTCATCCCGAAGATCCGGGAAGTTGCCAATATAAAACCCATAGAAATGAATATGCTCAACCTCTGGAAAGTTCTCATGGTGTCCATAAGGAACCACTCCTTTGAGGTACGGTTGCCGTAATTGGTTCCCGCCGCCCGCGCTACCGCGCCGGAACTCAATGCCAGAGTCTCGCATTTTTGTCATTAGTCGTTGTGCAAAGCCCTCATCCGGCTCTTTGAGCACAAGATTGAAGGCGTAATTACTCGATCCCTCGATTTTAAAGTCTGTGCGATATTTACTCGGGTCAATTTGGCGTAAAAATTTTAACAAGTTCTCGGTTCGCTTTCGAACATTCGCGTCTAGGCGCTTTAATTGACTGCGCCCGATAATTCCACCAATTTCAGTATTCCGCATGTTGTAAGCAGAAAAGGCAAATATAAAGTCGGGATTCAATTCCGGATTGGCTGTTTGATAGCTATCTCGAACGTTAGGATCTGTAGCCTCTCGTACCATGCCGTGTGATCGCAGCATCCTAAGTTGTTGATAGACCTCGGGGTCGTCAGTACAAACCATCCCGCCTTCGATCGTGCTCATGTGGTGGGCGTAGTAAAAAGAGAAGTTCGAAATCCATCCAAAACTCCCAAGCTTTTGTCCATCATGGGTTGCCCCGTGCGATTCGCATACATCCTCTAACAGCGGTATTTGCCTAACCCTGAGCTCTTCAATTAGCTCGTCGGTCAATCCATCAAAACCTTGAACATGGGTTAAGAAGATTGCGCGAGTCTGATCAGTAATCTTTGCTAGAATCTTTTTGGTGTCCATCGCAAGAGAGAATGGATCAATATCAACAAATACCGGAGTAAAGCCATTTTGAATAACAGAGGCGATATCCGATATCCACGTAAGCGGGGGAACAAGAACCTCCCCCCCCTCGGGATGCCGAATCTTTAGGATGGCCATCGTAATAAGGTTCGCCGAAGCGCCTGAGTTAACCATCACGCTGTGCTTAACACCCAACCATTGGGACCACTCTTCTTCGAAAGCGCGTACATTCGCCCCATTGGTCAGCATGGGATCATCTTGCTTTAAATAGCTTATTACCGCATCCAAATCCTCCCGGAGGATGTTGTTACGCATCAAAGGAAATTTCATGGAATTTATGCCAATAGTGAACTGGGGGGATGTATACCTTGAATGGATTTAAGGAAGTTCTTGACCCCTTGCATAATGGCATTAGGGCCGATTCCAGCCGCCTCATGCAATTCAGTTCGTGTACCAAGCTCAAAGCTATAGCCACCCTCAACGCCAATATTTAGCATTTGTAGCGGCAATGATCGCCTCGCAATAAACTCGAAAAGCAGAGAATCAAGTCCGCCCCGGCCACGAAAACCCTCCTCAAGGCTCACAAGCGCGGAGTATGGTTTTATTACGCTAGCTAGATGGTTAGTATCGAAGCTGACTAAGTCAAAGAGGTCAATAACTCCAACGAACAAGCCCTTTGATGCGAACCGGTTTGCAATATCGAGAGCTGTATGCAACATATAGCCAGTGGCAATAAAGCAGAGGGTTTCTCCGGTTTGATGTACGTGAAACCCGACAGAAACGCTGGGGAGGGTGTCGGAATAGATGACCGGCAGCACTTGAGCGTCTAATCTCAGATACTTTGGTCCTGCTGTATTTAGACAAGTATCGAATAGCTCGGCAGCAGTAATATGGTCGGCAGGCGAAAACACCTTAAAGTTCGGAAGGCAACGCATTAACGTTAAGTCTTCGTAGCACTGATGAGTCGGTCCAGAGACAACGTAGCTGTAACCGGCACCGACTCCAATTAAGGTTACGTTCATTCTGCGTACTTCGGAGAGTAGGGCTAGGCTAACCCTGATCTGCTCATAACAGCGCATCGTAATGAAAGGGGCTATTGCGTAGGCGAAAACAGTGTAGCCCTCGAGTGCAAGGCCTGCTGAGATATTAATCAAGTTCTGCTCGGCTATGCCCACATTTACGAATCGATTAGGGTAATCTACGCGGATCTTATCGAGCACAGGAGAACCGAAATCGGCGGTGACAAAGAAGATCGTCTGATCGTCTGCCATTTGAGACCAAACTCGTTCAAGTAAAGCATCGCGCATGGCTACAGGCTTTACAATCACCTTAGATCCTCAAGAAGTCTGTCAATAAGTTCGGTTTGGGGATTCATAACGTGTGAGAGCGGGGCGTTTTCTAAGCCTGGGATCCCGCGGCCTTTGCGCGTTCTTGCAATAATTGCCTTGGGCTTACCTAAATTTGTAACCTTACTCTTTAGTAAAGTTTGTAACGCGTAAACATCGTGGCCGTCGACCTCCGCACATTCCCAGCCAAAAGCTGACAAGCGACTCGATAAAGATCCGTGAGAGACGATCTCGTCAGTGTGGCCGAGCATGCTAATGCTGTTTTCATCAACGACCAGAACTAAGTTGTCTAAATTATGCTGGGATGCAAACATTATCGCCTCCCAGTTCGCTCCCTCGTGAAGTTCACCATCGCCAGTAATAACGAAGACTTTACTGTCTTGTTTCTTTCTTTTCAGCGCCAAAGCCATTCCCGTAGCCACACCCAAACCATGGCCAAGAGAGCCATTGACTGTTTCATAACCGGGGATTACGGGGTCAGGAATACCGCCAAGAAAACTTCCTCTCTTACAAACGCGCTGAAGTTCCTCCAGCGAGAAGAAGCCGAGGTCAGCCAAGATGGGGTACATGCAGATAGAGCCGTGTCCCTTACTAATAATGCATCGGTCGCGACGTTGGTCGAGAGGCATGGAAGGGTAGAACTTCAGAACCTTTCCGTAGTAAAGCGCAACAAAGATCTCTACAGACGACAATGAGGAGGCCAAGCGGGTTTCCGGGGCTCGCCTGTGAATGGCTAGGGTTTCCCGCCATACCCATTTTGCTTTTTCAACTAAATCAATTGTCGGACCGGCCATCAAACCACCGTGCCTTCAAGATGATTCTCAAGAAACCAACGGTAGTTGGACTGCAATCCGTTATCGAGATTTACGACTGGACGCCAACCGAAATTATACATACGACTGCTGTCGAGTAGTTTACGTGGAGCACCATCCGGCTTGGTTGGATCCCACTCAATCGCACCGTCAAAACCAATCACCCCAACAATTTTTTCGGCTAACTCCTTTATAGAGCAGTCATAACCCACACCTAGGTTCAAAAGCAACTCTAAACTTGTAGTATCCGAGTTGAGAAGCATCAGACAGGCTGCGGCAACGTCATCAGCGTAAATAAATTCTCGCCTTGGAGAACCAGTTCCCCACAGGGTGAGCGATCGCGCACCCGTGGAACGTGCGCTATGAAACCGTCGAATAAGTGCAGATAAGACACGCCCAGATTCGACGTCAAAATTGTCATTAGGGCCATACACACTGTTTGGAATAACTGGCAAGAAACGCCGTTCACCAAGTTGCTGATTATAAGAAAGACATAATTGTACGCCTGTTAACTTTGCGATCGCGTAGGCTAAACTCGTCGACTCAGGAATGCTAGATAGCAGAGCGGCTTCCGACATTGGCTGATCAGCTTCGCGGGGGTACATACATGAAGAGCCAAAAAATATGGTCTTTCGGACTCCTTTAAGAAAGGCTGCTGAAAGAACATTCAGTTGTATCGAAAGGTGCGTTGTCAGAAAATCCGCTGGGTATGCTTGATTTTCCGTAATACCTCCAACCTTTCCTGCGGCAAGAACAACGTAGTTAGGCGTGTGTCGATCAAAAAATTACTCTACCGCAATCGGGTTGGTGAGATCCAAAACCCTATGAGAGCACGCGATTAGATTGCTAAAGCCCTTTTCTGAAAGCAAACGCATAACCGCCGAACCAATAAGTCCCGTATGCCCAGCGATATAAATTGAGGCTCCTTTTTCCATAGGCTAGAAGCCATTGGGCTGATAGAGCACCACACGACTGCCGGAATCTTCGAAATTAAACGGCACATAAACAAGCTCTTTTAGCGTCTCACGAATCCGCGGCTGCGAGTCTGGGCGGGCGAATAACAGCATAAACCCACCACCTCCTGCACCGAGCAGCTTTCCGCCAATTGCACCTGAGTCAAGCGCCGCTTGATATATGGCATCGATATACGGATTCGATACCTTATCCGAAAGAGATCGCTTAAGTTGCCAACTCCGATGCATAAGTTTCCCAAAGGATTCAATAGGCTCCGAATCCCCATGAAGAATAGCTATCGCTTCATCGACCATCTCTCGAATAGCGACTAGCTCGGACTCTCGATTGCTTAGGTTTTGAATCTTTGACCTCGCGACGTCAGAGGCGATGCGTGATACGCCGGTAAAGAAAAGCATTAAATAACTATTGAGTTCTGTTAATCGATGAGGGGCTAGCGTGATGGGGACTAAGTCAAAGGAACCATCGCGCTTGAATTCAATGTAATTAAATCCACCGAATGCTGCAGAAACCTGGTCTTGTGAGCCAACATGCTCACCAATAAGCTTCTGTTCAATATATATCGCATCTTGTGCCAACTGTTCTTTGCTTGAAAGCTGACCCTTCAGCGCTTGCACAGCGTGAGCCAGACCCACAGTAAAAGAGGAACTAGAGCCTAGGCCAGACCTGGCGGGAAGGTCCCCGTCATGGTGAATCTCAAGCCCATCTTCCATGCCCGCCCACTTGAGGACTGCTTTAATTGACGGGTGCTTTATATCGTCAATGCTTTTAACGTCCTCGATCACAGAATAAACGAGCCGATGCTTATGCTCAAAAAAGGGCGGGAGCCTCCTACAACTTATATAGCAGTACTTATTAATAGTCGTCGCGAGTACGGCCCCCCCGTGGGTGCTAAACCATTTCGGATAGTCCGTTCCTCCCCCAAAAAAGGAAATCCTGAAAGGTGTTCGGGTTATTACCACCGTTTACTAGTGCCCAAGCAACTTGCGTTTCAGGGGGATTTTAGTCATCTCAACGACATTTTCCCTCTCAACTAATCCAAATCTCTTTTCGACCAAATCAAGATAGGCAGGGTTTGCGAAGTATGTCTGCCAGGCCTTGTCACGAAACTGCAGCACCTGAGCTGAACTTAAGTGCTTGGTTGGCAAAGGTTGACTCTCGTAAGATAAAAATGCGTAGCCTTCATAAGAGTCGGGCAATTTCCAACCGTTTCGCTTTGCTG
>Ga0068876_10001416_pt1 | contig 18813 bp, 17 predicted proteins | sample NOAtaG_6_FD_66442 | JGI IMG/M metagenome (GOLD analysis project Ga0068876, IMG submission 66442) | Freshwater lake microbial communities from Lake Erie, under a cyanobacterial bloom - NOAA_Erie_Diel5S_2200h metaG | ecosystem: Environmental > Aquatic > Freshwater > Lake | place: USA: Ohio, Lake...
AAGAGAGGAGAGATAGTGCGTCAGTTTGGAGAAAAACTGCGTGAAAAGAAAGACGCTTTGGGTAAGTTAGTGAGTTACGAAATGGGAAAATCCTTACAAGAAGGATGGGGTGAGGTGCAAGAGATGATTGATATCTGTGATTTTGCTGTGGGGTTGAGTCGTCAACTCTATGGATTAACGATGCACAGTGAGCGCCCAGGACACCGCATGTATGAGCAATGGCATCCGTTGGGAATTGTCGGAATCATTTCAGCATTTAATTTCCCGGTTGCGGTGTGGAGTTGGAATTCAGCATTGGCTTGGATTTGTGGAGATGTATGTGTTTGGAAAGCTTCTGAGAAGGCACCGTTGTGCGCGATTGCGTGTCAAAATATTTGGAATGAGGTGGCGAAAGAAAACAACTTGCCTGAAGGAATTTCTTGTATTATCACAGGAAAGGTGCAAGAAGGGGAGTGGTTGGTAACGGATACGCGAGTACCATTGATTTCCGCCACAGGATCTACCCGAATGGGAAGAATTGTAGGAGCGAAAGTGGCAGAGCGTTTTGGAAAGAGTTTGTTGGAATTGGGAGGAAATAATGCGATTATAGTGACCGATACCGCAGATTTAAAAATGTGTATTCCTGCAATGGTCTTTGGAGCTGTTGGTACCGCAGGACAGCGTTGTACAACGACAAGAAGATTGATCATCCATGAGAGTTTATATGCCTCCACTAAAGAAAGTTTGGTAAAAGCTTATGGGCAGCTGCGCATAGGTGATCCTTTGGATGCCAACAACCATGTAGGTCCGCTGATTGATAAAGACGCAGTCAATAACTATTTGAATGCGATAGAGCAAGCCAAAGCGCAAGGAGGAAAGGTATTGGTAGAAGGTGGAGTGTTAGAAGGCGATCAATATGCATCTGGATGTTATGTGAAGCCCTGTATCATTGAGGCGAACAACAATATGGACATTGTGCAGCACGAAACATTTGCGCCGATTTTATATGTAATGTCATACAAGACATTGGAAGAGGCGATAGCGATGCAAAATGGAGTGGTGCAGGGATTGAGCTCTTCTATTATGACGTTGAACATGCGAGAGGCAGAGCGTTTCTTGAGTTGTGAAGGATCGGATTGCGGAATAGCCAACGTAAATATTGGTACCAGTGGTGCAGAAATTGGCGGTGCGTTTGGCGGGGAGAAAGAGACGGGAGGCGGAAGAGAAAGCGGATCAGACGCATGGAGAAATTACATGAGAAGACAAACCAATACCATTAATTACTCTACCTCATTGCCATTGGCTCAGGGGATCAAGTTTGATATATGATGAAATCCTCACTTTCCCTTTTTCTGTCATTATTCATCAGTATGACCTCTATATCTCAGACAGAATCTTGGAAAATGAAATTTCATTTGAATGACAGTGTAGATGCCGTTTTTGATGTTTTGTTGGAACATGGGGATCAGTCCATGGGATTGACCATTGAAAACGGAGGAGAATCTATTTATTTAAACAGCATAGAAGGCCAGGAATACCCTGGCTTTCTTTTTCCCTATTTTGAAACCAAGATAGAATGGAAGCCAGCGGATAAGGGCGATATGGCTTGGAAAGGGTGGTTTATTAAGAAAGGAGGAAGGCCGGTTTATTTTGACGCACAAAGACAGCCTTTCATTAGCACAGAGGAAGAGAATAAGCCCAATGCGATAAAGCAAGAGTTGGTTATTCAAAAACGACAGAAAGTGGTGTTTGAGTCTGGAACTCCTGACGCCTACAATTCCATTGGCTTATTTGATTTAAAGGATGATGGAACATGCACAGGAACATTCTTGACAGAAACAGGGGATTATCGATTTTTAAAGGGAGAATGGGACAATGATCATATTCAAATGCAATGTTTGGATGGCGCACATTTGTTTTGTTTTACGGCGGAGATTGCCCATGAATACAGGCGCTTTATCAATGGTAGATTTTATAGCGGGAATACCTATTCCGAAAAATGGGAGGGCGAGGACAACGCTGAATTCGAATTACGCCATCCAGAGGAACTGGTAAAATTGAAACCAGGAAAAGACAATGAGGTTTTTTCTTTTAGCGCCATGGACTTGCAGGGCAATATGAGAACTTTTGGCGCAGAGGATTGGAAAGGCAAGGTAACCATCATTCAATTGATGGGATCGTGGTGTCCTAACTGCACAGATGAAGGCAAGGTGATGGCGGCTATGCATAAGAAATACGGGGCAAAGGGGTTGCAGATCATTCCGGTGGCGTTTGAGCGCTCGGATGATATTGCAGAAAATAAGCGCGTCATACAAAAGCAAATGGCGCAATTGAATTGCGGTTATGAAGCGTACGTGGGAAGGGCAGAGGGAAAGGGAAAAGAGCGCGCACAGAATGTATTTCCGCAGCTAGAAAAAGTAATGGCTTTTCCTACGATGATCATGGTGAACGGAGAAGGGAAGGTGGTGCATATTCATACTGGCTTTAGTGGCCCGGCAACCGGAAAATACTATACGCAAGAGGTATTACAGTTGGAGAAATTGATTTTTAATCAACTTAGCCAACTTCACTAATAAGATTCGATTAATAGCAAATGATTGAATTTCCTACACTGTAGACGTTGAAAGATGAGTCTTGAATAAGAGACATGCTTGATGATTCAAGAGAGTTGCCGCTGATTTTAGGACTGTGAACAAGAACAATGGCCGCCGATTTATTTTTCATTTCATTTTTAATAGCGGCACAATGCTCTGTATAATTGACATTGACTTGATGGTTGATCTCAATGTATTGGAAAGGAAGAGGGTGGATCATTGCGCAGCTATTGGGAAAACTTAATTTCACCGCCCCGGGATTATTGGTATAAATGATTTTGTTTTCACAAAATCGAGTGAACACCTCTTCAGGGATGGGTTCAAAAAATGAGCTGTTATATCCCTCACCCTCATTTCGGTATTTTTCCCAGAAAATGTGAGCTTTTTTGAAGTTTCCCATAAGGTAAACACCCCCTAGAAGAATAAATAAAGGGTATAAAATGCTGTTGTACTTTTTTAAAGAAAAGAATAAAGTAGTAGACAAAAAAAGCGTCAAAAAGAAGGAGGCGGGCGCCAATAGTCGATTATCAAAAGGAATGGCAAAGTCTACCCATGATATGGACACCATCAAAAAAAGGAAGTAAAACATCAATCCTAGAAAGGAGGAGATAATCAATCGATTTTTTCTTAGCTCTTTGAAATACTTAAAACTGGAAATAGAGGCAAAGAACAATAGCAGGAGCAGGCAATAAAAGGAGATGGTATTATTAAAAAAAAACGATTTTATCGTTAACCAGAGCTCATGCCAATGCTGAGAGGAAACAAAGTGAAATAGAATAGCCCGGGAGGTGATATTGGCATTGGAATGGGAGGTATACCATTTCCAAACTAGGAAGGATAACAGAAAGGGGGTTATTGCGCAAAGAGTAAATAAAGATATTTTTTTGAAATTTCCCCAATTCTCAATGAAAATATACAAAACGGAACCAGCAATAAAACAAACTCCTGCGTAACGCGTGAGGGTCATTGCGGCCAATAAAATTCCAATGAATAAGTGGGATTTGAAATTTTTATTGGGCTTCAATAAAGTGTAAACAATACCACTCAAGACAGCAAGAAAAAAGGGCTCGGTTTGATTCGCATTAAATACAAACATCATCGGTGTCGTGAGCAACCAGAGTGTACTTACTATGCTTATCGCACGATGTTGGGTCCAATAGAGCAGAACGCGATAACTAAAATAAAGAAAGACACAAAGACAACAAATGTTCAAAACAATTCCAATGTCGGTCACGTCTATTCCAGAAATAAATGAAGCTGCGGCTAATAAAATCGAATAAAATGGGGGAAAGTGGTTCATCAATTCGCCTGCGCAATTACTATATCCCAATCCGTTTTTAATGGAATTAGCGGCCTCCATGTAGTTAACACAATCCACGCAAATAGAAACCCCATATTTTCCCGTGTAATAAGACAAGAGCGCACTGGCGGTAATGGCGATGAGTAAAAACGGAATGTTCTTTTGAATAGATTGAAATAATTTCATAAGCTATAAATGTATCCAATTTTCTGGAAACAAATCCCGGGTACCCACCATATTATTCTTCCATTTTTTGGGCCCCATTACCCAACCGCTCTCTCTCCCCAAATAAGCTCCCCACCAACTAAAACTGGAATTAGCAATTATGTGGTGCTGGCAAAGCGACATAAGATGTAAATCGCAAAAAGAGTAAATTCCCTTATTGTGACTTACGTGCACAAATTGTTCCCCCTGAAAATGTGCTTTACACCATTCAATATCATCTGAGAAAATAAATACGGTTAATGGTCCCAAACGACTCGAAAGGACATTCAGCGCGTTTTGATAATAGTCAAGAGTACAAATATTATTGTATTTTGGATGCGTAACATAGTCACCTCTGCGCACATGCATCGAAACGCTATGTTGAGCGCCACGAATGGTTTGCTCCAGTGCCAGGTTCTCTTGATCTGTAAAGGCGGAGAATTGAAACAACTCTTTTATATTTTTGACGGACTCTACATATTGACGGCACTGCCAATAACCATCCAAATATTGATGTTGGTTATTGATCCAATCTGGATGAAACAAAAAGCGTTCTTCTTCTTTTTCCTCTAAATAATACGGCCTGGGAATATTTAATTTTCTTCTTATTCTGAAAATAAAGGAAGAAGAGTCAGCACCGATCATTCGTAGTTCCTTCGCTTCAGCGATGTTTACTTTATGATTGAAAACTCTTTCGATTAAGTATCCTTGATGTAAACCATAGCTTTTAAAGTCAGTGGTGTCGCAAAACACTTGGAACGAAGGGTGCTGCTGTTGAACCCAATGTGCATAAGCCACTTGAAACATCTGATTTCCCAGACCCCCAAGCACCCGAACAACTTTGAGTGGATTATTCATTACAACGGAATATTTCCGTGTTTTTTCTTGATCGGCGCCTCTGCTTTGTTCTCTAGCATTTCAAAAGCCCGAATCAATTTTTCTCGAGTGTGTGAGGGTATAATTACTTCATCCACATATCCCCTTTCTGCAGCGCTATAAGGATTGGCAAAAAGGTGTGCATATTCGCTTTCTTTTTCTTTCCACTTAGCCTCCGGATTTTCTGATTCGGCAATTTCTTTTTTGAAGATAATTTCTGCAGCCCCCTTGGCTCCCATTACGGCAATTTCTGCGCTAGGCCATGCAAAATTCATGTCTGCACCAATGTGTTTAGAGTTCATCACATCATACGCCCCGCCATAGGCTTTGCGGGTGATCACCGTCACTCTCGGTACTGTTGCCTCACTGAATGCGTATAATAATTTAGCTCCATTGGAGATGATTCCATTCCACTCTTGATCCGTTCCAGGCAAAAATCCAGGAACATCTTCTAACACCAATAATGGGATATTGAAGGCATCACAAAAACGAACAAACCGCGCGGCCTTGTTGCTGGATTTTATGTCTAAAACTCCAGCTAAAAAAGCAGGCTGATTGGCGACAATCCCAATACTTCTTCCGGCTAATCTAGCAAAACCCACAATGATATTCTCTGCATAATCCTTATGCACCTCCATCCAACTTTCCTCATCGATAATGTTTTGGATCACATCATGCATATCATAAGGTTGATTGGCTGACTCTGGAATGATGGTGTCTAATTTCTCCCTTAATTCTTTTCCAGTTGAATATTTGAGGCGAGGCGCATCTTCTTCACAATTGGAAGGAAGGTAAGAGAGAAGGTTTCGAATTTGCTGTAAACACACGACATCATTTTCTGCAGTAAATTGAGTGACCCCACTTTTTATACTATGTGTGCTAGCACCGCCAAGTGCCTCGCTGGTTACCTCTTCGTGTGTTACAGTTTTCACAACATTGGGACCTGTGACAAACATGTATGAGGTATTTTCCACCATCATGATGAAATCCGTAAGCGCGGGGCTATACACAGCACCGCCTGCGCAAGGTCCCATAATGGCACTAATTTGAGGAATCACCCCACTGGCCTGCACATTTCTATAAAAAATATCGGCATATCCTCCGAGTGATACCACTCCTTCTTGAATTCGCGCTCCCCCACTATCATTGAGTCCAATCAATGGGGTTCCGTTTTTCATGGCTAAATCCATGATCTTGCAAATTTTCTGGGCATGCGCCTCAGCTAAAGACCCCCCCATTACGGTGAAATCTTGAGAAAAAACATAAACCAATCGACCGGATATTTTGCCATATCCTGTGATTACTCCATCGCCTAGATATTTTTCTTGATCCAATCCAAAATTGGTGCTTCTGTGCGTAACGAGCATTCCAATTTCCTCAAAAGTATTTTCATCCAATAGCACCATGATGCGCTCTCGGGCTGTTAATTTTCCTTTTTTATGTTGTGATTGTATTCTCTTTTCCCCACCCCCCAATAATGCCTGGGATTGAAGAGATTGTAGTTTTTTTACCGCTTCGTTCATGCAGCGAAAATACTTAAATCACCGACGCTAATAAGGATTTGGTGTAATCATTTTTAGGATGGTCAAATACCTCATCAGTGTCCCCAATTTCTACTATTCTTCCTTTTTGCATCACCATCACGCGATCCGACATGTACTTAACAACATGCAAATCATGCGAAATGAAAAGAAAGGTGAGGGATAGTTCTGCTTTTAAATCATTCAATAAATTGAGTACTTGAGCCTGCACAGATACATCTAAAGCCGCTACACTTTCGTCGCAAATAATGAGTTCGGGTTCACAGGCCAAAGCACGCGCAATGACGATTCTCTGGCGTTGTCCTCCTGAAAAGTGATGGGGATATTTTGATAGACATTGATTGGGGTGGGGCATCCCTACTTTTTCGAGCCAGTGAATGGCCAATTCTGTCCGATGTGCAGCGTTTGACCCAATACCATGAATGCGCATGGGCTCTGTCAGGATATCTTGAATGGTAAGTTTGGGGTTGAGAGAAGCAAAAGGATCTTGAAAGATCATTTGTATGTTTTTTCTATGGATTTTCGGAAAGGGCAATTGAGCGTGGGTCAATAATTGATTTTTCCATAAAATTTCTCCGGAAGACATGGGGAGTAATCCCATTACCATTCTACTTAAGGTGGTTTTTCCACACCCGCTTTCTCCAATCAATCCTAAAGTTTCTCCTTTCAATATTTCAAAGGAAATATCGTTCACCGCCAAAAATTGATCATATTGTTTGTAAAGTTTTTTAACAGCTAAAATGATTTCATTGCTTTTTTGCGGTGAGTGCACTTTATTTTCTTGAGGGACTTCATTCAAAGTCAGCAATCTTTCCCCTCTTTTTTTCCCATGAGGTCGGCAGGCCAAGAGACCCTTCGTGTACGGATGTTGGGGGTTGTCAAGAATGTTGGCGGCCTTGCCGCTTTCAACGACTCTTCCCTTTTGCATGACATACACGTGTTGAGCGATGTCTTTCACCACAGCGAGGTCATGAGAAATGAAAATTAAACCAATCCTTCTTTTTTCTTGGATTTCTTTTAAGAGCGATAAAACGGCTTTTTGAACACTCACATCCAGAGCCGTAGTGGGTTCATCGGCAATGATAATGAGAGGGTCACAACTGAGGGCCATGGCAATCATTACGCGCTGCCTTTGCCCCCCGGACATTTCATGAGGATATTTCTCAAAAGCAATGGAAGGGTCGGGTATTTTTACCTCTTCAAACAAGGAAACTACCTTTTTTTTGGCCTCTTCTTCGGATAAATTTAGGAGGAATATCATTCCTTCAGCCACTTGTTCCCCTACTTTCATAGTGGGATTTAGGGCCGACATGGGTTCTTGGAAAATCATCCCTATTTTTTTTCCTCGTAAATCTTTCAAGCCGTTATGTTGAGGGTTGAGGGTGCTGGAATGTGGAGCAATGGAATGATCAAATTGAAGACATCCAGAGGGATAATTAAAAGAAATGGGATTCAATTGGAGTAAAGTCATGCACGATAGCGTTTTCCCACTCCCCGACTCTCCGACAATGGCGGTGCATTCTCCCGGAAAAACCGAAAAATGAACTTGGCTTACCAAGGTTTCATTTCCTACTTGAATAGTTAAATCTTCAACTTCTAAAAGCGATTTCATTTCCCCTCAAAATTCACTTTGAAAAGAAAGGAATTTCTCATGGATGGGAAAACTTATATACATTAATTTGTTGAGGTGGTAATGGGGAGCTTGCTACCAACATTCCCAAAAATCCAACCCACCTGCACTCCTCTCTCAAAGTAATGGATGTTTTGTTGGGCTCTCGCAGAGGAGCCTTTATTTTCCAATTGGATGTCTGTTAAAAAATTAAATCCGTTTTGAAACCCATACTGCACGAAAAAGCGATTTTTATGTACAAATCGAACGCCATACAAACCACTCATTCCCCAACCGCTGAGATGAAGATTATTTAAAAATCGAGTTCTGAAGAAGGTAAAATCTGTCCAACAAACAATAGCCCCTAATCCGGCACCGGCATATAGTTCTATAGCGGTTTTGATTTTAGGAATATCAAAAAGTGGAATTCGCTTTTCAATAGAGATTCTAAATTGGTTCATGCCATTGCTATGGTGAAAGTCCATGAATTCTCTGCGGTATAGAAGTGAATCTTGATCGGAGAAAGCACCAGTATATTGTTCTTCCGATGTGACAGAGGAATCCGCATTGTAATAAGTCAATGAGGAAGGATCAATGTATCCACCGATTTGAATATTTTGGGTGGGGGTCAGTCGATATTTGTGATGATCTACCCCAATGGAGATAAACCAATTGTTTTTCCATTCTGCCCCGAAGCGAACGTTGTATTGAGGAACAGAGATATTTTTTACATCGAAATATTGCTTCAGAGAAGCCGGCATATCATTCGCTTTGGCGTCATATAAAGTAAAATCGTAGTGTTCGCTTTTATAATGGATGTCGGAAGGAGCATAGAAATTGCGGTGATATCCCCAGTAAAAATAGTAGGAACGTGATTTTTTTACAGCGTTCGTTGTGTTTTGAGACAACGCATAAATCGGCATAATTAATAGGAGATATGGAATAAGGATTTTTTTCACACCAAAATAATTTTGCGCAATAATATTGTGAAACATGGAAGAAACAACTATAGAAATTGGTAAAAGCGGCGAAAATCAGGCCGCAGAATATTTGAAATCGATGGGATATTCAATTACCGCACAAAATTGGCGTCAAGGAAAATATGAGGTGGACATCATAGCGGAAAACGAAACGGTGATATTATTTGTGGAAGTAAAGACGAGAACAGGCTTTGAAATACCAGTAGATAGGGTGGTCCGCCAACAACAAAAAATTAACATTATGAAGAGTGCTAATGCCTTTATTACCCAAACCCACTGCATGAAGGAGCCGCGTTTTGACTTGATCACCATTTACGGGGCAGGACCGAAATCACGCATCTCACATATCGAATGTAGTTTTTATCCTACATTGCTTTCTGCTCGCATGCTGTAGATTGCGTAATTTTGCCAAAAATCAAGATACATGGCAAGAGAGCAAAAACGTGACACCACTGGCGGAGGAGAAAGAAGAGGAAGAGGAGCCCAAGATAAAGGAAGGGGCCGCGCTGAGCGCAATTCCAAGGGGCCTGATCAGCGCGGAGCAAGACCTGCCAGATCTGAGAGGCCGGAGCGTCCTGTGCGAAAGTATGATAGGCCGTCAAGAGAAGAGGGAGGTAGATCGTCTCGTCCCACAAGGAGTTATGATAAACCGCCAAGAGAAGAGGGGGTTCGGTCGGGAAATTCAAGACCCGGAAATGAGGAGTCCCGTCCAAGAAGATCACCCCATAGAGAGGGGGCCAAGCCTTATACGAGTGCGGAAAGAGGAAAAAGATCATTTGGAGAGAAAAAGTCTTTCGGCCCTAAAAAATCATTTGATCGCAGAAGAAAATCTGATGCATCGGAGGAAGAAGCCAAACCACGATTTAGGAAGAGTCATAAGGATTTGGATGTAGATTTTAATCCGAGAGGGGGGTATATTTCTCGAACAGAGAGAGATGGCTTAGTACGCCTGAATAAGTTTTTGTCCCAAGCGGGCATTGCCTCTAGGAGAGATGCTGATGAGTTAATTGCATTGGGTTTGATCAGTGTTAACGGAAAGGTGGTTACAGAGTTAGGCGAAAAAATCAATCCGCAAAAGGATGAGGTGAAATACGATGATCGAGTGATTCGTCCTGAGCAATACCGATATGTTCTTTTGAATAAGCCCAAAGGATTTTTGTGCACGCAAGATGATCCAGGCGGAAGAGAGACGGTGATGGATTTGGTGAGAAGCGCATGCAAAGAGCGCATTTATCCTGTGGGAAGAATGGAGAAAGACGCCATGGGTTTACTTTTGTTTACTAATGATGGAGATATGGCGAAGCGTTTAACACATCCTAAGCATGATTTCCCAAAATTGTACCATGTGGAGCTTTCGGAAAGGATTTCTCAAAAAGACTTGAATCGAATGCTCGAGGGAGTTCAATTAGAGGATGGTTTTGTTCAGGCAGATCAGATTGCATTTGTGGAAGGATCTAAAGATGGAAAACAAGTGGGCATTAGAATCAATAGTGGTAGGACCAACATTGTGAAGAGAATGTTTGAACACTTGGGTTTTAGATTGAAAAAATTAGATCGAGTGATGTATGCCGGATTAAGTAAGAAAGATTTAACTAGGGGTAGATTCCGACATCTATCAGAAAAAGAGATTGGTTTTTTGAAAATGATCAGGTAATGTTTTTAGTGGTTCCTACATTCAGACACGACGAGAATCTTTTCGAAGATTGGATGTTTGTTTTGTTTGTTTTGTGTTTGATTTTTTTTGCCTATTATTCGGCTTTCTATTCCGCTAAAATCAATAATGTTATTCGGGGTTTCAGAAGTGATGTGTTGATGAGACAATTGATGCGAGAGGAGAATATTACCCCTAGAAGTCATTTTTTTCTTGGTCTTCTTCACGCGGTTTCCTTGAGTTTATTGGTGGTATTAACGCTCATTCATTTTTTTTCATTTCAGGCAAGCTCTTGGAACTTGTTTTTCTTATTTGGATTGGGTATTCTGCTGGTGTATGCCCTTAAATGGATGGGGTTGAGAATCGCATACTGGTTGTTGGATGGAGATTTTACGCTCGGGGAATATAGTTACCGGACGTTTGCAACGAACCGTTTATTGGGAATGGTCTTATTCCCATTGCTGATCGGGGTGACGCTAATGGACAAAAGCGGCTTGAATTCCGCGTTGATAATCATTTGGCTGATCATCGGGATAGCCTGGTTCTGGCGGGTATTGAAAGGAGCTTGGGTGGCATTTCAGGCAAGAGTTCCATTATTCTTTATCTTTTTTTACATTTGCACTCTGGAAATCCTTCCCATCACCGTTGGTTTTAAAATATTTTTTAATTCAATAGGAAATTAGAGAGGGTTTTTTCAGTGTTTGTTATGGCAGAGAAAGTAAAATCTATTTTGATTACGCAGCAAGATCCGGGCAATGAAAAGAACCCGTATTACGACCTGAGTAAGAAATACAAAATCAAAATAGATTATCGTCCATTCATTCATGTAGAGGGAATCAGCTCAATTGATTTTAGGCAGCAGCGGATTGATATTTTGGAGCATGCAGGTGTAATTTTCACTAGCCGTAATGCAGTGGATCACTACTTCAGAATTGCCAAAGAGATGCGACTCACCATTCCTAACGAGATGAAGTATTTCTGCATGTCAGAAGCCATTGCTTTCTACTTGCAGAAGTATATTTTATTCAGGAAAAGAAAGATTTTTTACGGCACGGGCACCTTTCAGTCTGTATTGGAGTTTGTGAGTAAGCATAAATCAGATAAGTTGTTATTACCATGCTCAGATTTATTGAATCAAAGCATTCCAGCGACATTAGAAAAGGAGGGATATCAGTATTCCAGAGCCACCATGTTTAAAACGGTATGCAGCGATCTTTCTGATCTCGCTGATGTGAAATACGACATGTTGGTATTCTTTTCTCCTTCTGATATCGAATCGTTGTTCAAGAATTTCCCCAAGTTCAAGCAAAATAATACGCGAATAGCGGTATTTGGCAACACAACCGCGGATGCGGCTAAAGAGGCAAAGTTGCGATTGGACATCACTGCGCCCAACCCTCAATCTCCTAGCATGAGCGCGGCTATTGAAAAATATATCATGGAGAACAAATAAAATATAGGTTTTTCCTATAATTTATGAGCAACTCCCTTCCTGTTGTCGGGGCAATTTTGCACGATGATGGATACAATGTTGGTACAGCAGGTGGCGTTGACTTTACTACCTGGGATCGGCCCTAAAAGAACGCGAGACATTCTACAATCTTTTGAGCATCCCATGGAGGTTTTCAGAGCCCCCTTGAAGGATTTTCAACACCTTGGTTTTTTTTCGGCTGAGTTGTATAAGTCTTTACACTCAAAGGAAATAATGCTGAATGCCCAGCATATCGTGGAGAAATGTCAAAAGAATAGTATCGAAATTACCTTCTACACTCACCCCGGATTTCCTCATCGATTAGGGCAATGTGAGGATGCGCCCGTAGTGTTGTTTTCCAAAGGAAAGGCGCTAAGTAGCTATCCTTTTATGTTGGGAATAGTAGGATCGCGTTCCACTACGCCTTATGGAATTCAATTTGTAAAGGAATTTTTAAGTGCGATTCAACAACAGCCCGTGTGCATAGTTTCTGGCTTGGCTTATGGAATTGACCATGCCGCGCACGCACAATGTCTTGAGTTGAGAATTCCAACGGTGGGATGTGTTGCCCATGGCTTACATACTATATATCCCGCAGCTCATAGGGAGATTGCGGAGAGAATGCAGCTTAACGGAGGAGTCATTTCTGAATACCCACCAGGAATTGTAGCTGATAGAGAGCGATTTCCGATGCGCAATAGGATCATCGCTGGCATGACAGACGCGGTGATCATCGTGGAATCGGCAGAGAGTGGGGGAAGTTTGATTACCGCGCAGTTTGCCCAACAGTATAATCGGGAAATATATGCGCTGCCTGGAAGAATTACTGATGCGAAGAGTACGGGCTGCAATGGTTTAATCAAAAGAAATATCGCCGAAATTATTCAGGATATCCCCTCATTGCTGCAAGATTTAGGCATGAAAGGGCAAATGGAGATGAACTTTGCAGAGCCCGCCATCACAATGCCTCCCCATCCTTTATTGGAGGTGTTAAAAGAGCATAGAAGTTTGCATGTGGATGAACTTTTACTCAGATCAGGCATGGAAGCTTCTCAATTTTCGTGTGAATTGTTTGAATTGGAAATCAATGGTAGAATTCACAAACTTCCCGGCTGCCGTGTAGCATTTGCTCGATGAGCTTTCATTACCTTTGTCCACCATGAGCAGCACTGTTTCTCTTCAGCAAATCCAAGCACCTATTCAGCATGAAATGCGGGAGTTTGAAACATTCTTTGCCAATAGTTTAAAGACAGATCACGGTCTGCTCGATAAAATATCGCATTATATCATTAAAAGAAAGGGAAAACAACTTCGTCCCATGTTGGTGTTTTTATCGGCTCGTTTATTCAGTGAGCCCCAAGAAAAAACGTATATCGCAGCCGCGTTGATTGAGCTGTTGCATACCGCCACTTTGGTTCATGATGATGTAGTGGATGAAGCCATGACGAGGAGGGGATTTTTCTCTATCAACGCTCTATGGAAAAATAAGATAGCGGTTTTATTCGGTGATTATTTGCTTTCTCGTGGTTTGTTGCTCAGCATCAATAATGATGCCTTTGATCTTCTTAAAATTGTCGCCACCGCCGTAAAAGAGATGAGCGAGGGAGAATTGCTCCAGCAAGAGAAGTCCCGCAGAATGAAGGTGAATGAGGAAGTGTATTATCGAATCATTCAACAAAAGACAGCTTCGCTGATTGCAGCATGCTGCGCAATGGGTGCGGCGGCTAGTAATGCTTCTGAAGAGGATAAGCAAAAAATGTATGATTTAGGAATGAGCATCGGCATTGCCTTTCAAATCAAAGATGACTTGTTGGATTTGGGTTTTGGGGGCGACATAGGAAAGCCGGTGGGTGCCGATATCCAGGAAAACAAGATTACTTTACCCATCATTTTTGCGCTAGAAAAAGGCAGCGAAGGTCAAAAGAAACAGATTAAAGCGCTTTTGAAAAAGAAAAACATCTCATCTTCCGACCTTTTGGGATTGCAACAAATACTGATGGAGACAAAAGCGGTAGCATTTGCTCAGCAGTCGATGATTCGATATGCGGATCAAGCAAAAAATGTATTATCGAGTTTTCCTGAGAGCGAGGTAAGTAATGCATTTCAACAATTGGTAGACTTTACGATTCAAAGAAGCAAATGAGAATTTTATATTTTTTACCTTTTATTATTTTGGCTGCTTGTCAAAACAAGCCTAAGGAAAGGGTATTATCTACCTATGGTGACGGCAAACCGATGATGATTGTGGTGGAAGACCCAAAGACAGGCGCGAAGCTGCAAGAAAAGACTTTTTACAATAATGAGCAGGTACACACGGATATATTATACCAAGACAATAAGAGGAATGGTACTTGCCGATCTTATTACAAAGATGGAAAGCCGTTCAGCTTGCACACCTATCAAGTAGGAGTTTTAAATGGTCCTTATCAATTGTGGTATGAGAATGGGCAAATGAGAATAGATGGATTCTATAAAGACAATGAAAAAGCGGGAATTTGGAAAAGTTATAACCAAGACGGCTCAGTTTTCAAAATAGAGGATTTTAATTCAAAAGATTCTACTATTATTGTTTCACCATGAAGCATCTCTTGTATTTATTTCTATTGATTTCCACAACAGTGTTGTCTCAAAAGTCAACAGAGTTGTACATTGATAAGTGGAAAGAGGAGTGCATTCTTCAGATGCAAGAGCATGGTATACCCGCCAGTATAACAATGGCGCAAGGTATTTTAGAATCAGGAAGTGGCACCTCTGATCTGGCGATGAAGGCCAACAATCATTTTGGAATCAAGTGCGGATCTGAATGGGAGGGTAAAAAATTCTTCAAGGACGATGATCGAAAAAACGAGTGTTTTAGGGTCTATTCCAACGCAAAGGCCTCTTTTGAGGATCATAGTTTATTTTTGAAGAAATCTCGTTATGCCTCTCTTTTCGAATTGTCTCCCACGGATTACAAAGGTTGGGCCAACGGACTAAAGAAATGTGGTTACGCCACTAACCCAAAATATCCTCAGCTTTTGATTGAGCTGATTGAAAAACATAAGCTTTACGAGCTAGACAAAGGAAATCAGGCGGTATCGCAGGACATTAAAAAAAAAATAGCCGACCTGTCCTCCTTAGAGACCATCGAATAAAATATATCATTGCAGAAGAGGGGGACACTCCTGAAGGAATTACCAAGGAGTTTAATTTAGGCCCTTGGGAAATCAAAAAGTACAATGATCTAAAGATACAATCCTGGAAAAAGGGAGATTTTGTTTATCTCCAACCCAAGAAAGGAAGTGGGGAGAAAAAGGAGATAAAGGTGGAGCACAACACTACGCTGTGGCAAATTTCACAAGATCAATGCGTCAAGTTGAAACATCTCGCCAAATGGAATCAAGTGGCCCCCGATGCCTTGATATCAAAAGGAACTGTGATTTATCTGAGAAAGAAAAAAGGTCACCGAAGTGACCTTTGAATCGTTGCCCGAACTGGATTCGAACCAATACAAGCAGAATCAAAATCTGCTGTCCTGCCATTAGACGATCGGGCAAAGCGAGGCAAAAATAATACGTTTTTACTAAACAATGCAATTCTTTTGTGAAATAGATACTTTTGTAAGAAAAAAAAGTGATTACGCTCTACAATTATATCAATGGGACGCTCGTCTCTGCGCGCTCCGGTGAATCTATTCCGAATGTATCTCCTAGAGATGGTAAGGTTTTTTCTTTGATTCCCGATTCTGATCATCAGGATGTGGAAGTAGCGGTGGAGGCGGCACAGGCAGCTTTTCCCACATGGAAGAAAACAAGCGCTGAGGATCGCTGTAAAATACTCACGAGAATAGCGGACTTGATTGCAGTGCATCAAGAGAAGTTGGTGCACGCGGAATCATTAGACAACGGAAAGCCCCTTGCTGTTTCAAGTCATGTGGATATTCCAAGGGCGGAGAGCAATATGCGCTTTTTTGCCTCGGGAGCTCAGCATTTTGCCAGTGAGAGCCATGTGATGGAGAATGGAACCGTAAATTACACGTATCGAAAGCCGATAGGGGTAGTGGGCTGTATTTCTCCTTGGAATCTTCCCTTGTACTTATTTACTTGGAAGATCGCTCCGGCCTTGGCCGCGGGCAACTGCGTGGTGGCCAAACCCTCAGAAATTACACCTTACACCGCCTTTTTGTTTTCTGAAATTTGTATCGAGGCCGGTCTTCCAGCAGGTGTATTGAATATTGTGCATGGTACAGGACCAAAAGTAGGTGAAGCCATGGTGAATCAACCTGCCATCAAGGCAATCAGCTTTACTGGCGGCACCGCAACGGGAAAAAGAATTGCCTCCATTTTGGCCCCACAATTTAAAAAAATGTCTCTCGAATTAGGAGGAAAGAACGCTACCATAGTCTTTGAGGATGTCGATTTGGAAAAGACAGCATCGGCTGTCTCTCGGGCCGCCTTTGCCAATCAAGGTCAAATTTGTCTTTGCGGTTCTCGCATTTTTGTGCAAAGAGCCATTTATGAGGCATTCAAGCGCATGTTGGTAGAGAAAGTGAGCAAAATGAAAGTAATGGATCCGATGCTACCAGAGAGTAAATTTGGTGCATTGGTGAGTGAAGCGCATTTAGAAAAAGTATTGTCTTATATTACCACCGCCAAGGAGGAAGGTGGAACTGTTTTATGTGGGGGTCAATCTCCCGAAATGCCAGAGGAGTTGAGGGGAGGTTTCTATTTACTCCCTACTTTAATAGAAGGTCTTTCTCCAAGTTGCCGGACCAATCAAGAGGAGATTTTTGGACCCGTGGCCACTTTGATTCCTTTTGATACAGAGGAGGAAGTAATACAATACGCCAATGGTACAGTGTACGGGTTGGCGGCATCTCTCTGGACAAAAGATGTTTCTAGAGCACACCGAGTGGCCCATCAGTTGGAAACCGGAATTTGCTGGATCAACACCTGGCTGAACCGCGATTTGAGAACCCCTTTTGGCGGAGTAAAACAATCTGGCTTAGGCAGAGAGGGGGGATGGGAAGCCTTTCGATTTTTCACAGAACCGCAGAATATCTGCATTGATCCCTCTCATTGATATGGCGAAGCAAGTCAACGGGAATCGGTATCTCAACAAAATTGAAGCTCTCAATGAGCTGGAGCAAATGCGAAAGAACAAAGTTCCTTTGCGTGGCATTGAGTTATTTGCAGAGGAAAATGGCGAAATGACGAGCCATTATGAAAAGTCTATTTGGTTTAAAACACAACGGCTTTGTTACAGCCAAGGCAAGGTTTTTTTACAGAAACAAATGATTGCGCAATGGCAGTGGGCTGAGTTTAAATTGTGAAAATCTGTTAGCGTCTTTTTGTGCGAAGATCTTTTGCCCTATCTTTATGAGTTGAAGATATGGCAGCAGCGGAAAGTAAAATTTTAGTAGAAAAATTGGATCTTTTTATTCGGAAGTATTACAAAAACCGAATGATCAAGGGATTGCTGTACACCATCGCTCTCTGTGTTTCTATGTTTTTGCTGGTGGTGCTTCTAGAGTATATCGGGCGATTTAGCTCTTTGGTAAGAGGTTTTTTATTGCTTCTCTTTGCCGCAACCACCATTGCCACCTTGGTATATTATATCATTTTACCAGGAATGAAATGGATGAAGCTAGGCGCTACTATTTCTAATGAGGAAGCGGCGCTCATTATCGGAAACCATTTTAGTGAAATCAAAGACAAGCTTTTAAATACGCTTCAATTACAGCAAGCCTCGCGCAAAGAGAACAATGACCTCTTACTAGCGGCGATTGCACAAAAACAAAAAGAGTTGTCTCCTGTTCGTTTTCAAAATGCCGTAAATTATAGAGAGAATCGCAAGTATTTGAAATTTGCGATACCTCCATTGGCAGTATTGATAGTGCTTTTGTTTGCGGCCCCTTCCACCATTACCCGCCCATCCAAAAGAATCATTCAATTTACCCAAGCAGAGGAAGCCCCCTTTGAGTTTATCGTAGCGTCTAATCTCGCTATTCCGCAAAATCAGGATGCCGTTATCGACCTGACTTTGAAAGGAACAGAAATCCCGGAGCGGATTTTCTTGGTGAAAGACGGGCAAAAGATTTTATTGGAAAAACAGGATCTATTGCACCATCAAATCATGATTCCGCACGTGAGCGAGTCGTTTGATTTTCAGTTTCTAGGTGGCGATTTTCAAAGCCAAGTCTTTCATTTATCCGTGATTCCCCAACCTAAAATGAGCGCTTTGTCTGCACGAGTGGTGTATCCAAAGTACTTGAAAAAAGAGGAAGAGACCCTGAATCAAGTGGGCGATTTAAGCGTACCAGAAGGCACATTGATAGAGTGGTTTTTTACGTGCTCTAATGCCCAACAATTGGCGATTCAAGTGGGGGGTGATCTTCAGCAGGTGGTGCTGAATGACAACGAAGGTTCTTATCAAGTACAGGCATTACAATCCTTCCCGATCAGCATTATTCCTCAATCTTCACAGGCCAAGAGTCCGGATTCGTTGAGTTATTTTGTAAATGTTATCCCCGATCAATATCCCACCATTACCTTGATTGATAAGATTGACTCCACCTCGGTGAGTCAACATTTATTGACGGGAGATATTCAGGATGATTATGGCATCAC
>Ga0068876_10001426_pt1 | contig 18724 bp, 15 predicted proteins | sample NOAtaG_6_FD_66442 | JGI IMG/M metagenome (GOLD analysis project Ga0068876, IMG submission 66442) | Freshwater lake microbial communities from Lake Erie, under a cyanobacterial bloom - NOAA_Erie_Diel5S_2200h metaG | ecosystem: Environmental > Aquatic > Freshwater > Lake | place: USA: Ohio, Lake...
GGCGTCAGCAGCAGGCGAAGCAGTCGGGCGGACAGCCCCTGGCCGTACCACACGTGAAGCGCCCACTGCTCCACGGCGATCCGGAGACGGAGCGAAGCCCTCATGCCCGCTGAGGCCCCCTGCCACCCCGGTGAGCCGTACGCGCCAGCTCCTCACCCATTCGAGCGGCCAACCAGTCCGCATGATCCGCCGCCTGGCGGGCATCCATCGCCTCCACACGCACCGGATCGCCATAGCGCACGACCACGCGAGCAAACGGTTTCGGAATCTCGAACCGGTCCCAGCTGTTGAGGCACCACACCCGATCGGCCCACGCCGTGATCGGGACAATGGGTACTCCGGCCCGGTGGGCGGCAATCAGGGCGCCGGGCGCCACCGTGTGTCGAGGGCCGCGGGGTCCATCCGGGGTGAACGCCATGTCGCCATCCGCCTGCTGCAGCACGCGCACCGCCTCCAGCAGGGCCCGGGTCCCGCCCTTCGACGAGGATCCGCGCACCGCAAACATCCGGAACTGCTCGAGGATGCGCGTGATGAGCTCGCCATCCCGATGTTCACTGACCACCACACCGGTCCGCGGCTCATGGCCCCACAGAATCGGCAGCATCTGGCCATGCCACAACGTGAACACCACCCGATCCTTCCCTGGTGCTCTATGGCGCAGCCATTCATGCCCCTCGGTGCGAAGCCGCCACGACCACCCGAGGACCCGGAGACACCAACCGCCAACACGGAGCAGCAGCCGCATACGCCACCCGAGAGCCACCGTTCGCCGCGCGTGGCCCGGCGATCCGCCCGAATCCGTTCCCGGTGACGAAGAGGACACGCCGTGCTCAGGCCGGTGGCACGGAGGCGGTGACCTCGAGGATCATGCGGGCCACGCGCGCCGCGGCTCCGGGTTCGCCAAGTCGCTGCCGCACCGCCGCCAGACCGGCAAGGGCCAGTGCCCGCGGGCTGTCAGCGGCCTCCGATTCGTCGAGCAATGGCAGGACGGCGTCCGCCACCATGGCGGGATCGAAGGCATCCTGCACGAACTCGCGTGAGACCTCGCGCCCGGCGACGACGTTCACGAGACCGATGTGCGGGATCCTGATGAGACGCTTCGCCATCTGGTACGTCAGGGCGTTGGTCCGGTATCCGATCACGTGGGGAAGCCCGGCCACGGCCGCCTCCAGCGTATTGGTTCCGCTTTTCAGGATCCCTGCCGTGGCGGCGCGCTGCACCACGAACGTACCGCCCCGCACCAGTGGGAACGGACAATCGGCGGGGGCGATCGACACCGTAGGGGCCACACTCACCACCACCTGAACCTCGGGACGCTGGAGCTGCACGCGGCGTGCGGCGTCGACGAATGGTCCCAAATGACGCGCCACCTCACCGCGCCGGCTTCCCGGGAGCACCGCCAGCACCGGGCGCTCCGGATCGAGCCCCAGCTGACGGCGCGCCTCGACCGGCGACGGCAACGCCCCGGCCCGATCGAGTAGCGGATGGCCGACGAATGTGGCGGGAATCCCGTGCCGGCGAAGGAGCGGCTCCTCAAACGGCAGAATGCATGCGGCCCGGCTCACCACGCGGGCCAGCACGGGAAGCCGCTTGGCGCCCCACGCCCATACCTGCGGGGTGATGTAGTACACGACCGGTACCCCGGCCCGATGGGCCGCCGCGGCCACGCGCATGTTGAAGCCCGGATAATCGAGCAGCACAACCGCCGCCACGCGCCCGCCTTCCAGGCGCCTCCTGAGCCGCTGCAACAGGCGCCAATGGTGCGGCACGTGGCGCACCACCTCCACGAACCCCATCACCGCCAACTGCTCCACCGATTCCAGCAGCGTCACGCCGGCCGCCGCCATGTGCGTGCCACCCACCCCGACCAGCGGTACCTCCGGGGCCAGCCGGCGCAGCTCGTCTGCCACCATCCCCGCATGCAGGTCGCCGGAGGCCTCGCCGACGACGAAGAGAACTTCACGCACCGCCGGACGCGTGCTCAGGGATTCCCGAGGGACAGACCCCGATGGGCCTGCTCGATCGAGCTGACGACCCGGAGCGCCGCGGCCAGCGCATCCCGCCCCTCGGCCCCCGTCACCGCGACCGCATTCCGGCCGGCGATCGCGCCGAGGAACTGCGAAAGCTCGAGAACCAGCGGTTCCGCCTCGGGGGCCTCCAGCGGCACGCGTTCCACGAAATCCTCGAGGGCCCGAGGGGCACGGGCCAGCAGTCGCGGATCCAGATCCCGCCGCATGCGGAAGAACTCCCCGGTGCCCCCCGCCAGGTCGAGTGAGAGATAGCCGCTCTGCTGAAAGAGCCGCAGCTTGCGCACCCGCTCGCGCGACACCCGGCTCGCCGTGATGTTCGCGACGGCCCCGTTGGTGAAGGTGAGCCGGGCATTCGCGATATCCACCTGCGGGGTGAGCACCGGAATCCCCATGGCCTCCACCTCGGCCACCGGGGACCCGACCAGCGTGCGTACCAGATCCAGATCGTGAATCATCAGATCCAGCACGACGGCCACGTCGGATCCGCGCGGATTGAAGGGCGCCAGCCGATCGCTTTCGATGAAACGCGGGCCGTCCACGTACGGCATGGCCGCACGCACCGCCCGGTTGAACCGCTCCACGTGACCAACCTGCAGCACGACGCCGGCCTCAGCCGTCCGGGCCAACAGGTCGTCCGCCTCGTCGAGCGTGACGGTGAACGGTTTTTCGACGAACAGATGCCGACCCTTCGCCAAGGCGGCCCGCGCGACCGCATGGTGAGCCGTGGTCGGCACGACGATCGACACGGCGTCTACGTCGTCCAGCAGGTGCTCGAGTGTCGGATGGGCCGTCACCCGCAGTTGCGCGGCGACCTCACGCGCCCGCCCGGGGTTCTCGTCATGGAACCCGGCAAAGCGGTCGCCGCAGAGGTCCCGCAGGATGCGGACATGGTGCACGCCAAGGCCGCCGGCGCCCACCACGCCCACACGCGGCGCACCGGGGCGGGAGAAATCCCCCGGGCCCGTCACGCGCGCGCTCCTCCCGACCACTCAGAAGCCGACGCCACGCTGGCTCGCCTCGATGAAATCGAGAAAGTGCGTGACGTCCGGATTGGACGGGACCTCGTGCCGGGCCTTCTCGATCCCCTGTGACAGATTGAGGTTCGACCGGAAACAGAGGCGGTAGGCCTGCTTGAGCAACCGCACCACCTCCTCACTGATCCCGTGGCGCTGCAGCCCCACCGAGTTCAGACCATAGAGGCGGATCGGATTGCCCACCGCCTTCACGAAGGGCGGAACGTCCTGGGCCACGCGCGAGCACCCGCCAATGAAGGAGTGCCGGCCGATCCGCGCGAACTGGTGGACCGCACACAGCCCCGAGATGATCGCCCGGTCCTCCACGCTCACGTGGCCGGCCAGCTGCGTCCCGTTCGAGATGATCACGTGATCCCCCACGGCGCAATCGTGGGCCACGTGCACGTAACTCATGAGAAAGCAGTGGCGCCCCACCCGGGTCACGATCGAATGCGCCGTCCCGCGATTCACCGTGGCGTACTCGCGGATGGCGGTGTCATCTCCGATCTCGACCCAGGTCTCCTCCCCCTGATACTTGAGATCCTGGGGATCCCCGCCGAGGATGGCGCCAGTCCCTACCTGCACCCGCGCCCCCACGCGAACATTGCGCTCGAGGATGGCGCGTGCCGAAACGCGCGAACCATTCCCCACCGTGCACTGCGGACCGATGATGGCATACGGCCCGACGTCGACATCGTCCCCGAGCTGCGCGGAGGGATCCACCAGCGCTGTCGGGTGCACACGCACCCCGCCACTCATCGGTCGCGCACCATCGCTGCCATCTCCGCCTCCGTCACCACCTGCCCGTCCACCGTGGCGACGCCCCGCATCTTGCACATGGTGCCCCGGATCTGCAGCACCTCCAGCTCGAGCCGGAGGGCATCCCCCGGCTTGACCGGTCGACGGAACTTCACGTTGTCGAGCGACATGAAGTACACGACCTTGGATGACGGGTCGCTCACGGTGCGCATGAGCAGCATCCCCCCCGTCTGCGCCATGGCCTCGATGATGAGGACGCCCGGCATGATCGGATGCCCCGGGAAATGTCCCTGAAAGAACGGCTCGTTGATCGTGACGTTCTTGAGGCCGACCACCCGCTTGCCTTCCTCGATCTCGAGGATCCGGTCCACGAGCAGGAACGGATAACGGTGCGGCAGGACCTGGAGGATGTCTTCGATGGAGTACACGGCAGATTCCCTGACGGCGTGTTGCACGAGGGCGCGCACCAGGGCAACGGTCCCCCGGTGGCTGGGTTTGTGAGCCACGATGCGGGCGCGGACCGGCGCACCAGCCAGCACGAGGTCCCCGACACAATCGAGGGCCTTGTGGCGGACGAACTCATCCGGCCACCGCAGCGTGGTATCAACCAGCCCGGTGGCATCCAGCACGACGGCGTTCGCGGTCGACGCCCCTTGAATCAAGCCTTTCCGGCGAAGCGAGTCCACCTCATGGACGAACCCGAAGGTCCGCGCCGGCACCAGCTCACGCACCACGGCATCCGTCGAGAGCGCGTAGCACCCTGCCTGACGGCCAATGAGGGGATGCGGAAAGTCGATGGCCACCTCGAGCGTTGGGACCAGGGAGGGGTGCGCCTCGTACACACTCGGCCCGTCCTCCACCCGGAGGGACTGCCGGAGCACGAGCCAGTCGCGACGCCCGCCGTGGGTCACCCGACCGGCCTCCTGCAGCGCAGAGAGGAACGGAGCGGCACTGCCGTCCATGATCGGGGGCTCCGGACCGTCCATGGCGATGGCCAGGTCATCGATCCCCAGGGCGCCCACGGCCGCCAGCACGTGCTCGACCGTATGCAGGGCCTCTGGTCCACGCCCCAGCTGGGTGCGGCGTTCGGCCTCCACGGCAACCGAGACCTCGGCCGGAATGGGGGCCGAACCCGGGAAATCCAGTCGGAGAAAGCGGATCCCGGAGCCCGGCGCCGCCGGGCGGAAGGCCAGGCGGCATGGCTGCCCCAGGTGGAGCCCGATCCCCTCGACGACCACCTCACGCGCGATGGTCGTCCGCCCGGCACCTGCTGGCGTGGGATGGACAACGAGGGCCGATCCGGCGGTCGACCTGCCGACGCGGGCAATCACGGCCCCTGCCCATCCTCACGGCGCGACAACAGCTGCTCGAGTGGGCGGATCAGCTTGGCCAGACGGAAGACCGCCGCCTGCGCCCGCAGTTGCTCCTTGTGCGGCCGCGCCGGGTACCCCGACCACGTTTCGCCACCCGGTATGTCACCGAAGACGCCAGCCTGGGCGGCCACCGTGGCCCCCGGTCCGATCGACAGATGCCCGGAGAGGCCCACCTGACCACCGATCCGGACGCCATCGGCGATCCGGGTGGAGCCGGCGATTCCGGCCTGTGATGCGATGAAGCAGAAGCGGCCGATGCGTACGTTGTGCGCAATCTGCACGAGGCTGTCGATCTTGGTGCCCATGCCGATCACAGTGTCGTCCACACTCCCGCGATCGACACAGCTGTTGGCTCCAATCTCGACGTCCGATTCAAGAACGCACCGGCCAACGTGCGGGATCCGGACCACCCCGGTAGCCGACGGCACGAAACCAAACCCTTCCCGTCCGACCTGAGCGCCTGCGTGCAGCACGACCCGGTCACCGAGCTCCGCACCGGGATACACCACGGCGTGCGCGTACAGCCGCACATCGCGCCCCAGTACGCTGCCCGCCCCCACCACGGCATGCGCGCCAATCCAGCATCCGGCCCCGAGCTCGGCTCCCGCCTCGACCACCGCGTACGGCTCCAGCGTGACGCCCTCGCCCACGCGGGCGGACGCCGCCACGACGGCGGTGGGATGGATGCCTCCGGGGCGAGCCGCCGGACGATGGAACCGGGCGAGGATGGACACCAGGGCATCCATCGGCTGCTCCACGATCACCCGCGTGGTTGGCCCGTCGGCGAGCGCCTCGAAGGCGGGTGAAACCAGCACCACCCCGGCCCGGGACGCAGCGAACCACCCCGCATAGCGCGGGTGCGCCAGAAAGCTCAGTTCATGCGGCGCGGCACGATCAAGTGGGGCCACCCCGACGATTTCGATGTCGGGATTCCCCACAAGCCGACCGTTGACCAGCGCCGCAACGTCAGCGGCGGTGACAGGCGCGAGCCCGTCACCGCCGCCCACCCCGGAGGGGAGAGGCGAACCGCCCACGGCGGATTACTCCAGCGGCGGCTTCTTGGTCGTCACGCCAGCCGGCGCCGACGCCGGGCCAGTGGCCGTCGGGGGCTTGGCGGCCCCTGCGGCGGGTGCCGGGGCCCTCGGAGCCGCCTTCGGCGCCGCAAGCCGCATCTTCGAAAGGACGCGATCGGTGATATCGAGGTTCTTGTCCGCAGAGACGATGAACGCGCCGGCCGCGACATCGAAGATGAAGCTGTAACCGCCGTCCATCCGCACATCGTCCAGCACCTTGCGGATGTTGTCCATGATCGGCTGCATGAGCTCCTCCTGGCGTCCCTGCGCCTGCTCCTGGAGCCGCTGGGCTTCCTGCTGCCACTTGGCCTCCTTCTCGCGGAGCGTCTTCTGGCGCGCCTCCTTCGCCGTCGCCGACAGGGTGGCCTCCTCCTTCGCGTACGCCTCGTTCATCGCGTTGAGCGAGTCCTGCAGCTTGGACAACTGGGTACGAACGCTGGTCATCTCCTTGTCGAAGGTCGCTTCGGCCTCCGCGCGCCCGGGCGCATTGGCCAGGATCGCCTGCGAGTTGACGAACGCGAACTTCTGGGCAGCCTGGGCCGACGCCGCGGTCGGCAGCGCCACCAGCAGCGCCGCAGCGCCATGAACGAGAGGGGAGAGACGCATGATGGAAGATCCTGGGTTTAGAAGAGCTGGCCGAGCCGGAAATGGAACTGCCACTTCGGGTCCTTCACGAGCCGTCCGGTGGTGATGTCCACCCTGGAGCGGTCGAAGCCGTACGCCATGTCGAGGCCCAGCGGCCCGAGGGGTGTCACGGTAGATACCCCGAAACCGGCGGAGCGGAAGAGGCGCGTCGGGTTGATCTGGCGGGCAGAGCCCCAGTTGTTTCCCGCATCCGTGAAGAGGTTGAGGGCAAACATCTGGTTGAACCGGAGCCCGAGCTCCCCGGTCACCGTCATGAAGGCGTTGCCGAACGACGCCGGATCCGAACGGAACTGGTCGGTACCGGGATTGAAGCCCGCCGGCGTGATGGAGAACTCGGGGTAGCCGCGCAGCTGCTGACCGAACATCACCCCGCCCACGGCGAACTGCTGCTGGAAGAAGAACGGCCCTGAGTTGCCGAACAAGGCACCGGCTCTCGCCGTCAGCCCCATGGAGAATTTGACCGGCTGACTGCCCGGATTGTTCCCCCCGATCTGCCCCAGCAAGGCGTAGCCGCGCATTTCGGTCGTGACCCGCTGGAAGTTCACCGTGCCGCCGAGCGGGCCGCCGCTGAAGTCCATGGTCACCGTCTTGAGTGTCCCCTGGGTCGCGAACGGCAGATCGACGCGCGTATCCGCGGTATACTCGAGGCCGATGTTCGAGCGGAGGCAATTCCGGGAACAGGACCCCACGATGGTGCCGGAGGTGAACGTCGCGGCCTCGCCGTTGTACGACACCGCCACCGTGGAGAAGTACGACCACGGGACCGGAAGGCCGAGGCGGAACTGGGCCCCGGTCCGGATGTTCTGGCCAAGGTTGCCGACGATGAAGCGCGACTGGGTTCGGTAGGCGCTGAGTGCCCCCGACATGCGGGTGCCGCGGAGCGCGGGATCGGTATAGGTGGCCGTGAAGTCGTTGAAAAAGCGGCCATACTGCCAGTTGAGCCGCCCCGACTTGCAGAGCCCGAAGAGGTTGGGCTGCTCAAGGCCGACGAAGCCGCCGAATCCCACCCCGCCCTGCCCCATCGACGCGCCGAAGTTGATGCTCCCGGTCCGCTTCTCCTTGACCCGGAAGACGATGTCCACGTCCCCCTGATCATTGATGGGCCGGTAATCCGGGAACGGCATCGGCGACTCGAAGAAGTTCATGTTGCCGATGCTCTGATAGCTCCGGATGAGGAGCTGCTGGTTGAACGGCCCGCCCGGAACCAGGAAGATCTGCCGCCGAATGCAGTCGTCCGACGTGAAGTCGTTGCCCGTGATCTCGATGCGGTTCACGATGGCTGGATTCTTCTCGTCGATCTCCCACCGCAGGTTGACGGTGGGCACGGAGTCGGTGCCCACAAAACGCCGTTCCACGACCGGACGGATCTGCGCGTAGAGATAGCCGTTGTTGCGGTACTCGTTGTTCACCTTCTCCAGCGCATCATCCCATTTGCGCTGATCGAAGATCCCCTCGGGGGCTGCCGCCTCGCGCCGAATGAGCCCCTTCACCCGCTGCGACAGGGTGGGGTCGTTCCCCTCGAACGGGTAGAACTTGCGGAGCTCCTCGGTGGGAAACCGCCGGTTGCCGGCGATCTCGAACGACCCGATCCGGAAACGTGGCCCCTCTTCCACGCCGACCTGCAGGAGTCCCTTGCCGCGGTCCCGATCGACGATGAGCGTATCGCGGGTGATCCGCATATCCACGAAGCCCAGGCGGGAATACAACGCGGGGATCCGCTCGCCGAGGTCGCCGACGAACTTGTCTTCATCGAACTCCCCCTTCCGGAAGAACCAGAAGCCCTCCGGCTTGGTCTTCATGGCGCCGACCACCTGCTGCTCCGCGACTCCGGCGTTGCCCACGATGTCGATCCCGGCAATGGCGAGCCGACGACCCTCATCAATCACGTAGGTCAGGCCGATCCGACCATCGGCCATGGGCGTGGAATCGATCCGGACGCGCGCCAGGTAGTAGCCGGCCCCCTCATACGTCGAGTCGATCCGGGCCTTGGCCCGGGCCACCTGCAGCGGGTCAATGGGGCGGCCGATCAGCAGGTCGATCTTGTCCTTGACCGACCGCATGGAGACCGCTTTCGGCCCGGTCACCTGGATGTCACCAAGGATCGCTCGTTCCCGGACTGAAATGACGGTCAGGACTTTTTCCGGCACCGACTCCAGGTCACACAGGATCTGAACGTCATCGAACTCGCCGATGGCGTAGATCGCCTTGAGCGCCCGCTGGAGCGTTGGAAAGTTGAGCGCCACGCCGGTCTGGAGGCCGGCGTCGGTCCGGATCCGCGCTTCGGCGACCCGCGACTGTCCCCGAACGGCAATCGAATCCGACGTGGTACAGCGGCCGGCCGCCACCTCCTGCGCACCGGCGGGCGCCGGCGCGCCAAGGGCCAGCCCCACCGCCACCGCGACGGCAACGCCCACGGCGGACGGATTCACCGTCCGGAGAAATCGCATGACCTGGGGAGACTGCGGCATAGCCTTGAAATATAAGCACTCGCGCGGGAGGAACCGAGACCGTTGGCCCCCTCGGACGCCCCCCGAATACCGCCCCGGAAACAGGGAGCGGCCGGACCCATAGGCCCGGCCGCCCCCCACCCGCTGACCCCGTCGACGCTCACGCGTGCGGGGTGGGCGAGAGCACGCGGAACTCGAGTTTGTCCTTCTCCGACGGGGAGACCCCCACCTCGATCTCGTCCCCCCGGCTGTATTCGCCGGTCAGGATCTTCTCCGAGAGCGGATCCTCCACATACCGCTGGATCGCCCGCTTGAGCGGCCGGGCGCCGAAGTGCTCGTCGTGCCCGTGATTCACCAGGAACTCCGTGGCCTCCGGCGTCAGCCGGATCTGGAGCTCCTCCTCCGCGAGGCGCTTCTGTACGTCCGCGAAGAGGATCGTCACGATCTGCGCGATGTGCTCCTTGCCGAGCGGATGGAAGACGATCACGTCATCCAGACGGTTCAGGAACTCGGGGTTGAAGACGCGCCCCATCTCCTCCTTCACCTTGGACGCAATCCGCTCGAAATCACCGCGGCTGTCCTGCGAGGCAAACCCGAGCGCCTTCCCCTTGGTGATATCCTTGGCCCCGACGTTCGACGTCATGATCACGACCGTGTTCTTGAAGTCGATGACGCGCCCGTAGTTGTCCGTCAGATGCCCCTCGTCGAGCACCTGGAGGAGGATGTTGAACACATCCGGGTGGGCCTTCTCGATTTCGTCGAGCAGGATCACGCTGTAGGGCTTCCGGCGCACGGCCTTGGTGAGCGTGCCGGAATCCTCGTAGCCCACGTAGCCCGGGGGCGCCCCGATGAGCCGGGACACGGAGAACTTCTCCATGTACTCGCTCATGTCGACGCGGATCAGCGCCGAGGCATCGGCGAACAGGAACTTGGCCAGCGATCGGGCGAGCTCGGTCTTGCCGACGCCCGTGGGCCCCGAGAAGATGAACGAGCCGATCGGACGACGTGGATCCTTGAGGCCGGCCCGGCTCCGCCGTATGGAGCGGGCGAGCGCCTTGATGGCCTCGTCCTGCCCGACCACGGTACCGTGCAGCTCGTCCTCCATCCGGAGCAACCGGGAGGTCTCCGCCTCCTGGAGCCGGGTCACCGGAATGCCGGTCCAGCGGCTCACGATGAAGGCGATCTCCTCTTCGCCCAGGGTGGGGCGGAACGACTGGCGCCGCTGCTCCCACTCTTCCTGCTTGCGCCGGATCTCGGCCTGCAGCTCCCGCTCGCTATCGCGCAGCGAGGCGGCCCGCTCGAAATTCTGGTCGCGTACCGCTGCCTCCTTCTCGGCGTTGAGCGCCTCCAGCTGCTCCTTCAGCGCCGCCACCTCCGACGGTGGCACCTGAGCCGCCAGCCGTGCACGCGCCCCCGCCTCGTCGATCACGTCGATGGCCTTGTCCGGCAGGAACCGATCGGTGATGTACCGTTCCGAGAGTTTGGCCGCGGAGAGGAGCGTCTCATCGGGGATGTTCACGCGGTGATGGTCCTCGTACTTCTTCCGGAGCCCCTGCAGGATCTGCACGGTCTCGTCGATCGAGGGCGGCTCCACGACCACCGACTGGAAGCGCCGCTCGAGCGCGCCGTCCTTCTCGATGTACTTGCGGTACTCGTTCAGCGTGGACGCCCCGACACACTGCAGCTCGCCGCGGGCCAGCGCTGGCTTCAGCATGTTGCTGGCGTCGATCGCTCCCTCCGCGGCCCCGGCACCCACGAGCGTGTGAAGCTCGTCGATGAACAGGATGACCTGCTTGTTCTGCGCGATCTCGTTCATGACCGCCTTCAGGCGCTCCTCGAACTGGCCGCGATACTTCGTGCCGGCGATCACCGCCGCCATGTCCAGCGACAGGACGCGGTGGTCGCGCAGGGAATCCGGGCAATCCCCCGTGGCGATGAGCTGCGCGAGCCCCTCCACGATGGCCGTCTTGCCCACGCCCGGCTCCCCGATGAGCACCGGATTGTTCTTCTTGCGCCGGGTGAGGACCTCCATCACCCGCTCGATCTCCTTGGCCCGCCCGATCGTCGGGTCCAGCTGCCCCTCGGACGCCAACGTGGTCAGATCGCGGCAGAAGTGATCGAGCGCCGGCGTCTTGCTCTTCTTGTCCCCCTTGGCCGGAGCAGCCGACGGCGCGGCGGGTGCGGCCTTTTCCGCAGGCGGCGTGGCCGTGCCCCCCTGCGGCATTTCCGTGCCGAGCAGGCGCAGCGTTTCCGCACGGGCCGCCTCGAGGTTCACCCCGGCGTCCGTGAGGACCTGCGCCGCAATGCCCTTCTCCTCGCGGAGCAACCCGAGCAGCAGGTGCTCGGTCCCCACATAGCTGTGGTTCAGGTCCCGTGCCTCGGCCATCGCCAGCTCGAGCACCTTCTTGGCGCGCGACGTATACGGGAGATCCGGCCCGGTGGCCTGCGCCGCCTTCCCCTTCTTGACCGTGTCCTCGATTTTCTGCGTGACATCATCGAGGTCGACGCTGAGGTTCTGCAGCACGGCGGCCGCGACCCCTTCGCCCTCACGAATGAGGCCGAGCAGGATGTGCTCGGTCCCCACGTACTCGTGGTGCAGCCGCGCCGCCTCCTCGCGGGCCATGGCCAGCACCTTCCGCACCCGCTCGGTGAAGTTGTACCCGTTCATCATCCCCTCAGGTCGTAGGGCAACTGGTCATCCGACGCCACCACCTTCGTGCTGCAGCACCTCCCGGACAAACCGCGCCCGGGCCAGGTTGGTTTCCCCCTCGTTCAAGGGCCGTCCATCGCCCTGCGCGAGGTGGGCCCCCTGCGCGAAGATCAGCAGCTTGTTCAACGTGTATACACTCAGCCCCGTGATCAGTTTCAACCCGACCGCGAGCCGTACGCCGCTCAGATAGTTCATCGCCTCGTCGAACGTGAGGCTGCGGGCGTACCGGAGCGTCCCGAACGCCCGCCAGAGCTTGTCCTCGATAATATAGCCGGCATCGCGAATGAGGACACGACGGGCCTCCTCTTCGCGCTCGATCACGTGACGCACCACACGGACCAGCAGGTCCTGCAACTCCTCTTCGGAACGCCCGAGCGTTGTCTGATTCGAGAGCTGAAAGAAATTCCCGACCACATCGCTCCCTTCACCGTACAGCCCCCGGTACGTCAACCCCATCTGCTGGAGCCCCGCCAGCACCTTGCCGATCTCCTTGGTGAGCACCAGCCCGGGCAAGTGGATCAAGACCGAGGCCCGGAGGCCGGTCCCGGCATTCGTCGGACAGGCCGTCAGGAAGCCGAACTCCCGGTGAAAGGCGTACGGCACCTGCGCCCCCAGCTCCTGATCCAGACGCTGGACCGCCGCAAACGCCTCGGGAACGGCAAAACCGGAACGGAGCGCCTGTAGCCGGAGATGATCCTCTTCGTTGACCATCACGCCGACGGACTCACCCAGAATGACGGCTGCGCCGGTCCGGACCGGATGCTGCGCGTCGAGCCCGGCCAGCTCCTTGCTTACCAGATGCCGTTCATGCAGCAACTGCCGATCGAGCGGCCCGAGCCCCTCGAGTCGGATCAGCAGATTCTCGCGGAGCGACGGCACTGACGGCAAGGCATCGCGCACCTGGGCCAACATGCGGAGCCGCTCCCCGTCCCGGGCGCGGGCGGTGAACGCGTACCCCGACACGTTGCGGGCGAGGCGCATCCGGGTGGAAATCACGATGTCATTGTGCGGCCCCGATGCATCCAGCCAGCGGACGCCACCGTCGGGGAGCAGTGACCAGTCGATCGCGACGCGAGCCTCCATCAGACCACCTCCGTCTCGAGCTGACGGATCCGGTCCCGCAGCTCCGCCGCCACCTCGAACTGCTCCGATTCGATGGCCCGTCGCAGACGGTCGCGCAGGTCATGGAGGGAATCCGACTTCTCATCCACGAACGTGACAGGCGCCTCATAGCGCTGTCCGACATGCCGCGAGCTGCCGTGCAAGCGACGCAGCAGCTCGCGCAAGCTGCGCTCCATGGCGTCATAGCAGTGGGGACAGCCCAGTCGCCCGGTGGCCCGGAAATCCCGCGCCGTCGCCCCGCAAAAGGCGCACGAAGGGGCGTCCTCGCTGGCCACCGCGGCCTGCTGCTGGACCGCCTGCAGAATGTCGCCCAGCGGATGCTGCGGGACCGCCAGCGTGGTCTCCACGCCCTTGGCGGCCGCGCACTTCTCGCACAGGTGGAGCTGCGTGACCGCATTCTCCACGATGCGCGTGAGGTGCACCACCGCGTCCCGTTCCTTGCAGTTGTCGCAGAGCATCAGTGTTCCGCCACCAGAGCGTTCGGGTCCTGCAACCGGCCTCCCTCCAACAATAGCGACCGATCAGCCCGGGCGGCCAGCGCCGGATTGTGCGTTACGACCACCAGCCCGAGCGTTTGCTCACGGGCCAGCTGCGCAAAGAGGTCATGCAGCGGCTCCGCGGTCTGCTGATCCAGGTTGCCGGTGGGTTCATCTGCCAGCAGCAGGGCCGGTTCCGCCGCGAGCGCCCGCGCCACCGCCGTCCGCTGCTGCTCCCCACCGGAGAGGGCGGAGGGGCGGTGGTGCAACCGCGCCGAGAGCCCCACCCGCGCGAGCAGCTCTGCGGCGCGCGATCGGGCCCGGGCCGGTGAGGCCCCCGCGATGCGCAGGGGCATCATCACGTTTTCCAGCGCCGAAAACTCCCGGAGCAGGTGATGGAACTGGAAGACGAATCCCACGGCGCGATTCCGAAGGGCGTCCAGGGCGGGGTCGGCCAGCGACGACACATCCTGACCGAGCAGGCGCACCCGGCCGGCGGACGGCCGCTCCAGTGCGCCCAGGAGATGCAACAGGGTGCTCTTCCCGGCCCCGCTGGCGCCGACGATGGCCACCATTTCGCCCCGGCGGACCGTCAACGCCACGTCGTCCAGGACCCGGATGATGCCGCCATCTCCACCCTGAAACTCCTTCACGAGGCCCGACGCCTCCACGACCACCGGATCCGGGATCTCCCCAGGGCGATCACTCATGGCGGATCGCCTCAACGGGGTAGAGGCGAGCCGCCTGCGCGGCCGGATACAGGGTCGCGACCGTGGCCACCCCGATGCTCGCCACCGCGATCAGCACGACGTCCATCGCCTGGATGGCCACGGGCAGGTGATCGATGAAGTACACCGACGGATCCAGGGCAATGAGCCGGTACCGCTCCAGGAGGACGGCCGCCCCGAGCCCCAGCAGGAGACCACCCCCCGTGCCCACCGCCCCGACGACCATCCCCTGCACGAGGAAGATCCGCCGGATCGACACGGCGGGCATCCCCATGGCCCGGAGAATGCCGATCTCGCGCGTCTTGTCCGCGACGACCATGGTGAGGGTGCTCACGATGTTGAAGGCGGCGACGAGCACGATCAACAGGAGAATGACGCCCATGCCGAGCTTTTCGAGCTTGAGCGCCTGGAAGAGGGAGCGGTTCTGCTCCTGCCAGTCCACGGCCCGCACGGGGGCCGTGAGTGAGACGCGCAACGAGTCCGCGACCGCGGCGGCCCGCCACCGGTCGGTCGTGCGCAGCTCGAGCCCCGTGACGTCGGTGCCCAGGCCGGCGAACCGCTGGGCCGTGGACAGGTCGAGGTACAGATAGCCGTCGTCATACTCGAACATCCCGGTTTCGAAGATCCCGGCGACCACCACACTATCGGCGCGCGGGACCACCGCGCCCGTGGCGGCGTTCATCTCCAGACCGGCCGCCCCCAACAGGATCAGCGTATCGCCGGGAAAGGCGTTCAACTTGGCCGCCAGAAACCGCCCGAGCACCGAACCAGGCAGCCCGCTCTCCGGGTGGGAAAAGCCGAACTGGCCGAGGATCGCATGGTTCCGGATGGTCGTCACGGCGTTGGCTGAGGACGCCGGCGCCTCGAGCCCGACCACCTGCGTTCCGGTCACGTACCCGGCAGCATTGCGGACCAGCCCCTGCGTTTGAACGAAGGGCGCAACGGCGATCACCCCCGCCGTTCCCCGCACCTCCGCACGCAGCGCCCCCCAGTTGGCAAGCCGCATCCCGTCACCGTACGGCAACAGGCGGATGTCCGGGCTGCCGACGAGGATCTTCTCCCGGAGATCCCGCTGCAGTCCATTCATCACCCCCATGATCACGATGAGGGCGCTGACGCCCACCAGCACCCCGCCGATCGCGATGACGCTGATCAGCGAGAGGAGGCGGGAACCGCGGCGGCTGCGCAGATAGCGCCAGGCAATCGAGAGCTCGAGTCGGCGCACCCGCCCGTCACTCCGGCCGCATCGTCGGGAAGAGGATCACGTCCCGGATGTTCGGCGTGTCGGTCAGGTACATGAACAGGCGGTCGATGCCGATCCCCACGCCACCCGTGGGGGGCATGCCGTACTCCATCGCCCGCAGATAGTCCTCATCCACCCCGCTGGCCTCGTCGTCACCGGCCGCGCGCAACGCCGCCTGTGCCTCGAAGCGCTCGCGCTGGTCAATCGGATCGTTGAGCTCCGAAAAGGCGTTCGCCAGCTCCTTGCCGCGCGCGAACAGCTCGAACCGCTCGGTGATCCCCTCGGGGCCACCACGCTTGGGCTTCGCCAGCGGCGACAGCTCCTTCGGATAGTCCACCACGAAGGTCGGCGTCTCGATCTTCGACTCGACGAGCGCCTGGAACATCTCGTCCAGCACTTTGGGGCGGCTCAACGTCGAGACGCCGTGCACCCCGATCCGCTCGGCCATCGCCCGCAGATCAGCATCGGCGACTGCCATCACGTCCGCCCCGGCGGCCTGCGACAGGGAGGGCACCCACGGGATGCGCGGAAAGGGCGTGACAAGCGCCGGGACCTTCTCGCCGACATGCGGGATGGCCCGTACGGCATCGGCCGCCGCCACGAGGAGCGACTCCACACGGGCCATCATCGTGGTGTAGTCGGCAAAGGCCTCGTAGAACTCCAGCATGGTGAACTCCGGATTGTGCGTCCGGTCGATCCCCTCATTGCGGAAGTCGTGGCCGATTTCATACACGCGTTCAAAGCCGCCCACGATCAGCCGCTTGAGATAGAGCTCATCCGCGATGCGCAGGTAGAGCGGCATGTCGAGCGCATTGTGGTGCGTCAGGAACGGCCGCGCGGCCGCCCCGCCATACAGCGGCTGCAGCACCGGGGTCTCCACCTCGAGATAGCCCAACCCGTCCAGATGCGAGCGGATCGTGCGCGTCAGTACGGAACGCGCCCGGAAGAGCGCCCGCACCTCGGGGTGGACGGCGAGATCGGCGTACCGCTGCCGCGCCCGCTGCTCGGTGTCCGAAAACGCCGAATAGCGGACCACCTGCCCGTCTACCACCTGCTCCTTCCCCAATGGCAGCGGGCGCAGCGCCTTCGACAGCAGCTCGACCGTCGCCACCTTGACCGTCGCCTCACCCGTCCGGGTCCGCATGAGCGGCCCCCGGACCCCCACCCAGTCGCCAAGGTCGTAGTCGGCGAGGCGATCAAAGAGCGCATCCCCCAGCTCATCGCGGCGGAAATAGAGCTGGATCCGGCCATCCATGTCGGCCAGATGCGCAAAGGCCGTCTTCCCCTGACTCCGCCAGGAAACCAACCGACCGGCCACCGACACCTCGGGACCGCTGTCGCCATCGCCCAACGACGCCACCGCCTCGGCGGCCGTGTGCGACCGCGCATACGAGTAGCCGAACGGCTCGACGCCGGCGGCGCGCAGGCGGTCCAGCTTCTCCCGCCGCGCCCGCATCACGAAGTTGAGCTCCTCGCGCGTCTCCTCGCTCATGCGCCCCCCGCCACGCCAGCCGCGCTCTCCATCTTGAGATAGGCCTGGATGAAGGGGTCGATGTCGCCGTCCATCACCTTCTGGACGTCGGCAATCTTGAGCTCGGTCCGATGATCGTTGACCATGGTGTAGGGCTGGAAGACGTAGCTGCGGATCTGGCTCCCGAAGGTCACGTCCTGCTTGTTGGCGTCGAAGGCCGCCTTTACGGCCGCCTGCTTCTCCGCCTCGAGCTGATAGAGCCGGTTCTTCAGCTGCTTGAGTGCGGTGGCCTTGTTCTTGAACTGGGAGCGCTCCTGCTGGGACGCGCACACGATGCCGGTCGGCAGGTGCGTGATGCGGACGGCCGACGACGTCTTGTTCACGTGCTGACCACCCGCGCCGGACGCGCGATACACGTCGATCTTGAGATCCTCCTCGCGGATCTCGATGTTGATTTCCTCGTTCACCACCGGGTACACGAAGACCGACGCGAAGCTCGTATGGCGACGGGCCTGGGAATCGAAGGGCGAGATGCGCACCAGCCGGTGAACCCCCGATTCGGGACGCAGGAACCCGTAGGCATACTGCCCCTTGATCTCCAGCACGGCGCCCTTGATCCCCGCCTCTTCTCCCTCGGAGAGGTCGAGCATCTCCAGTGCAAAGCCCTTCCGCTCCGCCCAGCGCGTGTAGAGGCGGAGCAGCATCTCCGCCCAGTCCTGCGCCTCGGTGCCCCCGGCCCCGGCCGATATCTCCACCTGCGCATCACGGAAATCGTCCTTCCCGCGCAGCAGCGAGCGGAGCTCGAAGGCGTCGAGTTCCTCGGTGATGCGCCGCACCTCGGCATCGATTTCGGCACTCATGGCGTCATCCGGCTCGAGCGCCAGCAGCTCATCGAGCTCCCGCGCGCCGGCGATGCGCGCCGCGAGTGAATCGGCGGGCTCCACCCACCCTTTCAGCACCTTCACCTGCTGCACGATGTCCCGCGCGTGCTCCTGGTCATTCCAGAAGGCCGCGTCGGCCATCTCCTCTTCGTAGGCGCTCAGCGTTGCACGCTTCGCCTCGACGTCAAAGATACCTCCGCATCTCCGACAGCCGTTCCTCGGCGCGGGCCAGCAACTTCAGGCGATCTCCGTCCAGCATGACTCCTCCACGTACGACGCGAGCCGCCTTCCGCGAGGGAAAGCGGCCCGGGTGAACCCGCACTCTCGATCTACATCCGCTTCGGAAAGCTAGCGGAATCCGCGAGGCGATGGGAGCCGGTCCGTCCGCGTCAGAAGAGCCGGCGCCCCCCGGCGAGGATGTCGTTCAGCGCCTCCTGAAAGTGCGGGGCCTGTTCGGCGATCTCCTGCCCGACCTGCTCCACGTACTCCTCGTAGCTCTTCTTGATATCCTCGCGGAACAGCTGGCGCAGGGTGCCGTCGCGCAGCCCCTCTTCCCGCTTCTGCGGATGGTAGGCCACGAGGTCCGAAACCAGCGCCCGAGCCAGCCGTCGGGCCCGCTGTACCGGATCCACCTGCAGGAACGGGTTGATGGGACGGCGTGCCTCTGCGGCCGTCAACGGGGCCGGTGCAGACGTGGGCTCCGGCACGGGCAGCGGCGCCAGTGAGGGCGCGGGCGCGGGTACGGGCAGCGGC